>Ga0307433_1001042_pt1 | contig 16793 bp, 12 predicted proteins | sample SalMarWE160210MG_FD_202166 | JGI IMG/M metagenome (GOLD analysis project Ga0307433, IMG submission 202166) | Salt marsh sediment microbial communities from the Plum Island Ecosystem LTER, Massachusetts, United States - WE1603-210 | ecosystem: Environmental > Aquatic > Marine > Intertidal zone >... | reverse complement strand
TCTTTTAGTTTGGTTTTTAATTCATTTACTAAATCAGTTAACTTTTTTTCTGCTTCTGCATCGATTTGTGCCGAACGTTCTTTGAATTTCATATAATTTTTAGTTAGATTATTAACAGAATCTATGTATTTTTGCCCCTCATTCAATAAATATTTGAAATTAGTTTCATAGGATTCAAATAAATCCTCCAATACCTTACTTTTTAAGATATCAGTCTGAGTAAACATTTTGTTTTTCTTAATTATTTCTTCTAATTGTCTTTCTACAGTTTTAAATAACACAGAAATGTTCTCAATAAGATTTTTTTTTTCGCTTACTTTCCATTGATCGATTCTGTCACTTTCAAGAGCTATTTGTTCTTCAATTTGTGCAGAATCAATGGTTTGAGATGTTTTATTAATTTGAGAACTATAACGCGTCTCAAGATCTTTTATCTGCACGTTTATCTCAATTAACCATTTATCAATCTCTTTTCCAATAAGTTCTATTTGGGTTTTCCATCTTAATGCGTTCCCTTTCATATAAGAAATTGCGTTCCTGTACTGATCAGCAAGATCTAATGCTTTTTCGGTGGTTAATCCCGAATCTAAAGGCATTGAATTCGAAATTGATTTATATTCTACCAGTCTAATTAATTTGACTAAAGTTTCAAGATAATTTGGAGGAATTAAGGCTTCAATATGGAGGTTTTGAAATTCAGATTCTTCACCCTCTCCAACTTCTTCCGCTCCAGTATCTTTATACGTTAAAACTTCAATAATCTTTTCTAATTGTTCAACTTGATTTCGGTTTTCAATATTTCTCAAGATATGTCCTATTAATGGTTGTCTTGGAGGATTTGAGAGTTTTCCTTTTTTTGAGAAAACAAATAAACCATCTAATATTATATGAGTGCTAATTACACCTTGAACACACAAAAAAGGCCATAATAATCGTGAAAATGAAATGATTTTATCAGATTGCGTTAATTCCCTAGTTAAAAGATAAAATGCTAAAGCCAATTCATCATTATCTTCAATTGGGGGGACATTTTGAGAATTATTAAACAATGGTAAAAGATATTGATTGCCATGGATTGACATATGGTATAACCCTTAAAATTTAATAACTTTCTAATAGTTAAAAAATACAAATTAATTATACCTAAAAATTCTTTTTTTTTTTAAGTAAATTCCGAGACTGATAAATGTTTCTCCAAAATTAATAATAAAAAAAGAATAATGTATATTATCTTAACTGTTCATAGTTATTGGCAATAACAATGATAAGTAGCGACAATAGAATTAAAAGTGGAGGCATTATTGCATTTACGTGAGGTAACCCTAATGAATCGAATATACCTTGAAGTATTCTGCCTAAAAAGTATATAAAAAAACCAATCGCATTCAAAGCATATGATCTTCTTAAAACTCCAAAAGTTCTGATCGCTAAATTAATAAATAAAAATGGAATAATCGCAACAAATAAAGGCAAAAGAATAAAATTCAATACAGCTCTCCCCGCAGGATATCCAAAAATCAAAATTAAACCAGGATCCCCTATACTATACCTATCAGCAAAATCAGGATCCATTAATAAAGAATCTGAAAGAGTCAAGGCTAATATTGCTACAATAATAGGGATAGCTATTAGAACCATCCTAAGGAAAATACGTACGTTTTTTTTCTGTAAAAAACTTTTCATTTTTTGTTTAAAATCATTCTTAGCATCAACTTTAGTTGCTTCAGTAATAGGGGGAAATATTAAAATTCCAAAAACTCCCATTAAACAAGCGATACCCATCCATGTTGAAAATGTAGCCAATCTATACTGTATCATCAAAAGTTCAACTAATGCTACATCACTAATTAAACCTTCCAACTCTGGTGCGAAAAAATAATATATAATGAAGAAAACTCTCCCTGCAGCTAAAAATAAGAATAACAAGGAGAAAAACAACCAATAATATTTTTTCGAAGTCCTATATCTTATAAGTAGGAAATACGCAAATATGAGAAAATAATAGCCTACAATTACAAAATATAACCCTGATTCAATCGCATCCCAAATAGTGAAAAATTGAAAAACATCTTGAAATAGCATATAATCAACCTGAAATATATAATCCTTAATTATTTGTTATTTTATCTTAAAATTATAATAATATTATCTTTTTCAAATATTTAAAATTTGATTTTAAGGCTTGGAAAAATTAGAAATATGATAAAAAATTTTCTAAAACTAATAGTGTAAATTTTGATGGAATATGAAAATCGAGGACAATATTGATACTTTTAATTCTTTGCTAAGACGACGTGGTTTTATATGGGGGCCATCCCCAGAAATATATGGTGGATTAGCAGGATTTTATTCCTATGGCCCAGCAGGTATGGCACTTAAAAATAATATCCTCACTCTTTTTAGGAAAGAATTACGTGCTTTTGGATTTGGGGAAGTTGAATGCCCCACTATTATGCCTGAAATAGTTTGGGAAGCTTCTGGGCACTTAGAACGATTTATCGATCCTGTTATAAAATGCTCAAAATGTAATACACTGTATAGAGCAGATAACTTTCTAAGAGAAAGTCTTCCTAACGAGATGATTGATGGGTTATCATTTGAAAGAATGAATAATTTGATACAAAAACATCATTTAAAATGTCCTAAGTGTGATATACCTTTCGGTACAATTGAAACATATAATCTGATGCTTAAAACTGAGGTTGGAAATAATTTTACTGCGTATTTAAGACCCGAAACGGCTACTACTACATATCTTCTTTTTAATAGATTGGATCAAGATGCACGTAGACAATATCCGATTAAAATATTTCAATACGGAAAAGCTTATAGAAATGAGATCTCTCCGAGACAGCAAGTTCTACGTATGAGAGCTTTTGATCAATTTGAACTTCAATTATTTATTGGTAAAGAACAGGAGATGAATTATGAAGAATTCACAGAGATTAAAGACTATCTGGTACCGTTACTAGATTGGAAAACCCAAGAAAAAAGTCAGATTAAACCAAACTACATATCTCTTAAGAAAGCTATTGAACAGAAAATTTTAAAAAAACCTGCTTTTGCGTATTGCATATATCTAGGGTTTTATTTAACCCAGAAGTTGGGCTATCCGAAAAATGCATTAAGGTTGAGACAGCATTCTCCAAATGAAATGGCACATTATGCTGATGATGCTTGGGATCTCGAAGTAAAAACGAAACAGTTTGGCTGGGTTGAAATATGTGGGATTCATGATAGAACTGATTATGATTTAAAAAGACACGGGAAATTTTCTAATCAGAATTTTGAAATCTCAATGGGGACTGACCCTAAAATAAAAGAAGTGCCTCAAATTTTAGAAATTGCATTTGGACCGGATAGAATAATCTACACACTACTTGAAACATGTTTTAAAGTAGAAAAAGACAGAATCAATCTAAAAATTCTTCCAGAACTTGCTCCTAATACTGTTGCTGTTTTTCCATTGGTGAGAAATAAAGAGGAAATCATGAAACTGTCAAAAGAAGTCCATAAAAATATGATCGAACATAGGATAATCTCTTTTTTTGACGTATCAGGATCGATCGGTAAGAGATATCGTCGCCAAGATGAATTAGGGACACCCTATTGCATTACTATAGATTATGATTCTTTAAAAGATAACACAGTAACTCTTCGAGAGAGAGATACAATGGATCAAAAAAGAGTTAAGATTTTAGATTTAGCAAAGATTATTCAAAAATAATTGACGAATTAACAAGTTAAAATATTCCTAAATCACAGAGATTTTCAGAAAAAAGTTTTAAAGAGAAGAAAATTTTTTTAAAAGATATAACTTATATTTAAAAATAATTTTAAAGCTAAGTAGAATTTACTATGTATTCAAGTAGGTCTTCTGTTTTTAGAGTAAAAAAGACAAAGAAGATGGGGAAAAATTGGAAAGTTCTTTCTTTTTTAATTGTACTTACTATGTTATTAAATATTTTATATGTATATGATTTTTATAATCAAAATTTAACTGAAAATAGTACTTTTAATCAAAATAACGAATTATTTGAAGAAGAAACAACATTGCCTGAATTATCATCTGAATTGGATGATATATTAAATGATCCGTTTCTAAAAAATTTTAGTGATATTTGGCAGTTTTTCAATACCAATTATGAATCTAATCTAAATTTACAAATAAGCACCTATCTTAGGAACGGAGATGGTGGCGGTACCATCATAGATGATAAAATATATCCAGTTGACAATTTACTCTTATATAAATCACTTCTAAAAAATGAGGTGGATGCTTATGACACATATAGTAATTATTTAGATTTAAGAGTCTCACCCTTCTGGTATGATGGCAATAGCCAAGAATTTGATTATGGATTCATTAATTCGGTTGATGAGTCCGATAATGCCGTATACAATGATACTAGGTATTTAATTGATAATTTAGCGGCAATTGATCTTTTAATTGAAAACATTGGATATCAAATAAATACAATTAATATAGGGGGACAAAAACCTGCTGATTCAATCGAAGAGCTTTATGATTTAATAGGATCTTCAATCTTTTGGGATAATACCTATAAAGGATTTTATGATCATAATTCTACAAATTACAAATATACTGAAAGTAATTTGTATGCCATATTAATCTCCTTGAAAATTAAAAATTTGCTTGATAACCTTAATATTAATGACCCATTAAGAGATCAGGCGGAATTATTAGCAAATGAAACCATGACTAAATTACTGGCAAAAGATATTTGGGATCAAACAAATATAGGCTTTAAGTATTACGCAAAACGTGATTGGACAGGAGGAGATCCAGGAATGAATTACAAGTATCTTAGTGTTAATGCGTTAGGAATTATAACGCTTATAGAATATTGGCTTGAAACAGGAATGCAAACTACTTCAAAGTATATTAATTATGCCAAATTGCTATATGACAAAATGGAAGATTATATGTGGTCTCCTAACCTTGGAGGAATATATAATGCCTATGAATACAGTAGAACTCGCTTTTGGGGAGAAATAAGTCCAAATAGCCTTATAGACCTTGAAGCAAATGCTTTGATGATGTATGCATGTTCCCGATTATTTGAGGTCACAGGTAATTTTACGTATTATGAAAGAGCCTGGGAGATATATGAAACATTTGAATCCGAATTTTACGATGTATCGGTTAATGCTTACAGGAGTTCAATTAGTAATCCCTTTAATGATGATAAAGATTTTCATGCTAATTTAGTTTTATGTGATGCCTATAACAAAGCATATGAGCTATATAATAAAACCACACTGGAAGCATCATATAATATTTCCGGAGATATTCCCGATTTTATTTTCAATCAAGATACGTTAAATTTAACTTCAATATATGCTTATAAAACTCAAATTCAATTTTACAATACCACAACAGATGTCTATGAGTTAAAATCAGTTGTTTATGAGATAACAGATGGAGAGATAACTTATTTATTTAAAAAACCTGATAATGGGATGTTATTTGATACGGTCTCTACCCCAATAATATCTAAATCTACAACACTCATATATAATATCACTGATCAGATTAGTATTGGAAATAATTATTATCTATGGATGTATGCAAACACCTCAAAATTAGGAACGGCATTTACTTTAAAGCATTTTAATGTAATTTCGGGATTAGTTAATGTAGGTATATTAGGCTTACCAAAAACATTATATCAAGGTCCGACTCTAAATGTAACGCTTCAAATTAATAATACTCGAAAAGATAATGTTATGCTTAATGTCTCGATGGGATCACAAGATATTTATAATGAGACTCAATTGGTGGGTCTTGATTCCTTAGTATTAACAAATATAACTTTTAATTTAACGGCTAAATTAGATGCCAAAATAGGAACATATGAGCTAATATTTGATTTTACTGAAGGAGATATACTATATTTAAGAATTGTTGAAATTATCAAAATAGGATACTCATTTGATTATCGCGATTTCATTTATGAGAGCAGAACTGTACAAGGTGGTAACATTCAACTCTCTCTTAAGCTCATTAATTTTTTACCGAATAGTTCTCAATTTTTAAATATGAGTTTCAGAGGAGAACACTTGTTACACAATGTTTTCGAGGAGATTACTTTAGTCAAAAATGAAATTAGAAACCTATATTATAATCTTCAATTATCAAATCTCATTATTATAAATTCTACAGAAATCACAATGAATATAAAAAAGGGGGACACAATCTTTTATAATAAAACATTTACAGTTCAAATTGTTCCAAAATTTGAAATCCTGAGTGTTTCATTCCCTAATAGTGTTCCACAGGGTGGGTATGCTGACTTTATCTTAGTCATTAGAAATAATCAAAAAATTTCAGAATCATTTTCCTTATACGTAAATGGTGCTCAAGTAAATACTAATCTAGCTGGTTTAGGTCCGGGCGACAATAAGATTATTACTCAAGTTATTCCATCAATATTTCCCTATGACTTTCAAATAAAAGCATATACTTTTACTCTAAGAGATAATCAAGGTGATATTATTGCTCAATATTATTACGAAGTGGCTCTTGAGTTAACTACGTTCAATTTGATAATATTTTATGTATTACCAATAATAATTCCAATAGCAATTTTATTATTTTACAAAAATAAAGAAATACAGCGCAAATTACTGAGAAGATGATTATAAAGATGAAGATTTATAAAAATTATTTTATCATGGGTATTCTTGTTAGCATCATGGTTGTTTCCATTATTGGAGTTTTCGTTCTAACTCCTTCTTTAAATTTAAATGGAAGCATATTTAAATATAATCAACCAATGCAACAATATGACGATATAGGATTAAAATCTGCTAATAATGGACGTATACCCTTGAATTATTCATCATTTTATCAGAATGTGACATCTCTAAATAGATTATTTGAATCTATTTATTTTAGTGTCAATGTTTCGGGTTTTAAGGCTGCTAATTCAACTATTATGCAAATTTCATATCAAGAAATTTTTTTTAGAAACTTTAGCATGAGTAAATTCAATGATGATGAGTTTGAATATACATATACTCCTGAATACGATGCTAAAATAGGATTTTATAGGGTAAATTTCTTCATTTTCAATCAGACGAATTACTTATTAAATACTCAAACGACTTATTTTAACTTCACGATAACAAGCAATTATGTGAGTAAGATTGGCAGTCCAAATTATATTAGGAGAGAATTGGCAGATGGCGAGTTCAAAATTCTTAATTATGGGCTTCATACTTTCATATGGACATTTTCTATTGTTGATAGTAATAATGAATCGCTTCAAGATACATTATTTACATTAGGATCCAACGTGGACTACTTCTTCTTTGAATTAAATGATAGTTTTACAGAATCTAGTAAAATGTATTATGTGAAAATCACGGTTACTGATACTTTTTACAATGAAATTAAACCAATTTATCTACCTTTCACTCTTCTTAATTCAATTCCTCAAATTATTGTGAATTCTGTGTCATTTTCAGATAATAACGTGAAAAGAAATGAAGATTGTACAGTTTCTTTAAATGTTACCGATGGTGATAAAGATATTGATACATTTCCTGATAACATTTCCGTTTATATAATCCTTCAAGATTCTAATGGTATAAAGGGCTCTCCACTACTTATGATAAACAATGATGATTGGACTTTTAATTTAACATTTTCCATAGCGATTAACAAACCGATAGGAATTTATCAAGTTATTTTTGAAGTACATGACCAATTCGATGTTAACTCCTCATATATCACAACTCTAATTGTAGAAAATAATCTACCAAAGATTCATGGGTTTATCGTTAATGATCTGTCCATTGGCCAAAGCATTTCAATTAATTATGGTGAGGATATAAGATTTAAATTTAACGTTTCCGACGTGGAAAATACAATAGCATTTATTATAGTTCAACTATTAAATGAAAGAAATGAATGGTACAATATTTCTATACGTTATAGTGAGAATATCGAATTAATAGTCCGCACCGTTGATCTAATAAGTGGTTCGTGGTATATTTATCTCACTGTGATTGATGAAGATGGTGGTATTACAACTCTTACTTCGGATTATGGATATGCTCCAAAAGAGATCAGGATCATTCCAGATGTACTAAATCCTATTCTTCCCTGGATCGGACTTGTAATTGGTGTTATTTTTGGTTTTCTGGGCGGTATCGCTCTTGTTTATAAATATTTTAAATCAAAATATAAGGACCCTCAAGAATTAGTATCAAAGAAGAAAAAGTCAAAACAGCAGGAGATAAAGCCGCAACCAATAAAAGAAGAGGTTAAGAAAGAAGAATTGGAAAAAAAGGATTCCGAACAAGAAACCACTGAAAAGAAACCGCTTCAGAGAAAAATAAAAAGAAGACTAAAATAAAATTTATTAATTTTCAAATCATAATTTTTTACTTCAAAAGCACCTATTGTAAAACATTATGCAATTTATATTGAAACTTGCCTAGTTTTCCACCATAGTTACCTGCTGAAATCCTATTTACGCTTGGGACTTTCACTGCAGCTTCAATTCCGACCTTCATTGCTCTTAAAATTGCTTTTTCTGTAGCGCCATCTATAATCACTTCATATACACAATTATCATTTTCTTGAAGTAAAGTGCTCCTTGCTTTCACTCTTAAAGTTGGACAAAGGGGATCATTCGTGGAGGCATTTAAAAAGTCATAATTAGATCCAACTTTCGATCCTGAACGGGCAATACCGCCTGGAAATGGTGCAATCACATTTTCGATTTTATTAATTGCCTCTATAGCTTTCTCTGCTGACTCTAAAGCACTATTTTGATCTTTCCCCATAATTAAGAAATTCCCCCCGGCAATCCCCTTACCTACTTTAAAATTACTCTGAATAACGAATTCTCCATCCATTACAGGAATTTTCCATGCTTCAAAAGGATACTTCCCTCCGACTTTCTCCTCGTATTTATCTCCAAAAAATTTCAATTTATAACCTGTTTTAATCTCAAACTCTTTTTCAGGATCAAGTGATCCATTAATAGCATCATAACATGCAGTAGTCGGACACGTAAGTATACATTGTCCTATTCTGTTTAATAATACATTATCCATTTGATCTTTTTTTGTTTTAAAAAACATTAAGATAGCTCCTGGACGTTTATCGGGTGTGTTATCTGCCGAGACAAATGTGTCTAATCCTGCTTCAGAATCACAGTGAATTGTCGATGTACCATATCCTGTTGTAATCTGGGCTGCGATTTTTACCCATTTTTCATTCTTTGCGGTTACAAGAATCCGCGTAAAAACAGCCCCAAAAGCCTCACAAAATGTGTCTTCAATTTTAACTCCATTTAATTCCATATCTATTAACCTTTTTTTTCTTATAATTAGTCTTAATTTATCCGAATTATTATAGCAAATTTTGATAGAACGTAATAATATATAAAATTTTAAAGAAAAAAAACCTAAAAATTTTAATTATGTAGCAGTTTAAAAAATTCATAAGAAATTTCTTAAAGATTTTAAGAATTAAATTTTAAGTTGTCAAAAATGAGCGAAGAAAAAATATTAAAAATAGGAATTTTAAAAAATGGAACAATTGGTTCTTCTTTATTACTTGCTTTTCTTATGGATGAAAGAGCAGAAGCAACAAGATTAAATGTTCGAGAAGTAACTTCTGGAGCAAAAATGCATCCTCCAGAAGAATGTGTTGAGACTATGAAAAAATTACTAGAGTTTGAACCAGAATTAATAATTATGTCAAGTCCAAATGCTGCGTTAAAAGGTCCTAAAGCGGCTAGAGATTTAGCAGGAAATACTCCAACTATTGTGATTTCCGATGCTCCTGCCAAAAAAGCGATTGAAGAGTATAAAGAAAAAAATATGGGCTATATCATTGTAGGATGTGATTCCATGATTGGTGCTAGACGTCCCTTTTTAGATCCAATTGAAATGAGTTGTTTTAATTCAGATTTATTGAAAGTAATATCCATTACTGGTGCTTTAAATATAATTGTGAACGAATTAAATAAAGTTATTATGGATATGTTAGAAGGGAAAAAGCCTACGTTACCTCAAATAGAGATTGACGCGAGTAATGCTACAGAAGCTGCGGGGTTTTTAAACCCATATGCTCGCGCAAAAGCAATTGCTGCTTTCGAATTAGCTGCGTCTGTATCTAAAATTACGGGTAAAGCCTGTTTTGTCCTGAAGGAAAGAGAAGAATATATGCCTTTATTAGCCGCTGCTCATGAGATGATGAAGACCGCTGCAGATTTATGTACCCAAGCAAGAGAAATTGAGAAATCTAATGATACTGTACTAAGAACTCCTCATCATGCAAAACAACAACTCTTAACAAAAAGAGCTCTCCACGAGAAAGAACAATAAATAGTATTTTTTATCTTATTTTTTATTTTATAGTAAGTAAAGAGAATTAAAGATCGGAATCACCTAGAATTTCTTTCAAATGCGAGAAATCATCATTATTTAATGCAGCTATAAGGGTAGTAAAAGCTTCAATACTCTTATTTTTGGTTACTGCCATCAACACCGCTCCATTAGTGACATCTTTTATTAAAATATAATTCTTCTCACTTTCATATATCACTGTTGTCAAATTTAGAGGAGTTACTGGGCTATTCATTATCTCGTTAATTTTGGTAAAAATCTGATATATATTTGAGTCTAATGTTGAGATCTCAAACTTTAAAAACTGAAGTGGCTTACTCTCAAATTTACCTAATGTTGAAGCGATTAATAACCCATCTGGTTGATTAAATAAAAGAAATTCTGCCAATGTATTTACTTTCATTTGGTCTAATAGATGCCGAATTTTTCCTAATTTCTGTAAAGCTAACGTGTTTTTTTGTATTTCATAATCCAATATTTCTATTAAACGATGTTGAGCACTGCCTTCTTTTACAGATACGGGAGTAAAAGCAATTTTATTTTTTAACTCATCGGATATTCCTTTTATTAATAAATTATACACTACATCCTCTTTTGAATCTTGAAGGTCTATTTTATTCAATAACGCATAAACTGTATCTATATGCGGACTAAACTCAAATATATATGTCAAAAATTTGTCAAAAATCTCTTTTTCGCTATCTTCTCTAACAGTAGAATCAACCATAAAGACGGCAGTAGTCACTTCTGAAAAAATTAATTCTCTTTGAGATTCAGAAAAATATCGTTCTAAATATCGTTCTTGGCCTCCAGCATCCCACACATTTAATTCCATAATTCCACGAAAAATAAAATTTTCTCTCGATATTCCTTTAGTAGGTTTGAGATTAAGAACTTTCATGAAATTATAACCCAAACAGGTGGTTCTCATTAAACTTGTTTTACCCGCATTTTGTGGACCAAATAATAGAATCTTCATTGGATACTATCTCTTAAATTTGAATATATTTTATTTTATGGTCTAATATATTTAAATATATAAATTGATGGTTATTTAATTTTTTTCTAAATGTTATAGAATTAATCAATTTTTTTTTTATTTTAATCATACTGGGATATAATTAAAAATAATTTTAATTATAAATAATAATTTCATTAAATTAATACACTTTATAAAATGGATTAATATGAATTTAGAAGATTATATTAGGAACGTCCCCGATTTTCCAGTGGAAGGGATTCAATTTAAAGATATCACAACTTTATGCCAAAATCCTAAAGCTTTCAAAGAATCCTGTGATAGAATTATCAATCATTATAAGAATATGGGTATAAATAAAGTTGTTGCTATTGAGGCACGTGGTTATGTTTGGGGAGGTGTGCTTGCTTATCATCTTAATGCAGGATTTATATTGATAAGAAAACCTGGAAAATTACCTGCTGAAACAATAAGCGAAACGTATGATCTTGAATACGGAACAGATACAATCCAAATGCATAAGGATGCAATAGAGCAAGGGGATAAAGTTTTGATTTTCGATGATTTATTGGCTACGGGTGGTACGGCAAAAGCAGCATGTAATTTAGTAAAAAAGGTGGGTGGGAATGTTATAGGTGTTGCTTTTATTATTGAATTGACTGGTAGTTTACATGGTAGAGATAAATTACAAGGATACGATGTGATAAGTTTAATTGAAATTCCTGTAGAAGAATAAATGAAATATTGTTACTACTAATTTTTTATTTTTTATGTTAAATCCCTCATTTTTCCCTTCTCATTATTTTTTTAATAATTTCAGTCTGAAAATTTAAATAATTCTGAGAACTTTATACTCACAATATCAAATTAAACATATCAAATTAAGTGTATCTGACTATGGAGCTAAAAAAAACTCCATTTTACGAAATTCATGTAAAATTGGGTGCGAGAATGGTCCCTTTTTCTGGTTTTTATATGCCAGTACAATATAAAAGTATAATTGAAGAACATGAAGCCGTTCGTACAAATGCAGGAATTTTTGACATATCACATATGGGAGAATTTTTATTGGAAGGAGAGGGTATTTTTAATTTTCTTCAGTATGTTATGATAAATGATCTCTCCTTATTAGAAGTAAATAAAGGGCAATATTCTTGTATGTGTTATGATAACGGCACAGTAGTGGACGATCTCGTCTACTATGAAGAATCTCCTACACGTTTTAGAATGATTGTAAACGCTAGCAATGTTGATAAAGACTTTCAGTGGTTAAATGAGCATATTGGAAAATTTGATGTTAAAATAACAAACCTTTCTGCTCAGCGCTGTAGATTAGCTTTTCAAGGTCCAAATTCCGATCAACATCTTCAAAAACTTGTTAATGTTGATTTATCTAAAATAAATCGCTTTTATTTTTCACATTGTTCTCTTAAAGGAATCCCAATATTCGTAGCCAGAACAGGATATACCGGAGAAAGAGGATTTGAAATCTCTTTTGAAAATAAGTATGCAGAAAAAGTATGGACTCATCTTTATGATACTGGGGCTAGCCCTTCTGGTTTAGGAGCAAGAGATTCTCTAAGGCTAGAAGCATGCTATTCTCTTTATGGGCATGAGATTAGTGATTCAATTACTCCTATTGAAGCAGGGCTCTTTTGGTTAGTAAAACCAAAACAAGGTATAGATTATATAGGTAAAAAAGTACTATTGGAACAAAAAACTAAAGGAACAAACAGAATTTTAGTTGGTCTAAACTTAATAGAAAAAGGGATTATTAGAGATAATTGTAAAATCCATATTAATGGGAATCAAATAGGATATGTTACTTCCGGTGGTTATTCTCCAACCCTAAAGAAAACTATCGGTTTGGGATTGATTTCTAAGCAATATAGTGAGATAAACACTGAAATCGAAGTCGAAATAAGGAACAAATTAGTAAAAGGAAAAATCGTGGAGATTCCTTTTTATAGAAATGTCTAATTTAAAAAATAAAATTATACTAAAAGTGGTTTAGCATGAATTATAAATTTCCAGAAGATGTAAAATATACTAAAACTCATGAATGGGTTTTATTAAAAGAAGATGTTGCCATCGTAGGAATTACGGATTATGCCCAGCACCAACTGGGGGATATTGTATATATTGAATTGCCCGATGTTGGAATGGCGTTTGAAAGGGAGAGTAATGCTGGAGAAATTGAATCTGTAAAAGCTGTAGGTGAAATTATAATGCCTATATCAGGAGAAATTATAGAGATAAATACCAAAATTGCAGAAAATCCTGAGCTTGTGAATTCCTCACCATTTGGAGAAGGTTGGTTGATGAAAATTAAAATCTCACATAAGAATGAGATAAATAACCTTATTTCTACAGAAGAATATATAAAATTAGTAGAAAGCGAAGAAGCATAGTTTTTATTAAAATGATTTTAAATTTTTGTTTTTTAATTATTAATGGTGTTTAAAGTGGATTTTATCCCGCATGATAATAAAACTATTAGTGATATGTTAGACGTTATTGGACTTAAGTCCATTGAAGATCTTTTTCAAGATATACCAAATGATTTAATCTTAAAAACTCTTAATTTACCATCTGGATTGTCAGAATCAGATCTTCTAAACGAATTGAAAAAGCTATCTAAAAAAAATAAGATCTATATTAGCTCTTTTTTGGGAGCGGGCTGTTATTATCATTATATCCCCTCGATAGTTGATTTCATTATTAGTCGATCTGAATTTTATACATCTTATACACCTTACCAAGCTGAAGCAAGTCAAGGTTTCTTACAAGCAATATATGAATATCAAAGCATTATAACTCGGTTAACAGCTATGGATGTTGCGAATGCAAGTATGTATGATGGATCTACTGCCCTTGCTGAGGCAGCACTTATGGCTACAATTATAACAAGGAAAAATAAGATATTACTGGTTGAGGGGATACATCCAGAATACATAGAGGTAGTTAAAACTTACTGTTGGGGTCAGGAAATTGAATATAAGCTAATACCTTTATCTTTATTAGAAAAAGAATTAAATGAAGAATATGCCGCAGTATTAATTCAGAGTCCTAATTTTTTTGGTGAAATTGAGAATGTCGAAGATATTGTTAAAACTGTGAAAAATACCTTTCCTAAGTGTTTAATAGTCCACGTTATGACTGATCCTACATGCTTAGGTATTTTACGTTCACCGGGAGAACAAAGTATAGATATTTTTGTAGCTGAAGGTCAATCTTTTGGAATATCCCCGTCTTTTGGTGGACCAGGTTTAGGTATTTTTGCAACAAAAAAAGAATTCTTGAGGAAAATTCCAGGAAGACTGGTAGGAAAAACAAGAGAAATAAATGGTGAAAGAGAAGGATTTATACTCACATTACAGGCTAGAGAACAGCACATACGTCGTGAAAAAGCTAGCTCAAATATATGCACAAATCAAGCTTTATGTTCGCTTGCTGCCTTAATATATTTACTGTGTATGGGAAAAAACGGATTAAAGGAGCTTGCTGTTCAAAACATCCAGAAAACAAATTATGCTAAAGAAAAGTTATCAAAAATTCCTGGTTATAAAATATTAAATACAAAACCCACATATAATGAATTTCTTTTAGAATGTCCTAATATTGACTTGTTTATTAAAAATTGTGATGAATTAGATCTTCTTCCTCCCTTGAGACTTTCAAAGTATTATAATCATATGAAAAATATTGTGTTAGTATGCATAACAGAGATGAATTCTCGTACATCTATAGATAAGTTTATCCAAGCTGCAAAATCAGCATCTAAGATAAGTATGGAGGTAAAATAAAGATGACTTCAAACTCCAAATTAATCTTTGGAAAAAGCAAAAATATCAAGTCAAATAATTATGTTCCGAAACTAGACATTGAGGGGGTAAATTTGGATGATATTTTACCTAAAAAATATCAAAGAGAAGATTTAAATCTTCCAAATATCCCCGAAGTAGAAATAGTTCGACATTATATTGGATTGAGTAACATTAATTACGGTGTTGACACGGGTATCTATCCCTTAGGCTCATGTACCATGAAATATAACCCTAAAATTAATGAAGTGATATCTCGATTGCCTAATTTTTCGCAAATTCATCCTTTACAAGAAAAGAATCAAGGAGCTATTGAATTAATTTCAGAAGTTTCAAAATTTTTATCAGAAATAACTGGTATGGAAGGTTTTACTCTACAACCCTCTGCGGGAGCCCATGGAGAGTTAACTGGTTTGTTAATTATGAAAAAGTATTTTGAATACAATAATATAGAAAAGAAAAAGATTATTGTTCCAGATTCCGCGCATGGTACTAACCCTGCTTCTGCTAAAATGGCAGGTTTTTCTATTATTGAGCTGAACTCAAATGAATTTGGCGAAGTACCTCTTGATCATCTGGAATTTGCCATGCAAGAGGAACAAGTTGCGGGTATCATGCTCACTAATCCAAATACTTTAGGTGTATTTGATAGAAATATTAAAGAAATAACGCGAATAGTTCACGATAATGGCGGATTATGCTATTATGACGGAGCAAATTTAAATCCTATGCTTGGAATAAGTAGACCAAAAGATATGGGATTTGATATTGTTCACTTAAATTTACATAAGACCTTCTCAACACCACATGGCGGCGGTGGACCTGGTTCAGGACCCGTAGGAGTAGTTAAAAAATTAATACCGTATCTCCCAGAACCTTGTATAATTTCAAGAGATGAAGGATTAGTTTGTCGTGAGAATTCTCAAGCCTCAATTGGTAGAGTGAAAGCTTTCTGGGGAAATTTTGGTGTAATAATAAAAGCTTATGCTTATATGCTGTCGCTGGGGGCTGAAGGTTTAAAAAGAGTTGGACAGATCGCCGTGTTAAATGCAAATTATTTAAGAGTTCGATTGCAAGAGAAATATTTTCTTCCTTATAATCGAATATGTCAGCATGAATTTGTTCTCTCCGACAAGGGTCTTCCAAATGGAGTCACCACCGAGGATGTTGCTAAGAGAATTCTTGATTACGGAATATATGCTCCTACAATATATTTTCCCTTAATTGTAAACGGAGCTATAATGATTGAACCAACAGAAACTGAATCGAAACAATCTTTAGATAATTTTACGGAGATATTATTAAATATATATAATGAAGCTATGGAAAACCCTGAAAAATTAAAATTTGCTCCTCATAATACACCTGTAAAGCGTTTAGATGCAGTCACTGCCGCAAGAAATCCAATTCTGCATGATTGAAAATTAAAGCACTAAGAAATATCTGTACTTTTCGTATGCTTATTAAATAATAGATCCTTCTAAACGATGTCTACAAGAGCAATCCCTTTCGATATCAATCATTGGTATTGTTCTTTCTAAGAGTGTTTTTAAATTTGAAATGTTTTGTTCCTGAGCTTCTAACACTTCGTCAACATT
>Ga0307433_1001038_pt1 | contig 16813 bp, 20 predicted proteins | sample SalMarWE160210MG_FD_202166 | JGI IMG/M metagenome (GOLD analysis project Ga0307433, IMG submission 202166) | Salt marsh sediment microbial communities from the Plum Island Ecosystem LTER, Massachusetts, United States - WE1603-210 | ecosystem: Environmental > Aquatic > Marine > Intertidal zone >... | reverse complement strand
TATGCTTACTTTGATAGAAGTGACTGGATAAGTGGAATTGATGAGGAGATTCCGGAAGACAATCTTGTAAGGCTCAAAGGCAATACACCAAATCCCTTCCACAATAATACAATCATATCGTATTACCTGCCCAACAGAATGAGAACCTCTTTAAAGATATATGATGTTACGGGAAAACTCATCAAGACACTTACAAATGGAGAAAGAGGTCCTGGCATGCATTCAATCACATGGTATGGAAAGACCAACAATGGTGGCCTTGCATCAGCTGGCGTATATTTCTACCGTTTGGTCGCAGGGAATGTTACTGAATCCGGGAAGATGTTACTTATTAAATAATAGAACGGATATTAAAAATATCTTTACTTCAGTAAAAAAGTAGGCCGCATATGCGGCCTACTTTTTATTCTTCTATGAGTTCCTATTTTTATTTATTTTTTCTCTTCTTCTTTTTCCTTTCTTTGAATTCGGGATACTCACTCAGCTTTTTTGCCATTTCTTTAAGTCGCTTATCAACGCGGTAATTTACGGTATCCTTCTCAAATGCCCCATCGGGTTTTCTCTTGCCTGCTTTCACCCCTGTTAATATCTCAATACCTTCATCAATGGATTTAACAGGATATATGTGAAATTTCCCCAGACGGGTTGCATCTACTATTTCTTCCTTCAACATCAGGTTCTGCACATTACTTAGAGGTATAATTACCCCTTGCTCCCCGGTGAGACCTTTAATTTTGCAGACTTCAAAGAAACCCTCAATCTTTTCATTCACACCTCCTATAGCCTGAACCTCCCCTTTCTGATTTACCGACCCCGTTACTGCAATAGCTGCCTTGAGGGGCAAGCCCGAAAGGGCGGAGAGTATTGCATACAGTTCTGTGCTTGATGCACTATCGCCTTCTATCTCACCATAGCTTTGTTCAAAGACAAGTCGGGCGGAAAGACTTAAGGGATTATCCTGAGCATATTTTTCTGCAAGGTATCCGCCGAGTATCATTACTCCCTTGGTGTGGATTTTCCCACCCAGTTTCGCCTCCCTTTCGATATCGATGATGCCTTCATTACCCATCCAGATACTTGCGGTAACACGGGAAGGCCTTCCAAAGGAGAAATCGCCCAGGTTTATTACAGATAAGCCATTAACCTGGCCTATAGTCCCACCCTCTGTGTCAATTAGGATGAGCCCTCGCTCCATCATCTCTCCAATCTTTTCCTGGATAAGATTCGAGCGATATATCCTTTCGTCAATGGCTTTATTTACGTGGTCGCGAGTTATGCGGTCAGATTCACCCTGACCGGCATAGAAGTTAGCTTCCCTAATTATGTCAGCTATATCTGCAAACCTTGTAGAGAGTTTCCCCCTATCTTCAGCCAGTCTCGAGCTATATTCAATTATTTTTGCCACACCCTTTAAATCGAGATGCCTCAGTTTTTCTTTCTTACACAGAGTAGAAACAAAGGAGGCATAACTTCTTATGTTCTCTTCATTTCGGTCCATTGTTGTGTCAAAATCTGCCTTAACCTTAAAGAGTTCTCTGAAATCCTTATCAAGCGAGTATGCCAGATGATAAATGAACGGACTGCCCAAAAGGACTACTTTGGCATCCAGGGGAATCGGTTCTGGTCTCAGGCCTTTTGTTGTAATAAAACCAAGACGTTCACCTGCATCTTCGATGTTAATCTCCCTATTCATCAAAGCCCTCTTCAGACCATCCCAGGAGAACATATTCCGAAGCAACTCCTCCACAGGGATTACCAGATATCCCCCATTAGCTTTGTGAAAGGACCCTGCGCGAATCATTGTAAAATCAGTGCTCAATATACCAAATTGAGTCTCTTTATCAATCCTCCCGAAGAGGTTTTGATAGGTAGGATTATGTTCTATGACCACCGGACCACCTTCAAACCTTGAATTATCTATTATTAAGTTAACTCTATACTTCCTGAATTGAATTTCCCTCGCCAGGGAAGCAGTAAGTGAAGTAGGAGTATTCTTGGCCCTTCCCATAAACTGGGATAGATTATCAAGGATATCCTCCTCTACCTCTTCAAGATATTTACCTACTAAAGGAGCATCCTTGTATTTATCTTTTAAGATATCTGCAAGATGACCAAGAGCATAGCGAGCAACTTCCCTATCTAATTTTTTAACCTCTTCCTTTATTTTTTCCTCTAATTCGCCTACCTGTCTCATTGTATTCATCAGGTTGGATTTCAATTCCTCTCTTTTCTCTTCAATTTGCTCTTTTCTATCCTTATCGAGAGACACAAATTCCTGATCACTTACTGGCTTCCCATCTACCACAGGAACAATGAAGAGGCCAATTGGTGTTTTTTGAATTACGAACCCTTCCTCCCTGGCTTTCTCATTCAGTTCGGTAACCAGTTTCTTTCTTTCAGCATCTAATCTCTCGACAGTTGTCTCTTTCCTCCTGGCATAATCCTTGCTCTCAAAGGCTTCTGGAAGCACCATCCGGGCCTCATTTATGAGTCTTTCCATGTCCTTTCTGAAGGCCTTTCCTTTCCCTGGAGGGAGTTTTATGGCTTTTGGTTCATAAGGGTCTTGAAAATTGTTTACATAGCACCAGTCGTAAGGCACATCTTTCTTTTTTGCCATATCTTCTAAGAAGTTCTTTACAGCAGTCTCTTTACCAGTGCCCGGCGCACCAGCCACATAAAGATTAAAACCATCATCTTTGATGTCGAGGCCAAAACTTAAAGCCCTGAGTGCTCTATCCTGACCAATTATGCTCTTAAGAGGTAGCATTGTCTCGGTGGTCTCGTTAGCCATAAAGCTCGGCTCACATTCCTTTCTAAGTTCTTCTGGAGAAAGTTCTTCTACCATAATTCCTCCTCTTTTAACAGAGATACAGTGTAAACCTTAAAGAAAATAAGGATGGTTAGGGTTTTAAGAATTGAGTATCTTTCACCTTGATCCTTCGAACCCCTGTACACTCAGATTGTCTCCCCTGTGATTCTTATTTAACTCATCCATATTAGAATTATTCATTCATAGAATTATTCATTTATACACTATAAAGTCAAGGTTTTTTAATTAAAATTGCGAAAAAGAAATAAAAAATGCCAAAAGAATCCTTGACTATTCTATTCAGAAGTATAAACTCCTAATGGAATAGGACAAACTTAAACAAAGAGAATCTAATGAGTAAAAGAACAATGGCAGAGGGTTTTATATTTTTGTATTTAATGAGAAATCAGAACTAAGTGAGGATTAAATGGGTAGATTTCTAAATCAACTCAACCGGAAAGCAATAGAGGAAGTAGGAAAAGTCTACGCGAATTTCGAGGGAGAAATCAAGGAAAGATTGAAAGAATTCGAGATTCAGGGTAAGGATGGAGGCAAAAAAGAAATATTTAAAGAACTCGTCTTCTGCATCCTGACCCCTCAATCAAAAGCCAGGGCTTGCTGGAGAGCCCTGGAGAACATGACGAAAAACGATATTCTTTTTAAAGGGGATTCCAAGGAAATACTGAAAAGTTTAAGGGGTGTTCGATTCAAATACAAAAAATCAGAGTATATAGTAGAAGCACGGGAACAATTCTTTAGCGAGGAAAACCCTATATTTTCCTCCCTAAAGAACTATGAAAATGTCCATTTGCTCCGAGACTATCTCGCAGGAAACATAAAAGGGATAGGACATAAAGAGGCAAGCCATTTCCTCCGAAATATTGGCCTCGGGAATGGTATTGCAATCCTTGATAGACATATCTTGAAGAACCTTTTAAAATTGGGGGTTATTAAGGAAATACCAAAATCCTTATCCAGAAAAGAATACACGGAAATAGAAAAGAAAATGGAAGAGTTTTCAAAATACATTAAAATACCCTTAAAACACCTTGATCTTACACTCTGGGCAAAGGAAACAGGGGAAGTATTTAAGTAAAATTGTATAGAATTCAATATTGAACCCTTGACAAATTTAGAATTATTATTATATTAAAAAGAACAATTAAAGGGATATGAAAAGATATGGATAAATTATGCGAATTTCTCAGGGAAAAAGGGGTAAGTCCCTCGATTCAGCGATTAAAAATTCTCAGATATCTCAAGGATAGTGAGAATCATCCTACGGCTTTAATGATATATCATGAGATCTCCCGAGACATACCCGCACTTTCAAAAACAACAATATATAACACAATGAGCCTTTTTAGTAAAAAAGGAATTGTATCTGAACTTTGTGTTGGCGAAGGTGAGGTTAGATATGATTTAAACCTCTATCCACATGCTCATTTCAGATGCACCGAATGCGGTAAGATATATGATGCTAAAATTGACCCTGAATTATTCAAAATCAAAAAAATCAATGGAAATCAAGTCATGCACACTGCTGTTTATTTTACAGGCAAATGCAGAGAATGTTTAAGAAAGGATAAGGAGGATTTATGAATGTGGAATCCCTGTATAAATTGAGTTATGGAATGTATATAGTTTCTACAAAAAGTAATGGTAGGCTTAATGCTCAGATAGCTAACACTGTTTTCCAGGTTACCGCGGAGCCTCCTAAGATAGCAGTTTGTTTAAATAAAAAGAACTTCACTCATGAGCTAATACAAAGTAGTAAAATCTTTGCAGTCTCTATACTATCTACAGAAGCAGATATGAAATTTATTGGTCCCTTTGGGTTTAAATGTGGAAGGGATATAGATAAATTCAAAGGAGTGAATTACAAAATTAATAAGACAGACGCTCCAATAATTCTCGACAACACCATTTCATATTTGGAAGCAGAGGTTACCGAAACTTTAGATGTTGGAACACATACTCTATTTGTTGGTAAGGTCGTTGATGGTGATTTACTAAGTGAAGGCAATCCCATGACATACGAATATTATCACATGGTTATAAAGGGAAAAGCGCCTGAAAATGCACCAACATATAGAAAGAAGAAGAATAAATAATCGCTACAGAGACACCCCAGTACGGTCGTTCCTCCCTACGGGGCAAGCCCCGATGAAATAGTTACACATTTCATAGGGCAGGCAGAGAGCAAGGAGAAGAAAATTTTTATTGTAAGAAAGAGATTAACCACAGAGGCAGGAGAGGACACTAAGAGATATCATATAGTTAAAATCTTAAATAATAAAAATATATTCTATAAATACTCTGTGAACTCTGTGCCTTGGTGATAAAATTAAGGAGGTTTAAATGGCAAAGTATGAATGCACAGTCTGTGGATACATCTATGATCCTGAGAAAGGAGATCCTGATAGTGGAATAAAACCGGGGACACCTTTTGAAGATATACCGGATGATTGGGTATGTCCTATATGTGGAGCAGGTAAAGAAGACTTTGAAAAAGTAAAGGAGTAAATATGGCAGTCAGAAAAGTAGGAGAAAACATATATTCTGTAGGTGCTATCGACTGGAATAGAAGATTATTCGATGAACTCATTCCACTCCCGGAAGGGACTACCTATAATGCTTATCTCTTAAAAGGCAGTGAAAAAACAGCACTTCTTGATACTGTGGACACACCAATGGAAGGAGAACTACTTACAAACCTTAAAAAACTTAATATTGACAGGATAGACTATGTAATTTCACATCACGCAGAACAGGACCATTCTGGAACAATTCCAAAAATACTCGAAATCTATCCCGAAGCAAAACTTGTTACCGATGATAAGTGTAAATCCATGCTTATAGACCTTCTGCACATTCCAGAAGAAAAATTTCAAGTAATGGGCGATAAAGATATTCTTTCACTTGGGGATAGAACACTTGAATTCATACTAACTCCCTGGGTTCATTGGCCAGAGACAATGGTAACCTATCTCCGGGAAGATAAAATTCTCTTTTCGTGTGATTTCTTTGGTTCCCACTATGCTTCAAGCGAACTCTTTGTGACGGATGAAACCAAGGTTTTAGAGAATGCGAAGAGATACTATGCAGAGATAATGATGCCCTTCCGAGCTCAAATAAAGAGAAACCTGGAAAAATTAGAAGGTTATGAGATTGATATAATTGCACCATCACATGGTCCAATCTACGATAAGCCAGATCTGATAGTCAATGCCTATAAGGACTGGGCCTCTGATAAAGTCAAAAACGAGGTGGTTATCGCCTATGTTTCAATGCATGGAAGCACAAAAAAAATGGTTGATTATCTAATTGATTCACTGATTGATAAAGAAATAAAAGTAACTCCCTACAATCTTACAAAAACCGATATTGGTGAACTTGCAATGTCTCTTGTTGATGCTGCAACTATTGTCCTCGGAACGCCTACTGTCCTAGTAGGTCCCCACCCTGATGCAGTTTACGCAGCGGTCCTCGCAAATGCACTAAAACCTAAAACAAAAAATATTGGAATCATCGGATCATATGGATGGGGAGGGAAAGCAGTAGATACCATAAAAAATCTCATTCCAAACCTGAAAGTGGATATTCTCGAACCTGTATTATCAAAGGGATACCCGCAAGATGAAGACTATAAGGCCCTTGATGAACTAGCAGATAAAATTTTAAAAAAGCACAAAGACCTAAATTTAATATAAAAGGAGGAATTATGGCTGAAAAACTTCAGATTTATAAATGTGAGATTTGTGGTAATATAGTCGAGGTCTTACATGGAGGAAAAGGACAGCTTGTTTGTTGCGGAAAACCTATGCAACTCCTAGAAGTTAAAGAAACAGAAGAGGGAAATGAAAAACACCTTCCTGTCATTGAAAGAGTTGATACAGGGATAAATGTAAAAGTCGGCTCAATCGCTCATCCAATGGAAGAAAAACATCATATTGAATGGATTGAGGTAATTACAAAAGACGATAGAACTTACAAGAAATTCCTAAAAACTGGAGATACACCTGCAGCGGAATTTGGAATCAGGTATGAAGAGGTGAATTCAGTAAGAGAACACTGTAATATCCACGGACTATGGGAAACAAAAATTTAGGAGGAAGTATGGATCTTAGTAATTATACTTTAGAAGAACTCCTTCAAGCCGCTATAAAAAGTGAGATCGAGAGTAATGAGGTATATACAAAATTAGCTGGAAGGGTAGGAAACTTTGTATTGAAAGATAGATTGAATTTCCTCGCAGATGAGGAATTGAAACACAAAAAATTCGTTGAATCTCTACACAAGAAAAAACTCCCTGACATTGAAATTACCCTACCACGAAAAAGTCCTGTTCCTCTTCCACAAGTTAATATTGAAGATGAGAATATGGAGTTAAGTGAGTTATTCTTTCAGGCAATGGAATCCGAAAAAGCAGCGCAGGATTTTTATCTTGGATTCGCAGAGATATATCGGGATGATACTGAGGTAAAAAACACATTGATTTATCTCGCTTCAATGGAAATGAACCACTATCAAATACTGAAGACTGAGCGTAACAACATTGATATGTTCGAGGAGTATGGGACAGAATGGCCCTTTATTCATATAGGACCGTAAAAGTTTATGAGTAAATGGGTGTATGAGTACATCAGTATATGAAAGATGTAGCAAGGAAGAAGTTATTAAGAGAAGGAATGCCTTTTTTATCAAAGAAACCCATCAACACATCTACTAATATACCCATATACTCAAAAAAGGGAGGTTTAAATGGCTTCAAAAGAATTAATTGAACTCTTAAACAAAGGAGTTGCCAGGGAACTACAGGTTGCAATCCAATATATGTGGCAACATGTTCTCTGGAAAGGAATAGAAGGTTTTACAGTTAAGGATGAATTGAAGGCAATTGCCATAACTGAGATGAAGCACGCTGAAGCTATAGCAGAAAGACTATCTTATCTTGGTGGCACTCCAACTACAAAACCCGACCCCATATTTGTAGGTGAATCGCTAAAGGAAATGATTGAGAAGGATAAAAAAGATGAAGAGAGTGCAATTGAACTTTATAAGAAGATAATCAAACAAGCAAAGAAAGAAGATGATTCTACAACTGCTCGTCTCTTCCGAAAAATCCTTGAAGATGAAGAAGAACACCATGATACGTTTATAGGACTCCTGGAGGGGATGTAAAGGTTTTTACTTCACATGCTTTAGTATTACTTTCAATGAGGGGAGTGTAAGCTAAAAAGTTTCCCTCCCCTCAATTATAATAAGATGTTTTAGATTCTAATTTAAGGAGATATAATGAATACGATTCTAAAATTTTTGTTCATTTCACCACTATTTTTATCCTTTGAAGTTTTTTACTCCAATGAAAAAAACGATTTAAAAGAAATTCGAATTTTACATGACTTGTTATCACCTTCAGAATATCAACAGTATTCTTTTCAAAAAGTGTAAATCAAAAATTGTTAGAATATATGTTGGCATTCAAAGTTATGATGATACAGGATGCGACCTTTAGATAAGATGAATAAATGGAATATTTATGACTTACCATACGAAAAAGCGCGCTCATTTCCTAAAACTAAGGGAATTGCCATTTGGTTTCAAACTCACACTTGTGAAATTAAAATCTCACAAACCATGCCCGTTCGACTTTTAAGAAGCTTTTTCTTAACAGTAAGTCCTTTAAATTAAAAAGCAATATAAATTATCTATAATTATGAAAATAAAAATGGAGGTATAAATGGCAATAATTAATATTGGAGAAAGTGTACCTGACTTTGTTCTTAAGGACCATAATGGTGCAGATTTTAAACTCTCCGATTTACAAGGGAATAGGGTACTGCTTTCATTCCATCCACTTGCATGGACAAATGTATGTGCTAAACAGATGCAATCACTAGAGAATAACAAGGAAAGATTCGATGAGTTGAATACTGTTGCAGTAGGAGTAAATGTTGACCCTATTCCAAGCAAAAAGGCATGGGCTAATGAACTTGGGATAAGAAGCACGAGGTTACTCTCTGATTTCTGGCCCCATGGTGAGGTGGCAAAGATGTATAGAATCTTCAGAAATAGGGAAGGATTCTCAGAAAGGGCAAATATACTGATTGATGAGGAAGGGAAAGTGATGTTCGCAAAAAAATATCCGATTCCCGAACTCCCGGATATTGAAGAGATCATAAATCTTCTCGCTCCCTTGTCCCTGTCCTGATTTTAGAAGATATAGGCATGGCCTTATTGAAATTGAAAGGGAAAGACCAGCAAGGAAAGACATTTTAGAATTTATATGAACGAACAACCTTGAAAAGAGAAAATAGAAAGCCAAGAGCAAGAGGAATAAAATTAATTGATGGATAATATTAATAATAACTATATTGCATCTTTTCTTCTCATTGCTATAATTTATCATCCAGCGTCAGAAGGAATCTGTAAATCTTAGTTTATGTAGGTTAGGTAAGAATTAAAGGAGCAATAATATCAAAGATTACAGTTTACTCAACTCCAGGATGTCCATATTGTAGGATGCTCAAGGAATTTCTAAGAAATAAAGGTTTTGAATTTGAAGATAAGGATGTATCCAAGGACATTTCAGCAGCAAGAGAAATGGTTGAAAAAACAGGTCATATGGGAGTTCTACAGATGGAGATAAATGGAAAGATTATAATAGGTTTTGATAGAGAAGCGATAGATAAGGAATTAGAAAAATTAACCCTGTGATATGTATGATATAATCATTATTGGGGCAGGACCTGCCGGGATTACTGCAGGCGATGCAAAAAACACTCCAGAAAAATATATAATTGTTGCAGTTGGACAGGGTTGTATTGCAAGCCTTTCAGCTTTTAAATACCTTTCGAAAAAACCACTAAAAGAAAACCCATAAAAAGGAGGATAGATGAAAATCTTTGATGCAAAGGAAATATTTCAAATAGCAATAAGAATTGAAGAAAATGGTGAGAAATTTTATCACGAGGCGGTAAAATTAACAGATGATATTACTACAAAAGGTATATTCAAATTACTTGCTGAAGAAGAAAAGAAACATAAAGATGTTTTCTCCAGATTACTTTCTTCTGTGACCAAAGATATTGATTTCGATTCATATCCAGGTGAATATATTGATTATCTTCAGACCTATGTAAATAGCACAATCTTTAAATTAGATAAAGTCGAGGAAGAAATGAGCAAAATTAAAGATTTATATTCTGGTCTGGATTTTGCTATCCAGCGGGAGCTGGATTCAATCCTATATTATCAGGAAATTAAAAGGGTTGTGCCAGAAAATCAACATGCCAAGCTGGATATAATAATAGATGAAGAAAGAAAACATTATAAGGAATTAACTGAACTCAGGAACGAACTACAGGAAGGTGCATAAATTTAAAAGGAATAACTATATATATACAATTCAATAGGAGGTAAAATGAAAAGTTTAAAAGGAATAGAAACAGAAAAGAATCTTCTTACTGCTTTTTCAGGGTAATCGCAGGCAAGGAATCGATATACTTATTTTGCATCAAAAGCAAGGAAAGAAGGATTTGTCCAGATATCCAGAATATTCCAAGAGACTGCAGATAATGAAAAGGAGCATGCCGAGAGGCTTTTTAAGTTCCTTGAGGGTGGAGAGGTTGAAATCTACGGTTCCTTTCCTGCAGGTGTGATTGGAGATACAAAAGAAAATCTAAAATCAGCTGCTGCCGGGGAAAATTATGAGCATACGGAAATGTATCCTGGTTTTGCAAAAGTAGCTGAAGAAGAAGGTTTTTCGGATATTGCAAAGGTATTTATAGCTATAGCGGTTGCAGAGAAACAACACGAAAAAAGATATCTTGCTTTACGTGAAAACATAGAAAAAGGCAGGGTTTTTAAAAGGGATAATGTCGTAAGGTGGAAGTGCGGAAACTGTGGATATATACATGAGGGCATTGAACCACCAGAGAAGTGTCCTGCCTGTGCACACCTGAGCGAGAATTACTGAGGACTGAGTTTATATCTCACTTTGCGGGCTTGGCGGCCTTTGCGAGAAACTTAAAAATAGACACAGATTCCCACAGATAATCACTGATACAAATAAAGGAATTAATAATAAGTATTAATCAGTGTCGAAAAAAAGGTGGAAGTTCGAGGTTCCTCCAATCAGTAAGTATCAGTGTAAATCAGTGTAGAAAATGGTGGGAAGGGCTAAAAAATAATCTCTTTGCGTCTTTGCGAGAAATTTAATAGGGATGCAAAGCGAATTTGGAACTTGACAAGGAAGTAATGGTTTAATATAATACAAGCACTATGAATGGGGGTAACTTAAAGCTATCAAATAATTCATACAATACTAAAAGGACCGTCAAATGTTAATAATCTCTTTCATAGGAGATTCTGAAACGGGAAAAACCACCATAATAACCCGTCTTACAGAGGAGCTTAAGAAAAGAGGTTACAAAGTTGGTTGCATTAAACACTGTCCAAATGGATTTGATCTCGATTATCAGGGGAAGGATTCTTACCAATTCATGGAATCGGGAGCTTATGGTGTAGTTTTGCATAGTCCGGATAGAGTCGGGTTAGTTAAGTTCACAGATGGAACAGTTGAACTTAAAGAACTCGCTACTGACCATTTTATGGACGCCGATTTCGTACTGGCTGAAGGATTTAAAGAAGCAAAAGAAATAAAAAAGATTGAACTACTTAGAAAAGGAGTGTGCGAAAAGCCGAAATTAAAAGATGCTATAGCAATATTCGCAGACTTCGATATTAAAACTAAAAAGTTAGTATTCCATCCCGATGATCTTAAAGGGATCGTAAACTTCCTCGAAAAAATGAGAGAAAAGGAAGAAAGAATTATCAAGGTTAAGGTCAATGATGAGGACCTTCCTCTTAACCCAATCATTAGAAGTATAATCAGGAACACAATCGCTGGTCTTATAGAACCATTAAATAGAAAGGATAAAATAATAAAAAGAATAGATATAAACATGGAGGTTTAAGTATGAGTAAAAGGAATATACTCCTCATTCTCTTCTTTGGCTCTCTCTGGGGTTTTAGTGAAGCTTTTCTCGGGAAAGCTCTATATAGTTCTAATATTCATTATCCAGGTGTCATTCTCTCTATATTAGCTCTTGGTATCTTAGGAATTGCATATGCATTGATTCAAAAAGCTGGAGCGATGGTCCTGATTGCAATTGTAGCCACCGTTTTCAGGTTTGTAAATGCCGGACCCTTTTTCTGTCATTTGCTCGCGATATTCTCTCTCGGAGTGGGATTCAATATAGCAATGCAGCTTTTTAAAGAGAAAAAACTAATCTGGCTCTCCGGGGCTCTGGGTGCCTGGCTCGGTTATGCCTTGTTCGCATTTGCAATCACATATGTTTTTAGATATCATTACTGGACAGTTCCAGGCCTACCAAAGGTGATACGATACATCGGAACAGAGGGAACTCTCACTGCCCTGGGTTCAGCAGTTAGTGTCTGGCTTGGATACAGAATCGGCGAGAATACAGTCAAGTTTCTTAAAACTAAACCAAAAATGGTCTATGGCGGAATCACAGGGCTTACTTTGTCCTTCTGGATCATAGGCGCTATATAATGTGAGCGGCTTTATACTCTTTATTTTAATACTTATACCTCAGGAGGTACTACCTCAGGAAGAAAACTATTCTAAGATTTATGAGTTAGGTGGGATTACAATAACCGCGAAGAGAATTGAATTGATACCAAATCAAATAATTGAAATTAATTTAAAAGACTTACAAAACCGCGGAGTAAGCACAGTTGGGCAAGCCCTACGTTTTACTCCTTCCATCTACATGCGAATAGGAAGAAAAGGAGAGAACCGAATAGAAATCTTTGGGATAGAACAGAGAGAAATTGTAGTAATGTCGGACGGGCATCCCATTTACTGTCCCTATGAAGGTGGTAGTGACCTTGATTTGATTCCTCTCGATAATATTAGTAAGATTGAAGTTGCATTGCCACCGGTCTCGTTACTCCACGGAGCAAATAGTCTTGGTGGAGTTGTCAATATTGTTTCTAAAAAATACGCAAAATGTGCTTCTATGGGATTCAGTGAAGGTATGAGTATGAACTCTGTTGTGAACTATGGGGATAAACTCGGTGATTTGTTTTACTATCTTACCTATGGAATTTCGAAGTCTTCCGGTTATCCACTCCCGGATGGAACGATAAGGGAAAACTCCGATTATTATAAAAGAAGATATACCGGAAAGATAGGATGGGAAGTGAACTCTACCACAGAATTTGGAATCTCAGCAGCGAATTACTGGAATGAGAAAGGTATACCGCCAGGACTTACAAATCCAAAGTACTGGAGGTTTACTGATTGGAAATGGCAGTATATTGCTATACATGGGAAGACAGAACTTTCTCAGAAATTAAAATTCAAAGGGAGTGGATTTTATGATACTCATAAAAACACTTTAATCTCATATGAAGATTCTACCTATACAGATAAGGAATGGGTTAGTGATTACGATAATAATACTACAGGTGCCTATATGACAGTAAGCCTAAAGTCAGGAAAATTTAACACTTCTTTAGGGGGTTCATTTAAAATCGATAGAGTTAATATAGAGAAAAGCGAAGAATCTAAAAGAGAACACAGGGGACAAACAGTATCCCTATCTATCCAGGAGAAGATTTTAATACCTATTCTAAGAATGCATCTCCAAGGAGAGGTTGGTTATGATGGATTTAGTGGAACTGAATCTCTGATCCATTGCATAAATTATAGGGCTGGAGGGGTATTTCTTATAGACACTGAAAATACGCTCTCCTTTTCAATTGGTAAAAAAACACGGTTTCCAACTCTAAAAGAACTTTATTCCCCAAGTTCTGGAAATCCTGACCTTTTTTCTGAAGGTTCTATGTCTTACCAGTTTGGTATAAATTTAAGACCCATTAAAATGGTTTTCTTTTTAAATAATATAACAAATTTAATTGACCTGGAGAATCGATATACAAATTACGAAAATCTAAATTGGGCACGCCTACAGGGATTCAGTATCAGTGGGGAATATAAGTTCTTTACTTTGAATTACACCTATCTTGATGCATATACAGAATCTTATGAAGCCCTTAATAATAGACCAAAAAACTCACTCAATTTTGGCTTTAATTATGAATTTAATTTTGGTCTTTCAACTAATTTAAACAGTTCGTGGATTGATAGGAGAAAGGATGGAGATGATTACTTAAAACCTTATACCTTAATAGATGCCAATATTAGTCAAAAAATTGATGAATTTGTAACTATCCAATTAGGTTGTTTTAATATAACCAACGAATGGTATGAAGAAGAAATGGGTTATCCATTAGCTGGGAGGACCTTTAACGTAAAATTCCTGGTTAACTTAGAAGGAGGTAATATCTAATGAATGGATATATGGGGAAAATCTTGGAGGTAGATTTAAGCAATAGGAAAGCAGAAGCTGTAGACATAGACCCAGATATAGCGAAAAAATTCATCGGGGGAAAAGGATACGGGGCAAAGCTGCTCTGGGATAGAGCTCCTAAAGAGGTAGAGCCCTTGAGTCCTGATAATCTCCTTATGATAATGCTTGGACCTTTAACAGGCACACTGGCCCAATCTGCGGGTAGGTTTGCAGTTGTAACAAAATCACCGGAGACAGGAATTTTCACTGATGGTCATGTTGGGGGCTATTTTGGACCAAAGCTCAAATTCTCCGGATATGATGGGATTGTAATTTCCGGAAAGGCTGATAAACCGGTTTATCTTCATATCACTCAAGATAAATGTGAAATATTGGATGCAAGCGACCTATGGGGTAAGGGCGTTTTTGAAGTGGATGAGACACTAAAGAAAAAGTATCCGGGCTCATCCAGTGGAGTTATTGGAGTGGGTGGTGAGAACCTGGTGAATTTTGCCTGTATATCCTTTGATAAGGGGCGACAGGCAGGAAGGTGCGGACCTGGTGCCGTGATGGGTTCAAAAAATTTAAAGGCAATCGTAGTAGAGAAAGGTAAAAAAAGACCTACTTATGCAGAAGAGGATAAATTTAAAGGGTTGACAAAAGAATTATTTCGTATGTTGAAAACCCACCCTTCAAAGATTAAAAGACATATACTTGGAACCCTCGTTTGCATATGGGAAGGAATCGACGGGGGTACCTTACCGATAAAGAATTATACCGGGGTAGACTTTCCTGAAATTGAAAATCTTGTGCCTGAAAAGCTATGGGAGCAGGGAATATGGCAAGGGAATACAACCTGTTTTGGGTGTCCTATAGCCTGTACAAAAGTAAGTCAGTTAAAGAAAGGCGAATATAAGGGGAAAAAATATGAAGCCCCTGAGTATGAAATGACAGCGCTGTTCGGTCCAAATTGTTTGATTGATTCCTATGAATGGGTAACATATGGTCATATCCTTTGTAATGACTTGGGACTGGATGCAATATCAGCAGGGAATTGCGCTGGATTCGCTATGGAGTGCTATGAAAAAGGGCTTATCGAACCAGGATTTGAACTCAACTTCGGGAATGGAGAAGCCTTAATAAAATTTATAAAACTCGTCGCAAATAGAAAGGGAATAGGTGATTTATTCAGAGAGGGTGTAAGGGGTGCAGCAAAGAAAATCGGTAAAGATACAGAAAGATTTGCCATTCATGTTAAAGGTTTAGAACTCCCTGGTGTCGACCCTCATGGCTCTTATGGTATGGCGCTGGCATTTGCAACAGCTGATAGAGGTGCCTGCCACCAGAGGGTATGGACACCAAGGGCAGAGCTCTATGGAAAACTTAAAAGATACTCAACCGAGGGCAGGGCTGAATTTGTGAAATACAACCAGGATGAGCGCGCAGCTTGTTTCTCACTCGACTTATGTGACTTTATGCCATTCTCAGAGAAACAAAATGCTGATTTGCTAAGCTATGCAACTGGTCTTGATTTTACCCCCGATGATTATGTACACACGGGTGAAAGGATATGGAATCTTACAAGACTTATAGCAATAAGAGAGGGAATTTCAAGAAAAGACGATACTTTGCCTGCAAGGCTCTTAGAGGAACCAATGATTGCCGGACCGTCAAAAGGGCACTTTGTTTCTAAGGAAGAACTCGATATCATGCTTGACGAATACTATGCTCTTAGAGGCTGGGATAAAAATGGTATACCAACAAAGGAAAAATTAAACGAGTTAGAACTTTAGAGAAAGTAAGGTATAATACCCATCTAAAAAATTAAAAAGAGATTAAAATCCCTAAAATTAAGAGAAATGATGAAGAATTACAATAAAGAAATAGGCAATGAAATAAAACAGAACAGAAACTTTATGAAGTCTAATTTTGTAAGGATGGAAGAGATAGAAACTGACCAGGAAAAGGAACTACCCCAACCACCCCTGCAAAAACCCCACGATGAAGATTCTAAAATTACCAGTTTACCGAACGTGGACGAAAATATACTTAAAAAGAACGATATCTACAGATGCTTAAAAGAAAGGAGAAGCCGCAGGGAGTTTAGCGAAGAATACTTATCATTAGAGGAACTCTCTTTTTTGCTCTGGGCAACACAGGGTGTGGATAAGGTTACAGGGAAGGGATATGCCACACTGAGACCGGTCCCTTCGGGTGGTGCAAGGCACCCCTTTGAAACCTACCTTGCGATAAATCGGATAAAAGATATTGAAAAGGGCATCTATCGCTACCTGCCCTTATCTAATGAATTACTATTTTTGTTTACTGTGGATGATATAGAAGAAAAACTAACCCTGGCAAACTTCGGCCAGAAGTTCATCGGTGATGCACCTCTCATCTTTATATGGAGTTGCATACCATATCGAGGAGAATGGAGATACCATATAACTGCTCACAAGGTAATGCTCCTTGATGCTGGACATCTATGCCAGAATCTCTATCTTGCAGCCGAGGCAATTGGATGTGGAACCTGTGGAATAGGTGCATACAACCAGAAAGCTATGGATAAGTTTGTAAAATTAGACGGAGAAGATGAATTTGTAGTCTACCTTGCACCTGT
>Ga0307433_1001037_pt1 | contig 16841 bp, 12 predicted proteins | sample SalMarWE160210MG_FD_202166 | JGI IMG/M metagenome (GOLD analysis project Ga0307433, IMG submission 202166) | Salt marsh sediment microbial communities from the Plum Island Ecosystem LTER, Massachusetts, United States - WE1603-210 | ecosystem: Environmental > Aquatic > Marine > Intertidal zone >... | reverse complement strand
TCCATCTCAAGGATAGGAAAACCAGTTAGACGTATTCGGCTTAAACACTTGTTGCATTGAATCACCAGTTCTTCCAAAGCATCGTTTCTAACTTTCTCCTCCAGAATAATGTAACCATCCTCTGACTCATCCTCAGGAGAAATGATAACCCCACAATTTGGGCAGGGAAAATCCCCTTTTCCCTGAATTTTGGTTAAATCCAGTTCGCTTACCAGCACCTGCTTTGTCTGTTTCCCTTTTTGAGCAGCCGTTTCAGGCAATTCTGATTCGTCACAGATTAGAGGGAGTGAAAGATGTATTATTACCTTATTAACATGCAGGAAATACACACGTATATCCCTATACGTTGACGATAACGGATAATTTCACTGGTTGGGCGCACTTTGTGGCTCCATTACATTCAATGGATAAACTTGGGAATCCACGCCTCTCAACTATTAGGGAAATGAACTTCTTTTTCTTTGGTGCTCCAAGCACGTTCTACATTGATCGCCTAGTTCTCGATACTACGCCTAGTTCAGTGCCAGTGCTAACGCCGACACCGATTTTAACGCCTGCTTCCTCAGTTAAGCCCACTCCAACTGCATCGCCCACTCTTATGCAGGCTTCATCTACGCCAAAGCCTTCGAACTCACCTACCCCAACTCTTACTCTAACATCACCATCGTCATCGTCGACTCCGACGGCTACACCTGCCCAGACGCCAACATTAGTCAATACTTCAATGCCGTCCCGCCAATTTCTCTTCCACTTGAAGCGTCGCCTGACGCCTCGCCCCAAAATCCCATAATAATAAACAGCAAAGTGGATCTTTTTACTATTGCAGGAATCGTTATTGTTCTTGTAATCGGTGCTGCGCTGCTTGTTTGGCAGCGTGGTGTTATTCGAAGGGGCAAAGGAGCACCGTAGATGCTTCGGTTAAAGCCCTGCAGACTTGGCTCCACGTTAGGCAGACGCTCACGGGTCAACCTATGAAAGCTGGAGAACCCCTCTTCATCACTTCCCAGAGAAAGCCAGTGCAGAAGCAAAGCCTAAGCGTGGCATTCAACAACTTAGCGTTCAGTTCAGGATTGGAAAGCCGCAAGTATGGGAAGGCTTTGTGCATTACACAGACCTAGGCGATCTTACTTATGGATTTCCAACTATCCGCTTCTGGCCAAAACCATCGACCAAAATACGAGGTATGTCATATCACTTCCAGTTCAATGTTCAAAAAAATGGAAAAAAACACTACATGGGAGATGTTGCAATTAGGTAAAGAGAGCAATCTTAGCTGTAAACTTTGAGTAACAGAATTAAACAGGCTTCCAAACGGTTGAATCTTGATTCCAAACCCAAAAAAATGGAGGAAAAAATTATATTTTTGCATCCACATATTGTACATTTGTTGGGGAGGATAATTGTTTTGAAACTTGGTTTAGCTATTATGGCTTTGGGGGCTTTGATTCTGCTCTTAGGAATTTATGTTGTAGTGGCTGCTCCATGGGATCTCATGGATTTCGGGGGCAGCAGTTCATCGTCATACTCTACTGATTCTTTGTTTGGCAGCATTTTTGACCCTATCATTAGCGTTTTGAACTGGCTCTTCACCACATTCATAATCTTAGTGGCTAATCTCTTCTTAAGTGGAATAGCTCTGATTGTTGCTGGTCACGCGTTGAACAAAGTCTCGGAGACCGAAAATGGACAGAATATTGCCCGCGCTCCCCAATAATAATTATGTCATGAATTAGTTGCTTGGAGTAAATCAATCAGGTTACTGGATCGTAAGTTACTTCTCATATAGACTATCGGGGGGTCTACTTGTTGAAAACTGCAATTTTCACTCTAAATCACCAGTTTTCACTCGGTTTCTATAATTATTTTCGTTTTCTCCAGAAAACCGCTATTGCTGCGGAGGCTATTGTAATTGCTATTGCTGCGACTGCTAAGCCTATCAGCCACATTGGAACGGCTTCTGCTGTGGGAACTTGCTGTATCAACTCATCTTGAGTAAGCTCACTGTCTGAAGTGAATGCCAGCTCAAACACGCCATCACCAACAGAATCCACTTTAACGGTAACGCCTTCTTCACCCAGATAAAGAGCATCCCAATCAATAGTATATTGCTGTGTTGTACTGGGTAATGTGGGGATGTCAGTGGCGGTAAAGGTAGTAGTGTTTCCATCTTCAACAGAAGTTATATCTAACCCATAGATTCCTATGTCTGTTCCGACAACTTCATAGTGATAAGTATCAGTAGGATTGAAAATTACTACTGTTTTACTTTCATCACTATACATCGAGTTTGGAATTTCTTCTTTGACTTCGCTATTTACTAAGCCTGTAACTCGTCCCTGAGAATCATAAACTCGAAACTCTACAGGGCTAGCCACTGTTGCTAATATTCCAGCCGTTTTCCCTTCTGGATGAATGGAAGGCACTTCAGTTTGTTCTCCCGGGCCAAGTTCAATCGTATAAGAAATACGGAAAAAGCTCGGCCTAAGCTCCAATCCCAGTTCGACCCCGTCTACCACAAAATTTAGGCTGCTATCAGGACCAACTGCTAAACCTTTAAAATGTTCGTTGCCAATAGTTTTTGCGCAATCCCATGGTACATTGAAGGGATAAGTGAAAGAGACATCTTCTTTTCCTACACCCGGATGTATTTTGCTCCATACCTGTTGCCCAGCATCTTGGATGGAAAACATATACAAGGCAAAGTTTAAACTGTCCACACTATTTAAATGAACTTCTGATATTATATATTCATCCTGTCCTTCTATCTCATTAACCCAATTATAATAAACTGTTACTTCAATAATTGGAGGCGTAGGAGTCGGCAAAAATTCACTAAGAGAAGAATATACTGGTATGTATCTTTTCAACGGATAAACGGTAACAGTCATAGTATCGCTAGCTGTAGCTCCTTTATCATCTTCTACTGTTAAGGTAACTGTATAGTTTTTAGGTTCATTTTGTGCTCCTCTGAACCGATGGCTGACAATTTTGCCTTCTGCTGTCGTATCATCCCCAAAATCCCATTGATAGCTAATGATTGTTCCGTCAAGGTCATATGATTCGGAGCCGTTAAAAGTTACCAAATCACCCGAGGAAACAAATCGGTCGAGTCCTGCATCGGCTACAGGCGGCTTATTTAGAGAAAGTGGGATATTATTTGATTCAAACAGTTTTTCTGCAATCGTATCATCATTTAATTCACCTTTTCTGGCATCATATTCTCTAAAATCACTATCGACCCCGACCTGCTTCATAACTAAGCGCTCGATCGGCATAGTATGGGAATCATAATCCCATTCTGGTTCGCTTCCCTTTGGTCTCCACATATGAAAATGTAGGTGCGGACCCGTTACAATGCCCGTAGCTCCACTTTTAGCTACAACCTGACCTTGTTTTACAAAACTTCCTTCCGTCACGAGTATATTATCAAGATGAAGGTAAACGGTAACTAATTTCTTTCCAGTTGGACCAGTGTGCTCTATGGCTAACTCCTTTCCCCCCACCCCGCTTGAATCACTATCAACGTATATTACAGTCCCATCGGCAGGCGCGAGAACATCGCTACCAACATGCAGGCTTACATCTATTGCATAAGTATTATCCCAAGTGCCATAATCATAATGGCTCGTTGCCCCATTATTTCCTTGAGTGATCCTTGCGATACCAACCCAAGGGGCTCTTAACTGAGGTTCTGAAACAGGATAAACAATGATGTCCTTTACTCTGTCTGCATCGATTAATCCTTCTCCTAATTGCACGCAAGTGTTCCAGTTGTTTTCGTCCAATAGACTCTTCTCCTCGGCTGTGGGGTTTTCTATGTAGTAGGCAACGAAGAAATGATAGTCGCCTGGTTGAGTTAATGCTAAAGACCCTTCATACAGGTAGGATTCAGAGGTTTGAAGTGTAACAGATCGATGAGTGAAGTCAGGAGCACCTTCAGCCGGGATCTCACCATTTAATCTTCCGCCCACCGTCAAAACGTCAAGAGTGATAGGCAGATCTCCAATGTTTTTAATGGTGAATTCTGCAGTTAGAGAATCCCCTACATAATAGATGTCTTCTACAGGGGTTATCTCCAAAGGAGAAGTGATAACGGGTCTAGCAAAGGGTGGTGGACTAGAACCATATATATTAGCAGAACCGTTAGCCGTCAGACCTATATCATCTTTTACTTGTGCCCAGACTTCTTTATCTCCACCTGTAGCAAATGCCCAGCGTTTAATCTTAGTAGAGGCATCCCAGTCTCCTGAAGAAACATCCCAACCATACCAGCCGGTCCATTCACCAGTTGAAATACCCTCTTGGATGTCATCACTTGAAAAACGGACTTCTATTATGCCTGTATCATCGCTAGAACCTCCTACATAAATATCGAAAAACTCACCAACACCATTTTCATTTATTTCAACCCCTTCTTTCTGAGGTCTAACAGAACAAGTCGGGGGTTGATTTTCTGTATGTTTGAACAGAGTCCAGCCCACAATATTCTTCATCAAAATATCGTTATCTTCTCTGTGTAGCCAGCCTCCTCCGAAGATGTCTGAATCTATCAACCATAAAATTTTCCCTTTACGTGACTGATCAATTGCCAATATTACCCGGTCGTCAATCCGTATTATATCTTCTATGTTACCACTTATTTGTAACCATGCGCCAGCGGGGTATACAATCGATGAAACTTCATTTGTGAGTGCATGATTTCTTAACCAGAGACGGGAAGGATCATCTGAAGAACCCGAAAATGCTACACTATCCTCGCTAATCGTGGCCCCTAAGAAGTTTATTCCCGCACTCCCAGCTTCACCCGATATCCACAAACTCCCCCCGCTGTTAACATAATCCAGAAGCTCTTGTTGAAGGGGAGGATGCCTATAATCCAAGTACACGAGCTTAACCGATACTAAATTGGAACGGTTTACATAAGTTACAGAATAACCGAGTCCTTTCAGATAATCGGACAGTTCAACTCTGAGAACATTCCCACCATAGAAGCCTATATCTGCCTCTGTGACAATCGGTGGGACTGTTCCTTTGACCTCCACTTTGCCCAGACTCCCAATTTCGTAACCACCATTATATCTTTTCCAATGCACCAATCTGATAATTAAGCTTCCATAATATACGCCTATTTCACGTTTCACCGTTTTGCTAAAGGACTCTCCAGGTGCGAGGGTTAATCCCTTGACGTCGCTGGACCATAAGGTAACACCAACTGACTCAAACTCAACTTCAAGACATGTTCTGTTGGTATAGTCGCCTCTAATAAATTCTATAATTTCAGTGCCCTTATTTATGATTGTAAACGTAATATCAAAAGCATCGCTAACAACGAATCCATCCATAGGCCCCAAAATTTGAAGATATTCATACGTAATAGGATTTACCAGAGGATAGCTGTCTTGATTTCTCTCAGCTATTACGTATGGATGATCCCATATGTCGTCGCTTCCAAGCATGTCTTGGTTTGGACCACTTTTTTCGTCAACGCCTGTGTAGATGTTTCCGTCACGTTGAATTGGCGCTGTTGTCGGATCAACGCTTCCATCCGCTCTAGTATAAATGGTCCCGACCGCTGCTTTTAATGGTTGAATGTTTAATGACAATGATAACATGCTTAATGACAAGAGTGCCAGCATTATTCCAGAAATTGCTTTCCTTTTCAAGCTCCACCCCTTCAGATACACTTTCTGTTCCAACTTGTATTTTTAACTTTAGGAAAATCTTCTGTAGTTTCAGAATAGAAAACGTGAGTGGAGTAATACCATTTGATGTCTTAATATTCTATTCTTAAACCTTTATTCTAATATTGAATTGCATGTTGTGCATGTCTATTAGGGCTCCTACGGCTTTTTCGTTGGGTTTGGATTAAATTTTAACTTTTTAGGGTATTTCCTGCCTGGTTTGTAATTTACATTTGTAATTTTGTTGTTTGGTGGCAGCCTCGAAGCTTGCTCAGGATTTTTTCGGCGGAGACCGCTCCACCTACTGAACCTGACTGCAGCACTCACACTTTGAAAAATTGAAGAACATTCGTCTCCACGACACAGCATCCTAGACCTAATAGAGGGTGTCTTTTAGAAGGTTTGTTTTTGTTGGCTTTCTATAGATAACCCGCGTCTCAAATAATAGTACAGAAAGACTATTAGTGTGAAAGTGCTTCCTAAACCAAACAGCAGTAGCGGGTATGGAAGAGTCACAAAAAATGTTGTCACAGCCGATTCTCCAATGACCAAAACTATCATTGCAATCACGGCTATTACCACAGAGAGCGCTAAAACCGCAGAAGTATAAATTATCAGCTTTTTATTTATTATATCAACTTTGTTTTCTCCTCTTTTCAGGAACTCATTTTTCTTCTCATTTATCCTGCTGAGGTTAATGAGGAAGAGACGGCAAGTGATCAATGCTATTCCCACCAACAAAACTTGATTAAACGACAAAAATGATTCAAGAGGTAACCCGACTCCAAGAATTTCTAGCCAATTAACTGCAGAAAAGGTAAATGCTACAGGAATATACAAGAGAAGAGAAAAATAATAAACCAAATTTAGCTTGCCTTTACCTCCAAAAATGCCCACCAACAAAATCATTACATAAAGCAATATAGTAAATATTGAAGGCAAGAAACTCTCATAACTTCTTAAAAGAGGTATCTGAGTGCAAAGCATCTGCAGCCCTGTGATGAGCAGATTAAAAATCGATGTTTGAGTGAAAGCGTAGAAAGCCAAGGAAAAAAGAGAAACAGTACTTAATAGTTGGAGAAGATTCGCTATTTTGTTTTTCATCGTGATCGGACCTCTTTCAAGAGCACTGTCATTAATTTTTCTTCAGTGGGGTCCCAATCAATAACAATAGTGCCACTTTTTCTGAGTTTTCTCTTTATTGGAGTCTCTTCTGATTGCAGAATATCTGCTGCCATTCGTTTTTCAGGCGAATTGGCTATGAAATAGTAACCAAGCACGTTAATCAAAAGAATTGGAGGAAAATTTCTGGTCTGTTTTTTGCTGTATTTCGCTATCTCTTTAACTCCTTCAATTATGTTTGAAAGTTCATCACTATTCATTCTCTCGGCTAAAGTTGTTATGACAATGCATAGGGGATTACTTCCGATCATATACTTTCGACATTTCTCAACTGCTTTTCTCAAGGGTTCTTCGTTGTCCATCGTCATAGTCAATAATTCTCTTGATATTTTGTATTGTTGACTCCTACCAATGTCCGGATAAAGGAGTCTGCTTTTTTTGTTGAATAAGTAAAATCCTACCCGACAGTTCCTCTCTAGATAATAATGAGCAAGATCGTTTGCTGCAAGAAGAGCGTACTCGAAAGGATTACTTATTGTGGTTCCTAATTGACCCATTGCCTTTGATCCATCAATGAAGAGCCAAACTACTTTCTTTCCCTCTTTTTCGTACTCGTTGACATAAGGTTCCCAAGAGAGGTTGTTGGCCCTTCTGGCAGTTGCTTTCCAATTTATGCTCCTAAACGTGTCCCCAAAAGTATATTTTCGAATCTCTTGAAAATCTGTTGTTGACATTCCTGTTTTATTCATTGCTCCTAGTGGTATAGGCAATTTAGCGATTGTCTTCAGGTTCCTTATTCGTCTAATATCTAGGGTTCTTGGTCTCACAGTCAAAGTTTGTTTTTGGTCAGATTCTCCACGGATTGTTTCTTTAAAATTGAGTATGTGATTGGATTCCCAGTTGAGATGCTCTAAAGTGTATATTCCTCTTTTTGTACATCTAACCTTGTAATTGACGTTATCTTTCTTTTCACTCATTCCTTTCCAGATTACTTTGAAGTTGTTTCCTTCTACAAGTTCAAAATGTGGCGGCAGCTCATCGCCGATAATAACAGGGCCTAAACCGTCTTTGATTGTCACGTCGATAGCGACTTCGATGACATCTCCTGTGAAGCTCTCTGTTTTATGTTCTCCTCTATCGAAAATCACAGTTTTTGGCTGATTTAAAACAATCCCCAAAATGGCAAAGAAAAGCGGCACTAATCCAACATATACTAGAATTGGCGTCGAAAGCAATAGACCAGCTACAAAAAACGCCACAAAACTTGTAAGAGTTTCAAGGAAAACTTTTGTGTACAACCGCTTACCTCTGTGCCCAATCCTTCGGAACTTCTATTTCGTTAACAACCTCTTCGATGATCTGTTTTGGATCCGATCCTTCCAGAGCATACTCAACCTTAAGGATAATCCTATGCGCCAAAGCATCTACAGTAAACATTTTCACATCATCGGGTGTAACAAAGTCTCTTCCATGACCCGCTGCCATTGCCCGGCTAACCTTCAATAATGCTAATCCACCTCGAGGACTAGACCCGATTTCCACAAGCGGATGCTCTCTAGTTTTTCGCACAATCTTTTGTATATACTCCAGTATCTGCTCATCAACATGAACCTCGCTTTCTATCTTCTGCTGCATTTTCCGAAAAATAGTCGCGTTTGTTACGGGCTTAAGCTGATCAGTTGGGTCGTCTGTTTGCCATTCGATTCGACGCCGTAAAATTTCGCATTCCTTTTCCAGAGAGTCCACATAGCCTGTTGAAAGCTTCAACATGAACCTGTCAATTTGGGCTTCAGGTAAGGGGTAGGTTCCCTCAAGCTCTATGGGGTTTTGGGTTGCGACAACAAAGAATGGTAATCCGAGTTTGTTTGTGATCCCCTCAATGGTTACTTGTTTTTCTTCCATGGCTTCTAGAAGGGCAGATTGGGTTTTGGGTGGGGATCTATTGATTTCGTCTGCTAGCAATATGTTTGTGAATATGGGTCCTTTTTCTAGAACAAACTCTGAACTTTTGTTTTTCCAAATCCTGGTTCCCACGATGTCAGCCGGCATCAAATCTGGAGTAAACTGGACTCTTCCCCAGTTACATCCCAATCTTTTAGCGAAAACTTTTGTCAGAAGTGTTTTTCCTAGTCCTGGATAGTCCTCAAAGAGTACGTGTCCATTGGTTAAACCTGCACACAACAGCTTTCTTAGCAACAGTTCTTCTCCAACAAAGACGTCTGCTATTTCCTTGACTATTTGGTCGAACGTTGTTTTCATTTCTTGGAAATCCATTTTTTTTAACTCCTATTTACCTTGAAGATATGCGTCACTTAATTTTTGGATCGTAGTGGCTAACACATTTCTGCGTCTTTCAATATTCTCTTTTTTTATGAACTCCGCCTCTTTTAAGAAGGCGAATCGAGGCGGCGAGATGTCTTGGTAATTGACAAGATCCTCCACAACATCATATAAACGATCAAATGTTAGCCCTTTGTCTTGGCTTGATTTTACGATGAAAAGAAGGATATCATTTTTTTCCCTCTCTTTCACAAACTCGTCAATATAATGCTTAACTGTCATTAATTCTTCAGTTGATTTGGTTTTAATCTCCTGTTTGTGCTTTTTAGGTGCATGTTGAAGCTGATACCATTCATAAGGGATTGGCTCCGACATCTTTGTCCGAAGATTCGATCTCAACCAAAGTAAAGTACCTGTAGCTATTATGCCGACGCAAACCCATTCTGCCAAGAGGGAAAAATCTGAATATGCATCATATACGTAAGGTCTCAGGAACGAAAAATATAACGTTATGAAAAATCCGAGTATAAATTTGTCTTTTGTTGATGAACTAAACCAACCTCCAGTTTTTTTGAATATTTGGTTGCTAGAAAACTTCAAGGGATAAAATAATGCTGTTACACCAGTGAATATTAAACCCACAGCTGCTGCTGTAGCCACATATTCACTATATTCCCAGGGAACTTCAAGCAACAACTCTCTAGCTAAGAATGCTACAACAAAAAAGGCTGAAGCCTTAATCGTTGATGGCAGCAATCTTTGGTTGTACTCTCGAGAAACATAATACGCCGTTGAGAACACTAGAACAGTTGCCGCGGTAATGAAAATATAACCACTTAATGTTTGAAGTTCAGGATTTACAAACGGACTTGTTAAATGAAAGTGGAGTAGCAATATGCCTCCAAAGAGCATTAAAGCATTCGAAATATACTTCATAACTGAGCCGCTAAACACTTTTGGTAAAGCAATGCCCGTGAACATTATGGTAAAAGCAGCTAAGAAAATAGCTATTCCATCTTTTATCGCCAATAAAATATGTCTAAGATTTTCATTATAATATAACATGCTGAGAATATCAGAAGAGAACACGTAATAGAATACTAAAATTAAGGCTGTATACACAATTGCTAACCAGATGACAGTCTTGAATTCCTCTCTCACGCTATCACCTCAATTTCTTTTACATGCAAATCTTGCAAAGATATGTGTGCCAAGTAAACCTGTTCATATTCTCTTCTACCTAGACTGTGTAAACTGTAGTTTGCTATTTCGAAAACACTCACAAAATCTTCCAAAGCATCTATGTCAATATCCTTGAAATGTTCAATTGTGAGATTCTGAAACTCTCTGGGCGTAGTTTCATCCGTTAAGGGAACCCCCTTTCCTTTGATAGATTCAAATATAGTGTTGAAAATTTCAACTATCTCTTCTGTGTAATCAACAATCTTCACATTTCTTCTTGTTTTGCTTGACGCAAAAGATCCCTCGCCCTCAAATTCAGCTTCTATTGAATGAAGTCCCTTTTCCTTAATTCTTCGGGTATGAGTAACTGTGCCTGAATCATCTGTTTTTAGTTTCTTTGCATCTGAATTATCGAATCTTAATCTGACATTTCTATTAAGAGCATTATCGCCATGTTTCAGATTTAAGCTGACAACAAAGTCCTCATTTACTCCCCATACATCAGGGAATGGGTGAAGTATTTGTGGAAACGATATTTCCAGAATGGTTCGTGGTTTTCCATCTTTTGTAAACGCTATAATTCCAGATTTTGGAGTTGAGGTTTTATGGGATGCAAAAAGTTCCTGTTTTCTTTTCTTCTTTAAGAAGAGAATTCCGCCTAGAAAAATCGCTATCGCAGGAATAACTAAAAGAAATGGACTGAATATGTTTTGTGCATTACTTTGAGTATCTAATTCGATCTGTCCACTAATTGATGAAGGCAGATTATATCCTTCGCCGAGAAAAATTAGCGAGTAATTCAGAGGTCCTTGGAAACTATTTGACAGTTCACTGATTTCAAAGTCTGATATTCCCGTGGAGTTAGTCAAGGATTGGATTGATTGATTATTTTTGTTGCTTGTATATTCCAGCTGGAGGCTAACTTCTCGGATCGGCTCTTTTAGATCATTCTCCAGTTTTCCATGTAATAACAGGTTTTCATTATCGTCTTTTTTCCAGCTTTGCAGAGTGAGGCTACTTTTGGCAAAGACAGTTACGTTTTCTGTCTTCTCTGAGGGATAATCAATCAGTTGAAATTTGACATTTTTTTCTCCCAAACCCTGAGATTCTGGAATATAATATTCTGCTGTTATCTTTCCTTCTTCATCACTCGAAATTGATGAAACAAGGTTACTGTCAAAGAAAATGTTCACAGGTTCTCCTGAGACAGGATATTCTCCTGCGGTTAATACGCCGCTCAACTTTATGTTTGAAAGTCTAGTTGCGTTATCTGGAACATCTAAATTGAGACTGATCGTGTAAATCTCAATTATGGTCTCTCCTTGTGAGGATAGAAAATATTCTGTCTCTTTGAATTCAGCATAGATGCTATAGTCTCCAACACTATCTATAGCCGTGGTTATTTTAAAACCGCCTTCTTGATCAGTTATTATTTCCCCAAGCTGATCTGATCCTATTCTTAAGCTTACGCTGTAAAAACTTACGGGTTTTCCAATCTCCTTTTCCTCCAGCCGTCCATATATCTCAAAATTTCTGCCATTTACTGACCATTGGGGAGCAGAGAGGACAATGTTGGTTTCTGATCTAATCTTGATTATTGGATCGCTATCAGAGCCCTGATAATGTTGGTTTCCAATGGCAGAGGCAATAACATTGTATTCGCCGATAGAGACGTTAATCGGGACTTGGCAAGAGACAAAGAAATTTCCGCCGGAAACATGTCCCTGTACTACAAGGAGCCCTGATTCATCATCTTTGTTCTCCTTTAGATGCACCAACACAACCATTCCATCTACTCCCACTCCGTCTTCGTCAACCACTGTTCCCTTAACAGAAAAGGAGTGTCCTTTAACCGCATAGGATTGAACATCCGTTATCTCCGTGAAAGTAGCCCTCGTAACATCATCCCTTTCGACTTCTTCTGTGCCTGACCAGCAGTCGCATATTCCGGGGCCTGTGGAGTCGAATTCTATCCAGCCAAGGTCCTCAAATTTGACTTCAGCCCACGCATGCGATTGGCTCGCGTATACTTCTTGGTATTCCGTTTCTCCTTTTATGGCGTATCCCGACACCATCCGGGATGGTATTCCAGAAGCCCGCATCAATGCTACAAAAGCAGAATTGAAGTTGGTACACACGCCCCGTTTTTCTTCAAACAAGAACCATTCTATCGGATCCCAACCCTCTGGGGCGCGAGTGTAATTCTTGTCGTAAACGTAGTTTGTTTGCAGAAACTTTCTAATGGCAACAATCTGATTATAGGGATCAGTTACTTCTCTAGTTATTTCTCTTGCTAGATTGGTAATTTTGTTTCTTATGTTTTCAGGGATTTGAATGTATATTTGATTAGAATCCAATGGGGAATTCTTCAATAAAGTTTCGTGAAAGGTATATCCTGTATGAAAAATCGTGTATTTCGTATGGAAACTGTTCTCTGTGAAGAAGATGTGGTGCTGGGGAAGAAAATTCAAGGATGGGCTTTCAATGTTAAAAGAGAGTCTTGAGGTATAAAGAGTTACAGGAATAAATCCTCTCAATAACTCTATAGGTTCAATATTAAATTGTGTCTGCACTTTGCCAGTAGAACGAACAACATTGTGTCTAATCTCGGTTCCATCATAGTTATAGACTTCGTAATCTGGTGAAATGCTCCAGTAACCATCACTATAAACTTCTCCAACCAAAGTTCTAAGATAATCCGTTCCAACCTTCCCGGACACCTCAAAAAGGAGAACGTTACTACATTCTCCCCCCTCAGCAGGTATAACATCAAGAATTATAGAAGCATTTGGATCCCTACCGTTTTCTTCTTGCGAATTAACAAAAATAATCAGAGAAAGAGAACCCATAGCAACTGTCAAAAAAAGAGCGGCTATTATAATCACAAGGATAAGGCTGATTAGCGGAATGTTTTTTCTGAATGATTTTGCACTCAAAATTGACAACAAAACATTCCTCAAAGTCTTTTTTTTAAAAACCCACATTCTTCTGTTTACTAATTTAATACCGTATCATAGTAAAATCTATATAATATTATCGGACTTGACGGGTTTGTCGGCTAATTCTATCGGGGAGGTTTCTGAATCTGTCTTTTGGGTGGGTGTTGTGGAAAGTTTTTTCTGAACTAGTTTCTATAAAAGTTGCCTAGATAAACCTATTCGATATACTTGATCATTTCATCGCTGTAGACGAGCATGAAAGGGGTGATTTCTCTGTTTTCAAGAAGCTGCTACAACTCACACAGATCTTTTTGAGGATTTGGCTCCCAGCGTGCACATTCACAAGAGATTCGGCAAAGAAATTAGTGTCAAGTAATACCCAAATCAGGAACGGAAACAGTGCAGTTTGCTTGAGGAGATGCATATTCAAGAGGGTTCTTATGAGGACTGGAAGAAGGTTGCTGGTTTTCATTATCGCAGCCACAGAGTTGCGTTCTTGCAGAAGATTTTTGTTTTGAAGCGTGGGGATCGGGTTTGCGGAGCAGTCGTTTACGTTTATCCTATGAGCACGGCTCCCTGTCGAAAGCGCGTTTTGAAGATTGATAGCATGAAGGAGTTGAATGAGAAGCTAGCGCGAGTCGCCCGGGTTGTGGTGCATCCGAAATACCGCACCATAGGCGCCAGTGTCAAACTTTTGCGTGAATCTTTGCCTAAGTGCGGGAAGCCCGATGTGTAGATGATTGCAGTGATGGCACGTTATAACCCATTTGCTGAACATGCAGGAATGACCAAAGTTTGTGAGTCTAAAACGGACAGGTCTATTCTTGAGGCTATGGCTAAACTCGAAAAAATAGGATTCACCTCATATCTTCTGGCTGTTCCAGAATACAACAAGCGCATGCTGAATGAACAGGTCCCACAAGTCAAAAAGATTCTCAGCAGCTTCAGTTATCCCTACAACAGAAGAATCGCCGGGGCGCATGGCAACTTTTCTATGCGTGACTATAGGTGTTGGCTTGAAACTGTTAAGGAGGACGAGTTGGCTAGGGCGCTTTGTCGTCTTGCACAGCTTAATCAATCAAAAGTCTACCTGTTTTGGAAGAAACATTCGTCTTAGATATAACCTACGCCGGTATCCGGTTAAGTTTTTAGTTTGGGGTTTGTAGGGATTAATTTTTAATCAACAACAACGGGGCCATACGACGGACGACGGGCGAAACGACGGAGACGGTTAACGGACTTCCTATACCATGATTATCCCCAACTACGGTAGGTACCTGATGGAATAGGAATAAAGAAGGAGGGAATAGAGAGAATAAGGAGTGAGGGAAAAAACAGAGAAAAATTACCCCTCATAACAAAAATACGAGGGGTAAAAAATATAGAAAAAGTTAGCCCTCATAAATGAACGAGGACTAATACTATGATGGGGAAAAATTACTCAAAAAATTACCCTTCGCTGTTGAATAAGTTCTATAGTGTGAGAAAATTTTTCTTTTAAATTACGAGAGTCATTTACATCATCTTTAATCCGAAAATGAAAGCAAGTCTTTCTCCAAATTTAGTTAAAGCTTGGGTCTCACCCTTCGTTCCATCACCGAAAATAGCTCCAATTCTTACATTTTAAACATTTGATGGCCCCTACGAGAAATGTCTCTGCGAGTGTGACACAGTCAATTACCACCCATTGAAATGGGTGGCTTGTAGCTGTCTTGCGACGCTACGATTGGCTCATTGACGAAGAGCCTGCCATACTCGGACATGCCAAGTACGGCGATGTTACGTGCAGCATTCAAGTCGGCGTTGAGTTCGTATCCACACTTCTTACATTTGAAGGCTAAACCCCTTCTGTTAGATTTATGTGTGTATCCACATCTTGAACACATCTGAGAAGTATACTTAGGATTAACATCTGCAACCGTTTTGCCCGTTGATGCAGCCTTGTATTTTATGAATGTTGACAGTTGCCCATAGCTCCAGTTTCCAAGTCTACGGTTGAAACGCTTCCCATTCTTCTTAGCCCTCTTTACCTCAAGCTTTTCAAGAGCATTCATGGCCGCAGCAAGCTTCAGAAGCGCCTCTTCAACGCTCGGCAGCTCCTTAGGCAACACCAAAGTAGATGATAGTAGGCTGCCTGACAACCCATTATCATCTTCTACGCGTAAACCCAACCGCTTAATTTTTGTAGAAACAGAAGCATAACTTTTCTCCAGTACCACCGCAATTTTTGCAGCAGACTTTCCTGACTCAACAAGCTCCCTAAGCTGCTTCTCCAGCTCAACTGTCCAAGGCTTCCCCTTCGGCATACGATTCACTTCCTCCCCGCTTGTTTGATTTGCTGCTCATAGAATGCGACCCGAGACCTCAGATATCTTACATACGCGTGAAGTAATCGTTGATACTCCTTTGCATCCTTGATCACGCGCCACTGCTGCTGGATCTCCGCCCTTGACAGACCAGGCTGCGACAGGATCGTTATCGCATTGCCTAACGTTTTGAGCCCATCGACTGGATGCCCGAGTTCAATAATCAGCTTTTGTTTTTGCGGCACCGGATATCCCCTTCTTTTCTGCTGTTTTCTGTTTCTGCATTCTCCAGTAACGCCGTAGAGGAGAATCGCTTAAGCGCGGACGCCCAGTTCTTTTCTGCGGGCTGTTATGGTTTTTGTCCATTCAAAAGACTAAACTATGCCTTTAAAGGAACAAAAACATAAAAGGTTTTCTTGGAAAACAGCAAAAAACATATACCCCCCACGGTGTGAGCAACTCGCCTGCTTCTGTTCAGGAACTCCAATGAGACTCTTCGCAAAGGATAGTATCAAGCTCGTTGAAGCAGGTGAAAGCATCAAAGAGATCGCTTCTAAGATGGGGAAAAGTCAGGGAGCTGTCAGGCGTAAGATTGAGAGGATGAAGTTAGAAGTTGTTGTGCAGAAACCCTACAGATTCACGCACAACAACTTCTAATGATAGTTTTGCCTAAGTAATTGGATGAGCTGCTATACTGCATGGGCATTCTTATTCTGTTCCGGAGCAGCTTTACGAAGAGCTACCCCTAAGGAGACTCTTCGCACAGGAAAGGGATTGATCACAAAAATGCTCCCATGGATCCTGATGAGACTCTTCGTATGGAATCTATTCCAAACCTAATATTAAGCAGCCTCGGAATCCATTCTGCGCAGAAAAACAAAAGTCTCTTCGTAAAACCCGAAACAAACATCAACACGCAATCCGCCTCTCATAAGAACCTGCAGGTCTGCGAAGAGGCTACCTCCTCAGCCCAGAACCCTTCTCAAGGAGCCCTAAAAGCCTGTTTCCACTATACTTCGCAAAAAAAGGGGGAGTTTGCGGGAGTTACGGAGATGTCACCAGAGGCGTACTGTAATCCCTAGTAGCACATCTCTTTTTTAAGATAGTTCAGAATTTTTAAATCACAGATGGAAAAAGAAATCGGCGTAGTTCCCTAGTAAACAGTTTCTTGTCAGTTATTATTAGCAGGGTTGTCCAGTAATACGACACCGAATCTTGAGCGGGTTTCAACATTCTTCCTTTATTTGGATGCGAATGCTGCACTCAACATGAAAAATACGAAAATTTGCGAGAAAACCGGCATTTTAAAAGCGCCAAAAAAGACCATGTGG
>Ga0307433_1001034_pt1 | contig 16879 bp, 6 predicted proteins | sample SalMarWE160210MG_FD_202166 | JGI IMG/M metagenome (GOLD analysis project Ga0307433, IMG submission 202166) | Salt marsh sediment microbial communities from the Plum Island Ecosystem LTER, Massachusetts, United States - WE1603-210 | ecosystem: Environmental > Aquatic > Marine > Intertidal zone >... | reverse complement strand
GCCAATACCTGGTCGAAGGCCGGCGTGATGATTCGCGATACGCTTGATGCCGGCTCGAAGTTCGCCGGGGTTTACATCACTCCAACCAATGCCGACGGCACCGCTACAAACGGATGCAGATTCCAGGCCCGGTCGGATACGGATATGGGCGCTACGAGCGATACTTCCGTCGCGACTGCCGAGCAGATGGCAATCGTTGCTCCTTACTGGGTGAAATTGGAACGTGACGTTGCGGGCAACTTCAGGGCATCTTTTTCGGCCGATGGTTCTACCTGGCGGCAGATGTCATGGAATCCACAGAGCATTTCCATGGGCTCAAATGTCTATATAGGTTTGGCGCTGACCAGCCATGATGCTGCTCTGACATGCGAGGCCGTATTCTCCAACGTTACGACCACCGGGACAGTTGGCCAACAGTGGGCGCACCAGGACATCGGTATCACCAGCAACGCTGCTGAGCCGCTGTACGTGGCCGTGTCCAACAGCACAGGCTCATCTGCGGTGGTGGTCCACGATGATCCGGCCGCGGCGAACATCGTTAACTGGACCGAGTGGGTTATCCCGCTCCAGGTTTTGGCAGATCAGGGCATTGTTCTGACCAACGTTGACAGGATCGCGATTGGCCTGGGAACCAGGGGCAATATGACAATCCCCGGCGGTTCGGGCAAGATGTATATTGACGACATCCGGCTGTATCAGCCGGCTCCGGAGCCGTAAACCGGAATTTAGATTGTCATAGCCTTTACCGAGGCCTGATGATAGCAAATAATGAATTACAGTCAAAAAGGGGCCTATACCGACTTGATTCGGTATGGGCCTCTGTGTTTTTTCCCATTCACACAGGATTCACGCATAATTAAGAGATTTTCCTTGACGAAAAAATAGCTGATGTGGTACAAATAACGAATGGTGAAATGTTTACCATTACCAGCACTCATCTAAGGGTTTTTTTTCCCTAAAGGTGGAATGTCTTTAATTCTTGATAGCATTCCACAAAAAAAGTTACTGCGAAGACCACCGGAGCTATATGCTTCGGAGATAATTTTTTTACTCGATAAATTAACGCTTGGTTTTCGAAGGAAGGTGGTAATTTCAATTCGTAACTAATGTTCCGGGGCAAACATAAATTCAAGATTTAGCAATGCTGAAAATTATGACGGTATTTTGTAACTTTTTAAAACTCTCTTTTATAAAGGAGGATCATTATGTATAGACAATTAATTTGTTTAGTTTCTCTCGTTTTGGTGCTGAGCCTGGTCAGTGCAGATGCGGCGTTCGGCGGCAAGGTGTGGGAGACCAGAGTCAGCAGCGGTAATGATGATGCTGAACAGGATGTCAGCGGTGGCGGTATGGATATAAGCAGCAGTGACCTGGAGATTTTTGATGATGGAGGTTTGCAGGTTATCGGTCTGCGGTTCGTGGATATACCCATTCCTAAGGGCGCCATCGTGGATAACGCATTTATTGAGTTCACTTGCGATGAAACAAAAAGCGGCACACAACCTGTTAATGTTCTCATCGAGGGCCAGTTGAATCCCAATCCCCCTACGTTTGCCGATATCACGAATAATATCACCGATCGGCCGACAACGACAGCGATTGTGGAGTGGATTCCTGAAAATTGGACCGAAGAAGGTCAAAAGGATCGAAGTTCGGATATTACCTCTGTTATACAGGAGATAATCGACCAGGGCGATTGGGCCTTCGGTAACGCTCTGGTGCTAATCCTCAGAGACAATCCGGATAATCCATCCACAGGCGTTCGATGTGCCGAGTGTGCCAGTGACCCGGCCAACGCGCCGCTGCTGCATATAGAATTCAGGGGCAAATTTGCCGTGGAACCCATCCCGGCTGACGGCGGCCTATATGAGGACACGTTGGCAGTCCTTAATTGGTTGCCGGGACTAAATGCGGTTTCACACGATGTCTATTTCGGCTACAATTTTACCGAAATTAACGATGGCACCGGCGATACATTCCAGGGCAACCAGGTTGAGGTGTTTTTTACTGTTGGTATTTCCGGAACTCCTGTTCCGGACGGCCTCGTACCGGGCACAACCTACTACTGGCGGATTGACGAGGTTGAGGCCGACGGCACGATAAACAAAGGCGATGTCTGGAGCTTTACAGTTCCATCCAAGAAGGCCTATCACCACAACCTGTCTGACGGTGCCTGCTTTATAGACCCATATACAGACCTAAGCTGGACGGCGGGTTCCGGTGCGAAAGTTCACACAGTGTACTTCGGCGACAATTTTGACGATGTAAACGACGCCATTGAGGGCAACTCGCAGGCAAGTGCAGCTTATGACCCCGGCCCGCTCGAATCAGATAAGACTTACTACTGGCGGGTCGATGAATTTGACGGCGTCGAAACGCATAAAGGCGATGTCTTGAGCTTTACGACTATAGCCACCAGAGGCACAGGTTTGCGAGGAGACTATTATACAGGCGAGAACTTCGACAAATTCGTACTGACCCGAATAGATCCTCAAGTTGACTTTGCCTGGGGCGACACTGCACCGGACGAAGCGGTCGGTGCCAATAACTTCTCAGCCAGATGGACCGGCGATGTGTCGGCGCAATTTACAGAGACCTATACCTTCTATACTATCACCGACGACGGCCTGCGTCTATGGGTGGATGGCAAACTGGTTATTGAGAACTGGACACTACACGGAGACACCGAGGACACAGGAACTATCGACCTTGTTGCCGGTCGGTCTTACAGCATTTTATTGGAATACTTTGAAAACACCAGTGGTGCGACGGCACATCTTGGCTGGGAAAGTCCCCACACAGCAAAGCAGATTATTCCGACATACCTGCTATGGCCGCCTGTTAAGGCCAGGAATCCGAAGCCGCTTAACGGTACTATCGGTGTACGGCTCACAGATGTTCTTACGTGGGAACCGGGAGAGTCTGCTGCTTCGCATGAGGTGTATTTCGGCACCGATGAAGATGCGGTGAAAGATGCCACCAAGGCTTCGCCCGAGTACAAAGGCAGCAAGGCCCTTGGTGACGAGAGCTATGATCCCGGCAAACTTGCCTGGGACACCACATACTACTGGCGTGTCGATGAAATCGACGACACCAATCCCGACAGTCCATGGGTCGGCAACGTATGGAGCTTTGCTACAGGTGACTTCTTTGTCGTGGACGATTTCGAGTCCTACGACGTTGGCAACAACGAGATATGGTGGGCGTGGAAAGATGGGCTTGGCTATGTTGAGCATGGTACTGAACCGGCCTACCCCGGCAACGGGACCGGGTCCGCTGTCGGCGACGAAACCACCGCTTCCTATACGGAAGAGACCATTATCCATGGTGGCCGTCAATCGATGCCCTTGTCCTACGACAACAATAAAGAAGGATACTCGAACTACTCAGAGGTTGAACTGACCCTGAGTTATCCGCGTGACTGGACAGAGGAAGGTGTTGGCACATTGACGATTTGGCTCAGGGGCAAGCCGGATAATGATGTTGAGCCGTTATATGTCGCTATAGCTAATATCGGCGGCGCATCTGCGATAGTGGTTCATGACGATCCGACCGCAACACAGGTTGATGTTTGGACACAGTGGGTAATTCCTCTACAGAGCTTTGCCGATCAGGGCATTATCCTGACCGACGTAGACAGGATTGCGATTGGCCTGGGTACCCAGGGTAATATGACAATCCCCAGCGGTTCAGGCACGATGTTCTTTGACGATATCCGTCTGACTCAGCCTGCTCCGGAGCCGCAGCCGTAAGCCGGAGTATAGATTGTCATAGCCTTTAACGAGACCTGATGATAGCAAATAATGAATTACAGTCAAAAAGGGGCCTATACCGACTTGATTCGGTATGGGCCCCGGCTATTTTTACTAATTGTACTTGACGAAAAGGCCGTTAATGTGATATAAGTATAATGATAAGCATCTCTGGACGTTTAGTATACCAACGGGTGAAATTACTGGTGTTTATTCGAGATTTTTATTTAGTAGTTAATCGCCCATATTGGCATTTGAAGGAAGGAGGTAAGTTCAAGTCGTAAGTAATATTCCGGGCGGATATCAATTCAAGATGTAGCTATGCTGAAAATTATGACGGCATTTTATTACTTTTTTAAACTCTCTTTTATGAAGGAGGATTATCATGTACAGAAAATTGTTTTATCTGGTTTCGTTTGTCCTCGTGCTCAGCGTCGCTTTGACGAGCGTCGCCAAGGCCGCAGATCCGGACCTTGTCGGCTGGTGGAGGCTCGATGAGGGCTCCGGAATGACCGCTGCTGATTTGAGCGGCAACGGCAACGACGGTGCCCTTCAGGGCAATCCACAATGGGTGACCGGGCAAATCGGCAAGGCGCTGAAATTTAATGGAATCGACGAATACATAGAAGTGCCACATGCCGAGATCCTGACGGTTGACAACGAGGTAACCGTAATGGCATGGATCAACGCCGAAAGGCTCATCGGTCCTACCGGCGACGACTGGCAGGGGGTTCTCGCCAAGGGCGAATCGCCGGGGCGGTCGTACAGCTTATATACTGAAGTCAGTGGTTCTCTGCATTTCAGTACGGGGAATCCCTTTATTGGGACTGTGAGTAGTGGAAAACTCCCACTCAATGAATGGGTGCACGTTTGTGCGATGGTCATAGGTGACCAGCACCAATATTACATCAATGGAGAACCTGCCGGTACGAGTGGATCGGGAATAATCATGCCCGGAGCAGCGGACACCGCTACTGTCCGTATCGGCACGGCGAGGGATGCCAATCGGGAATTTCTCGGTATGATGGACGACGTTCGCATATATCGGCGCGGACTGACGCAGGAGGAGGTTCAGCTTGCCATGTTAGGTGAAGGATTGCTGGTTGCCTTCAGCCCCAACCCGGAAAATGGGGGCCTGCATGCGGATACATGGGTGACCCTGTCCTGGAAGGCGGGAGATTTTGCCGTCACGCACAATGTGTATATGGGCGATAATTTCGACGATGTGAACGACGGGCTGGGCGATACCTTCCGAGCCAGCCAGGGCGACGAGTATTTTGTTGCCGGCTTCCCGGGATATCCCTATCCGGATGGTCTCGTTCCGGGCACAATATACTACTGGCGAATAGATGAGGTCAACGATTTGCATCCGGATAGTCCATGGAAGGGTGAGGTCTGGAGCTTTACGGTACCCTCGAAAAAAGCGTACGAGCCCAGCCCCGATGACGGGGCCGAGTTCATCGCTCCGGATGTCGAGCTTAGCTGGACCGGAGGTCTCGGCTCGAAACTGAATTATATCTACATCGGTGAATCCTTCGATGAAGTGGACGTAGCTGCCGGAGGTCTTCCTTTGGCTTTTGCAAACTATACGCCCAGCAGCCTCGAACCGGGGAAAACTTACTACTGGCGCGTTGACCAGTTCGACGGCGTAACCACGCATAAAGGCGATGTCTGGAGCTTCGAGACGCTCCCGGATATACCGATTTCGGATCCCGACCTTCTCGGCTGGTGGAAACTGGACGAAGGGGCCGGATTGACCGCGGTTGACTGGTCCGGGCACGGCAATCACGGAACGCTCATGAACGGAGCGACCTGGGTTGAAGCCTATGACGGAGGCGGCGTGGAATTCGACCAGCAAGATGACTATATAGATACGGATTTCACAAGCGATCTGATTATATGGACCATTTCGGCCTGGGTGATAAGCCCCGATGAACCTTCCGATCGAACAAATACCGGGCCGATTCATCGCGAATCGAATTTCCAGATTAACTGGGATCACACTGATCCGGTATACCGGGGAGCCGCCGCTGTAAACGCCGGCGGATGGTTTGGCGCCAGCTTCGGACCGCTGCAGGCCGATACATGGTATCACCTTGCAGCGACATACGACGGTGACGAGCTTATCGCGTACAAGAACGGCATGCTGATAAACAGTAATCCGGGCCCCACGGGAGATCCGGCAGCCGAGTCGGCATCCCTAAAACTTGGAAGACACGCCACAGCGGCACAGTATTTTGGCGGCACAGTCGATGATGTTCGCGTTTACAGCAAAGTTTTGACCCTGGAAGAGATTCAGCAGACAATGCGAGGAGATCCGTACGTCGCCTGGAACGCCAATCCCAGTAATGGCGCAACGCCGTTCATTCGCGATGTGCTGCCGCTGACATGGTCGGCCGGAGACAACGCCTCTGAGCATGATGTGTACTTCGGTACGGACAAAGATGCTGTGGATGATGCCGATACCTCGACGGCCGATATCTATCGCGGACGTCAGGCGGGAACCAGCTACAGTCCGCCCGAAGGTGTAGAATGGGGCGGTGGGCCCTACTACTGGCGTATCGACCAGGTCACCACCGACGGAACAATCACCAAGGGCAGAATCTGGAGATTTGCCGTCGCCGATAACATTCCCATAGATGATTTCGAGGCATACAATAGCGGCGATAACCAGATATGGTTTGCCTGGCATGATGGGCTTGGAGCCGGAGCGCTGGGTACTCCCGGTTACATTCCCGGTAACGGCACCGGCTCGGCTGTCGGCGACGAAACCACTGCCTCTTATACCGAGGAAACCATCATCCACGGCGGGCGGCAATCAATGCCCCTTGTCTATGACAATAACAAGCAGGGCTATTCGAAGTATTCGGAGACGGAGTTGACGTTGACAGCACCGCGTGACTGGACACTGGAAGACGTTTCGGAATTGTCGCTGTGGTTCAGGGGCAACCCGGCATCCGTCGGAAGCTTTGTCGAGGGCCCGGTCGGCACCTATACTATGACAGCCTCCGGCGCGGATATCTGGGTGGTAGACGGCGTGGAAGCAGATGAGTTCCACTATGCCTTCAAAACGCTCACCGGCGCCGGCTCAATCGTCGCCAGAGTAGAAAGCGTCGAGAACACAAACGTCTGGGCCAAGGCCGGCGTGATGATTCGCCAGACGCTCGACCCCGACTCGGCGCATGGGATGATAGTCGTGACCCCTGCTTCGGGCATCTCCTTCCAGCGGCGTCCAAGCACGGCCGGTACAAGCGTCGACGATACGACCGCCGATATAACCGCGCCGTACTGGGTTAAAATCGAGCGCAGTATTTCCGGCAGCTTTACAGCGTATCATTCAGCTAATGGCTCGGCGTGGACGATGCAGGGCTCGCCTGAGCCGATCCCGATGGGTTCGAATGTCTATATCGGCTTGGCGGTGACATCTCATGACGCCGCTCTGACATGCCAGGCTGTATTCACGAATGTCACGACTACCGGTAATGTCACCGGACAGTGGACGAACCAGGATGTCGGCATATCCAGCAACGCTGCCGAACCGCTGTATGTAGCAGTATCAAACGCCGCCGGCGCACCTGCTGTGGTAGTCCATGATGATCCTGCCTCAACGACGATAGACACCTGGACCGAGTGGGTTATCCCGCTACAGACTTTTGCAGATCAGGGCATAGTCCTGACCAACGTAGACAGGATCGCTATCGGCCTGGGAACCAGGGGCAATATGACCGTCCCGGGCGGTTCGGGCAAGATGTACTTCGACGACATCCGGCTGTACAGACCGAGAGAGACTGCTGAATAGTTAAGCTGCTTTTTTGTAAAATAACGACAGTTTTCGATTAGTTCGGGGCCTATACCAAATTAATTCGGTATAGGCCCCGCTTATTATAGCCGACAACCAACGTGTAATTCAGAGATTTTACTTGACCAAATGACCGCTAATGTGATATAAGTATAATAATAAGCATCTTTCGACAATTAATATACCAACGGGCGGAATTTCTGGTGTTTATTCGAGATTTTCACTCTGTAATTAATCGCCCATATTGGCATTTGAAGGAAGGAGGCAGCATTGGGCCCGGAAACCATTTTCAAGCAAGATGTTGAGTCTAAAAATAAGAGAAAATCTTGCCAATCGCTTCGGTGTGTGGCCGGAGCGAAATTTCCTGCCAGTTCTCAGTTAAAATTAGGAGGGGAAAAATGAAAAATCTGATGGAGGTAACAAAAATGAAACGCTTAACCATAATTTACATCAGTTTGATTATCGTTATTTTGATGTTTGCAGGACAAAGCTATGCCAAAGTTAATCCGGATACCGTTCTTGGGGCATGGTTACTTGACGAGGGAAAAGGTGATATTACTGCAGATGCCTCTGGGAATGGCAATGATGGCACGCTAATGGGCGGACCTAACTGGGTTGCCGGTTGGTCAGGCAATGCCCTGGAATTCGATGGGGCATCGAGTTACGTTGACTGCGGCAATGCCGAAGCTCTGAATATCGACGTTTTCTCCGTATCATTTTGGTGCAATATCCCAAGCACTCAGGGATGGAACCATATTATTTCACGGGGTTCCCATGGAGCCTCTGGCAGTCCTGGCTCAGTTAATTGGGGCGTTATGATGTACGACGCCCAGGAGACCATCCTTTTTGAAACGTTCAATGACACCGCCTGGACTGGTATCACAGCCTCTACCACTACCAGTGAATGGCATCACGTCGTTGCCACCTATGACGGAGATACGATGCAACTCTATCATGACGGTGAATTAGCTTCAAACGTATCGGGAATAGGTATTTTGCTTGATGAGAGTAGACGGTTTTTAATTGGTGCCAGATCTGATGCCGGCTCTGCCGGCGGCTTCTTTAACGGAAGCATTGACGAGGTGGGCTATATTAATGCCATTCTTGCGCCTGAAGATATTGAAATGATAATGAACAATGGTCTTGCGAGAGTCACTCGCCAGCCGCTCGCCCGGCGTCCGGATCCGAAAGACGGCGGAATGCACAAAGATACATGGGTGACGCTCTCCTGGAGTGCCGGAGATTTTGCCGTCTCGCACGATGTTTATTTGGGCGATGATTTTGGCGACGTAAACGATGGAACCCGAGAATCCGAGGTATTCCGAGGCAACGAGGGCTCACCGTATTTTGTGGCCGGCTTCATCGGATATCCCTATCCCGATGGACTGGTGCCCGGCACAACCTACTACTGGCGGATCGACGAGGTCAATGACGCCAACACGGCAAGCCCGTGGAAGGGCAATGTCTGGAGCTTTACGATCCCATCCAAGAAGGCCTATGAACCTGCCCCGGCCGATGGAACCAACTACATAGATGCCGAGACAGTAACTCTCGGCTGGACGGAAGGTTTCGGTTCGATATTGCACAATTTATACTTCGGTGATGATTTTGATACTGTAGCTAACGCCACCGGCGCGCCACCACTGGCGATTACGACCTATGACCCCGGAGTCCTTGAACCAGATAAGAGCTACTTCTGGCGTGTCGACGAGTTTGACGGTACAGCTACGCATAAGGGCGATGTTTGGAGCTTTAGAACAATGCCTTATATACCCATTACTGATCCCAATCTTGTTGGCTGGTGGAAGTTTGACGAAGGTTCCGATGTTATTGTTCTTGATGGATCCGGACACGGCAATCACGGCACGTTTAAGGGCGACCCGCAGTGGGTTATCGGCCATGACGCCGATGCGTTGGAGTTTGACGGCGTCGATGACTATGTAGAGGTGCCGCACGCCCCCATTTTAACGGTCGACAACGAAGTGACAGTAATGGCCTGGATTAATACCGGAAGGTATATCGGCCCCACCGGTGATGATTGGCAGGGAATTATGGCAAAGGGAAGTCCGCGGTCATATAGCCTTTACACTCAAGTAAGTGGAGTCCTTCATTTCAGTACGGCCGGAGTAGGAACTCTGAGTAGCGGTACAATACCACTGAACGAATGGGTACATGTTTGTGCGATGGTCATAGGCGGCACACACCAATATTACATTAATGGCGAAGATGCCGGCGCAAGCGGTTCAGGAATTGTCCTGCCCGGAGCAGCGGACACCGCTACTGTCCGAATTGGGAACTCAAGGGGTGCCAATCGCGAATTTCTCGGTATGATTGACGATGTTCGTATCTACAACAGAGCCCTGACTCGGGATGAGGTTATACAGTCTATGCAGGGCGACCCGACCCTCGCATGGGGCCCAAATCCGGCAAACAGGTCAACGCCGGACCTACACAGTGCGCTACCGCTTAGCTGGTCGCCGGGAGAAAATGCCACCGAGCATGATATTTACTTCGGTACGGACAAAGATGCCGTGGATGATGCCGATACTACGACGGCGGATATCTATCGCGGTCGTCTGGCTACAACCAGCTACAGTCCGCCCGAAGGCGTTGAATGGGGCGGCGGGCCTTACTACTGGCGTATCGATGAGTATAATTCCGACGGGACGCTCAGCAAAGGCCAGCTCTGGAGCTTTACAGTGGCTGATTTCATCCTTGTGGACGACTTTGAAGACTACGACGCGAGCGATAACCAGATATGGTACGCCTGGCATGACGGGCTCGGCTATGGCACGCCCGATAGCGCACTCTATTTTGCCGGTAACGGAACCGGTTCTGCCGTAGGCGACGAAAACACTGCTTCCTACATGGAGGAGACCATCGTCAACGGCGGCCTTCAGTCGATGCCGCTTTCATACGACAACAATAAGCAGTTCTTTGCCAATTATTCGGAGACAGAGCTGACATTGACCGTTCCGCGTGACTGGACACAGCAGGGTGTCGAGGAATTGTCGCTGTGGTTCAGAGGCTACCCGGCATCTACCGGCAGCTTTGTCGAGGGCCCGGTCGGCACCTACACGATGACCGCCTCCGGCACGGATATCTGGTTAGTAAATGACGTGGAAGCCGATGAATTCCACTTCGCCTACAAGATGCTCACCGGCGCCGGCTCGATTATCGCGAGAGTCGACAGCGTCGAGAACACGAATGACTGGGCAAAGGCCGGCGTGATGATTCGCGAAACGCTGGATCCCGACTCGGCGCATGCCTTTGCATGTGTTACACCCGGTAATGGGGTTGCCTTTCAGTTTCGCCCCAGTACAGGTGGTACCAGTGAAAGTGCGAACCAGAGCGGGATTACTGCTCCATACTGGGTGAAACTGGAGCGTAGTATTTCCGGCAGATTTACGGTTTCACATTCGGCTAACGGTTCGAATTGGCAGCCGGTAACGGGCGCCACATCTCAGACCATATCGATGGGCGCGAATGTCTATATTGGATTGGCCTTAACGAGCCATGATCCTGCTTTGACATGCCAGGCCGTATTCTCGAACGTCACGACTACCGGGACAGTCAGTCCGCAGTGGGCGAACCAGGACGTCGGCATAGCCAGCAATGATGCTGAGCCGCTTTATGTAGCAGTCTCCAACAGCGCCGGCGCACCTGCGGTGGTAGTCCATGACGATCCTGCCGCGGCACAGATCGCCACCTGGACCGAGTGGGTTATCCCGCTGCAGACCTTTGCCGATCAGGGCATAGTCCTGACCAACGTGGACAGAATCGCTATCGGCCTGGGAACCCAAGGCAATATGACCGTCCCGGGCGGTTCGGGCAAGATGTTCTTCGACGATATCCGATTGTACAGGTCGAGAGAAGTTGCTGAATAGTTAAGCTGCTTTTCGCGAAAATGACAGCAGGTTATGTTTAGTTCGGGGCCTATACCAATCAATTCGGTATAGGCCCCGTTTTTTTTCAGGATAATAGCAGTCAAATTGACTTGCGAAAGTCGATACCTCGGCATTTGACTTGGAAAGACCTCTCAAATATAATAGCCGGCAGATAAGCTGGTCTATTTTGTGATGCATGGATTTATCGATTGATTGAACGCAGTGCCAGGTGCTGTAACAGCACACACTAAATGGAGAAACCGTACATGAAAGAAAAAAAGCATAATCTAATTATGTCATTGCTCATAGTGTTAACTTCAATCTGTTTATTCCACAGCCGCCCTGCTCTGGCGGAATTTCGTGCCGCCATTGCCGTGCGTAACGTGACCCCCGACCCCCTGCTGCCCGTATCAGGCGGAGTCGGTCCATCCAGGCCTGCAAGCAGGAAGTTAGGAGAATTGACGGTGCGTGCCCTGGTTGTTGAAAATGACGGCACCCGGGTCGCAATCTGCAGCACGGATTTTCTCGGCTTCCCCGGCGTGCTTTGCAGCAAGGTTCGCCGGCAGGTGCCGGGGATCGACCCGAAGAACATTCTTATCGCCGCGACGCACAACCACAGCGGGCCGGATTGCTACGGCTTCCCGGACAGGAGCGGCAAAACCGATGCCGATATCGAGTACCTCAATGGCGTCTGCAAAAAACTGGCCGATGCGATCAACGAGGCTCTCGGCAAGCTCCAGCCGTCTAATGTAAAAATCGCCACCGGCAAAGCACGGGGCAAAATCGCCTACAACTACTACGCGGACAAACTTTACGATCCGCGCTGCGACGTAATCCAGTTCCTCGATTCAGAAGGCAAACCTTTAGCAACGTTTGTGAATTACGCATGTCACCCGGAAGTCATCGGCGCCGGGCAGGGAATTCTGTCGCCGGATTTCGTGGGGCCGCTCTATGACCGTATCGGACAGCGAGCGGGAGGCGTCGGCATTTTCGTCAACGGCGCCCTTGGCGGCATGGTGACAGCCGACTGCCGGGGCCCCGAAGGCAGGGACATGCGAACGTGGGAAGAATGTATCCGAATCGGGAATCTCCTCGCCGATGAGGCTTTGCGGATTGTTGCCGATGCTCCAATCGAAAAAGAGCCAAAATTGTTTTGCGGCAGTACAAGCATCGAATTCCCGGTTGAAAATGAGATGCTGCTGGCCGTCGTAAAGGCCTCGCCGTTAGGTTTCCAGCTCAACGAAAAAGGCACTATCGCCACGCAGGTCAATGTCGTGAACCTCGGTAACGCACAGATGCTCACCATCCCCGGTGAAGCCCTGCCGAACATCGGCTATTACCTGAAGCGCAACATGCACGGCAAGCACAACATGCTGCTCGGACTGACAAACGATGCCTTCGGCTACATCCTGACGAAAGTCGACTTCAACAGCTTCGAACGCTACGACTACATCAGCAGAACATCGCTGTCAGAAACGATGGGCGAAATTTTCATGGACGAAGCCCTCAAGTTCGTCGATGAGTGTCCCCGTCCGGAAAAGTAGAAAACCGGAAGAAACTACATTGCTTACAGCTATTGAGTATCTGTTGCGGAAAGCAAAAAACGACGATGTCACCCCTGCGAAAGCAGGGGTCCAGAGCATAAAAGCTGGATTCCCGCTTCCGCGGGAATGACAAATACTGTTTCCACAACAGAAACTATTTAGTGCCGGCCGTCCGGGTGCTCGAAGTTGCCGCCGCGGTCGTTTGGCCTCCTATAATCTTCAGCGCGTTGTCCCTGTATACTTTCCTGAGAACCCGGTCGTTCAGACCGAAGCCATATAAGGGCCAATGGTAGCCGAAATTATCATAAGCATAAAAGTGCTCATCTTCCGATTCCAGTATCCGGAAAGTCAGCCTGTATATCTTCGTGCTGAAGTGCATGTCGGTCCCATAGACAAGCCGGTCCCGGTACTTCTCATAGAACCGGGCGGCAAATCTTGGAATGGGCGCCGTCTCGGCATACCTGGCCGATATGTCTGCATACAAATTCGGATACCTGTCGAACAACTTTCCGAGCTTATTCAGATCATAAGAACAATTGGCAAAGTGACAGACGACGAAAATTGTTTTCGGATGCCGTTTTACCGCCCCTTCCAGAATCTTCACCATGCCTTCGTGCCCCACGATTCCCGGCTGGTTGTCCAGCCTCCATTTGTAAGCGTTCATGAGCCCGTCATTGGTTGCATCCATCGGCAGATACATCCAGTACGGATCGGCCACGTGAATATTCACCGGCATTCGCAGCTCCGCACATTTAGCCAGCAACGGGTCCATGCGTGGATCGTCAAGATGCATTCCCCAAGCTTTCGTGGGCCTGCAATAAAATAATCCTTTGCCCTTATCGCCAAGCTCGCCGACGCCTCGGGCACCAACCTTGTAGCACCGTTCCAACTCCTTAACCGCCGCGGGTCCGAAGTCCGGCTTGTCGTATCCGGTGTAATCAAATCCACACCACACCTCGAAACGGTCGGGATATTTGGCGTATCTCGCGTAGACAGCATCGAACTCCTTGCCTACAGCCATTGTCAATACGATGGATTTTTCAACTCCCGATTCATCCATGGCCCGAATCCAAGCGGCAACCTGCTCGGGATTCTTTGCGTAGTCATGCGTGTGCATGTCAATCACGGGATATTTGGCTTTGTCAATTGTCGTCTGAGGGACATTGTAGACAGACTTCGGCCGATAGTCCTTAAGCAGCAAAGTCTCGGGTAATGGTTTATCATCGGCGGAAAAAACTTCGATAGTGCCGCATGTCACCAGCAATAAAATGACACTGATACATAAGCAGGCGTTTCGAAGGGAGGGCGTAGGTCTCATGGCAAATCTCCTTTAATAACAGGCTCGTCAACCGGTTGTTGAGCCTTTTTTTCTTCCCTGTATATGTTTGGGAACGTGGTTCAGCGACCGTTGTAATACATCCTAGCGTATAAGCGGCCGCGACTGCACGATATTATAGCATCCTTCTCAAAAAAAGCCCCAAATAATTCCAAGGACATCTCCACATACATCATCAGGCAAATAAAAAGAGGCCTATACCATACCACTTGGTATAGGCCCCGAACTTGTGCTAATCTGCGGCGTTAAATTAAATCCCAACTGCCGTCAAAGTCTCTGTTTACGGCTCCGATTCAGGCTCAGGCTCAGGCCGATAAAGCCGGATGTCGTCAATGAACATCTTGCCCGAACCACCGGGGATTGTCATGTTACCCCGGGTTCCCAGGCCAATCGCAATCCTGTCAACGTTGGTCAGGACTATGCCCTGGTCGGCAAAGACCTGCAGCGGGATAACCCACTCGGTCCAGGTGTCTATCGTTGCTGCGGCCGGATCATCATGGATTACCACCACAGGAGTGCCGGCACTGTTGGACACGGCCACGTAAAGCGGCTCGGCATCATTGCTGAGGATGCCGATGTCCTGGTGCGCCCACTGCCCGGTGACTGAGCCGGTAGTCGTGACGTTGGAGAATACGGCCTGACACGTCAGAGCGGCATCGTGACTCGTTACCGCCAAACCGATATAGACATTAGCGCCCATCGGGATGTTCTCGGGTGCGCCCTGCATCGTCCACGTCGAGCCGTTGGCTGAATGAGACGCTGTAAAGCTGCCGGAAATGCTACGCTCTATTTTCACCCAGTACGGTGCAGTTATCGAAGCGGTCGTCGTGTCGAGGCTGGTCTGGCCCGTGCCGGGACGTCGCTGGAAGGATACACCCGAACCAGGCGTCACAATCATCATCGCGTGCGCCGAATCAGGATCGAGCGTCTCGCGAACCATCACACCGGCCTTGGCCCAAACGTTCGTGTTTTCGACGCTGTCGACTCTGGCGACAATCGAGCCTGCACCGGTGAGCATCTTATAAGCAAAGTGGAACTCATCGGCTTCCACGTTATTCACTAACCAGATATCCGCGCCGGAGGCGGTCATCGTATAGGTGCCGACCGGGCCCTCGACGAAGCTGCCGGTAGATGCCGGGTAGCCTCTGAACCACAGCGACAATTCCGAGACGTCTTGCTCTGTCCAGTCACGCGGATCTGTCAACGTCAGCTCTGTCTCCGAATACCTGGAGTAACCCTGCTTGTTGTTGTCATAGGCCAACGGCATCGACTTGGTGCCGCCGTGGATGATGGTTTCCTCGGTATAGGAAGGAGTTGTTTCGTCACCAACTGCCGCTCCAGTGCCGTTACCGGCAAAGTAATCAGCGGTACCTGGCGTGCCGTAGCCAAGCCCATCGTGCCATGCGTACCATATCTGGTTTTCGCCGGCATCGTAGATTTCGAAATCGTCCACGATAAGGAAGCCGGCTGTGGTAAAGCTCCAGACATTGCCCACCCACGGACTGTCCGGATTACCGGTATTTATCTCATCGACTCGCCAGTAATATGTGGCTTCCCATTCCAATTTACCGGGATCATAGTTCTCGTCACCCAGCGCCTTGGTGCCTTTGTACTCGGGCGATGATTTGTCGGCATTTGCGACCGCGTCCGCGTCCGTACCGAAGTACACCTCGTGCGAAGCGGCGGAATCTCCCGGGCCCCAGCTAAGGTCGGTTGTCTGCTTGACATCGACTGCCCCGCCGCGTGGAGTAGGACTGCTTGCCTTAACAGGCAATGAGAATGCCGCCTGGGGAACCAAACCTTTTGGCGTGGACGGACTCGACCATCGCAGTTGTGCTACTGCGCCGCCGGTGTTCTCGTAATATTCCATGACAAGGCTGTACGTATTTCCGGCGACAAGATCAATCGTCCCGCGGTACTCAGTTGTGCTCTGATCTACCCACGCATCAACGAGTTGCTGGCCATCGACCCACAGTCGCACACCGTCGTCGGTGCTTGTATAGAATGTGTAGGTCTCGGTGAATGCGGCTTCGACTTCACCGGTCCATCTGGCCGAGAAGCTGTCATCGCCAACCGACGTGTCCGGCCCGCCGGGATCGCCCCAGCTAAAGTCAATCAGTGGATCTGTACGGGTCAGCACAAAACTATCAAAGTTCATGCCTTTGTAGTAATCGCCTCGTATGCCGCCGCCGACTTTCGCGGTGGTGAAGCTCCAGACGTCGCCTTTGTGCAGACCCTGAGCTTCCAACTCATCGACCCGCCAGTAGTATGTTTTCTCTAATTCAAGCAGCCCGGGGCTGAAGCTTGTACTTCCCAGCGATTCTCCTTCAGTAGCATTCGCTACGGTGTCATAATCGTCGCCGAAGTAGACGGTATGCAATATAGCACCGAAACCGGGCGTCCAGTTTAAGGTCACGTTTTCCGCATCTACAAATTTAATATGACAGCGCTATAAGAATTCTATACTTTTTGCCTTTGCCGTTTTTCTTCGGCTGGTATATGACGCTTCGTTACGCTCCTGATAATACCGGCATTGCTTTTTCATCTGCTCCCAGGAATAA
>Ga0307433_1001033_pt1 | contig 16889 bp, 15 predicted proteins | sample SalMarWE160210MG_FD_202166 | JGI IMG/M metagenome (GOLD analysis project Ga0307433, IMG submission 202166) | Salt marsh sediment microbial communities from the Plum Island Ecosystem LTER, Massachusetts, United States - WE1603-210 | ecosystem: Environmental > Aquatic > Marine > Intertidal zone >... | reverse complement strand
CTGGACTTAATTTTAACATAGATCAATTCAAACTTTTAGGCGAGCGTCTCTATATGATAAAAAGATTATTCAATTTAAAAATGGGTATAACTCCTGATGATGATAGGCTACCGAAAATTTTGCTCAATCCCTTAAATGAAGGTGGTTCAGCAGGTAAGACTCCTGATTTTGATAAACTCAAGAAAGCGTTATATAAATACAGAACCTTCGATTTCAATACTGGGTATCCAAATCAAGAAAAATTAAGAACTATAGGTTTAGATAATCTTTAACATATTCATTTTTTTACGTATTTACTCTTAAATTTAAAAATTTCTTTTTTTTTCCTTCTTATATTATAAGTTTAAATATTAATGGAAGCTAGTAAGAAGTATGGACAATTCAAAAGCTATACAGATAAAATTATCAGATAAACTCCCTCCTGATCCTATTTTCATTGATGAAATTCGAAGGGCACCTAATCGTGGATATAATCTAAATCGTCAAGATACACTTCTAGCCTTGAAAAATGCATTAAGATATATCCCACAGACTTTGCATGAGAAATTAGCTCCAGAATTTCTGAATGAATTAATTACTCGGGGAAGAATATATGCTTATCGATATAGACCAACTGGAAAAATCAAAGCTAAACCTATTGACCAATATAAAGGGATATTAGAGGCACGAGCAATTCAGGTTATGATCGATAATAATTTAAATTTTGATGTCGCCTTATATCCTTATGAATTGGTCACATACGGAGAAAGTGGGCAAGTATGTCAAAATTGGATGCAGTATCAGCTTATAAAAAAATATTTAGAAATTTTAACGGAAGATCAAACCCTTGCTGTCATGTCTGGACACCCTTTAGGATTATTTCCTAGTACTAGAGATGCTCCGAGAGTAATTATGACAAATGGATTAATGATTGGAATGTTTGATACCTTTCAAGATTTCCAACGTGCTACTGCTTTAGGTGTTGCGAATTATGGGCAAATGACAGCCGGGGGATGGATGTATATAGGACCACAAGGAATTGTCCATGGTACATATATTACTTTATTGAATGCAGGAAGATTATATTTGAATATTCCTCCTACTGAAGGTTTAAAAGGAATTTTATATCTTAGTTCAGGACTAGGAGGTATGAGTGGAGCGCAAGCTAAAGCAGTTGAAATAGCAGGAGGTATAGGTGTAATTGCCGAAGTAGATGTCTCCAGAATTAACACTCGTCATGAGCAAGGATGGGTTAGTAAAATTTCTGATAATTTAGAGGAGATTTTTAATTGGGTAGATGAGTATAGAAAACGAGGAGAAGCAATTTCAATTGCATACCAAGGTAATGTCATTGATCTCTGGAAATATGTCGTAGCTAATAATATTAAAGTAGAACTCGCTTCGGATCAAACTTCTTGTCATGCGGTTTATGACGGGGGTTATACTCCTATGGGAGTAAGTTTCCTGAACGGAAGAAAACTTTTAAAAAATGATAGAGAACGATTTAAAGAACTAGTTGATGAATCTCTTTTAGAACATTATCGATTAATTAGAATCATGTCTGAAAGAGGTACTAAATTTTACGACTATGGCAACTCATTTTTAAAAGCAATATATGATGCTGGGGCTAAAGATATTGCCATAAATGGGGATATTAAAAATGGATTCATTTTTCCATCATACGTGCAAGATATTATGGGACCAATTTGTTTTGATTACGGATATGGTCCTTTTCGGTGGGTATGTTTGAGTTTAAACCATTCCGATTTAATTAAAACCGATCAAATTGCTCTCTCTAGTATTGATCCTAATCGAAGAGCGCAAGATAGAGATAATTGGTATTGGATTAAAAATGCAGAAAAAAACAATTTAGTGGTAGGATCGGAAGCAAGAATTCTTTATGTGGATATGCAAACGCGCATAAAAATAGCTTTAAAATTTAATGAATCAGTCAGAAAAGGGGAGATTGGTCCGATAATGCTTGGACGAGACCATCATGATGTATCAGGTACAGATAGTCCCTTTAGAGAAACTTCTAATATCCGAGATGGAAGTAATATAATGGCAGATATGGCTCATCATTCATGGGCGGGAAATATTGCACGAGGAATGACGATGTGTGTTTTATCGAATGGTGGTGGAGTAGGTACTGGTAAAGTAATAAATGGAGGTTTTGGATTAGTTTTAGATGGATCAGAAAGAGTAAATAGAATAATTCGATCAGCAATAGACTGGGATGTATCTTGTGGCATTGCACGTAGAGCTTGGGCGCGAAATAAGAATGCTCTTGAAACAGCACGAGAGTGGAATAGAAAACACGATAATGGTCACATAACGCTCCCAAATTTGACTAATGATGCTTTATTGGAAGAATTAATTGATATATCTCTCTCAGAAAAAAAAAATTAAAAATGAAAAAAAATGATTAAAAAATTTAATTATGGGAAAGATCATTTAACCGTTGAGTTAGCTTTAAAACTCGCTAGAGGGCAGATAAAAGGAGTAATTTTAAATGAAACAAGAGAAGAAATTGAAAAGAATTTTCAAGCAGTCCAATCGATTCTACAAGGAGATCGACTAGTCTATAGTGTTAATACTGGTTTTGGTTCCTTGTGTACAACAAAAATAACAAGAGAAGAGTCAGGAAAATTACAAGAGAATCTTCTTAAGAGTCACAGTGTTGGTGTTGGAAATCAGATTGATCAAGAAATTTCAAAACTTATGTTAATTTTAAAAGTTCATACCTTATGTAAAGCAAATTCAGGGGTTTCAATAGATCTTATAGAAAGAATCTGTTGGCACATTGAAAATGATTATATCCCACTAGTTTTAGAACAAGGTTCGGTCGGTGCATCAGGGGACCTTGCTCCTCTCGCCCATTTATTTTTACCAATTATTGGTTTAGGCTTTTTATCACAAAATGGAACTAAATATTTCCCCGCACATGAAATTCTTAATAGCCATCATTTAAAACCTTTAAAGCTTCATGCTAAGGAAGGGTTAGCGTTAATTAATGGAACTCAATTCATTACTGCTTATTCCATAAAGGTAATTGAGAAATTACAGAATTGTTTAGAACATGCGGATATTATTGGAACTTTTACATTGGAAGCATATTTAGCTTCACCCCAACCTTTTAATGAGCAATTGATTAATTTGCGTCCTCACCCTGGAGCGATAAAGGTTGCAAAAAATGTAAGAAAATTATTGACTAATTCGCAATATGTTGAATCACATAAAGATTGTGGTCGCGTACAAGATCCGTATTCAATTCGCTGTATGCCTCAAGTGCATGGGGCTTCTCGAGATGCATTATCCCATCTTGAAATAATTGTTGAACGAGAATTAAATTCGATAACCGACAATCCAGTAATAATTAATAAAGATTTAACAATAAGTGGAGGAAATTTTCATGGTCAGCCTTTAGCACTTCCATTAGATTATGTAGCCCTTGCCGCATCTGAAGTAGGTAATATTTCAGATAGAAGATCATACCTCTTGCTAGAAGGTAAATGGGGGTTGCCACCGTATCTAATTGAACATTCTGGGTTAAATTCAGGTTTTATGATTGTTCAATATTGCTCAGCAGCATTAGCTAGTGAAAATAAGTCCCTCTGTTTCCCTGCTAGTGCCGATAGTATCCCAACATCTATGGGTCAAGAAGATCATGTGAGTATGGGCTCTATTAGCGCAAGAAAAGCCTTACAAATTATTAATAATCTTGAAAATATACTTGCTATTGAGCTTTTATGTGCTGCTCAAGCTTTTGATTTCAGAAAGCCGTTGAAATCTAGTCAGATTTTAGAAGCATGTCAAACATACATTCGAGAAACGATCCCTCATGTAATAGAAGATACTATTCTATCGGAATTGATTGGAAAAGCTTTAACCATAATTCAATCTGGAAAATTAATAACACTCAGCAAAGAATTGGGGTATTAAAATGGCTTCTTTTGAAGTTGATATTGCGATCATACATGCAAACGAACTAGTTACGCTAGATTCTAAATTTGGAGTTCCAAGAAAAGGAAGCATGATGACAAATTTAGCTAGCATCCATGATGGAGCAGTTGGCATTAAAGATGATAAAATAATATATGTGGGTTCTACAGCAAATTTTCTCTCTAAATATTCTTTAAAATCCTGTAAAACTGTTATTAATGCTGATAATAAGTTAGTTGCTCCCGGATTTGTTGATTCCCATACTCACATTATTTTTGAAGGCTCAAGAGAAAATGAGCTTAATATGAAATTAGCAGGAATGTCATATTTAGAGATTCTTGAATCGGGGGGCGGCATATTGAAATCGGTTAATGAAACTAGAAAAGCCTCTCTTGAAAAATTAGTCGAAAATGGTAAAAACATTCTGGACCGTATGTTGAGCTATGGAACGACTACCATTGAAACTAAAACTGGTTATGGTCTAACCGTAGCGAGCGAAATAAAATCACTTAAGGCGATACAAAGTTTAAATAAAACACATCCAATGGATATTGTGTCCACTTTCATGGGAGCTCATGCGATTCCACCCGAATACAAAAATAAATCTGAAGAATATGTGAATTTAATTATAACTGAAATGCTCCCCGAAATATCAAAAGCAAATCTTGCTGAATTTTGTGATGTCTTTTGTGAAAAAGGCATTTATTCAATAGAGCAATCTGAAAGAATATTAAAGGCAGCTAGAAAACATGGATTAAAACTTCAAATACATATAGATGAGATTGAGGATACAAATGGAGCAGAATTAGCAGCAAAGTTAAAAGTGATTCAAGCAGGACATCTTCTAAAGTCCAATGATGATGGATTGAAAGCTATGGCTGAATCAGGAGTTATTGCGACACTCCTACCAGGTACACCATTTTGCTTAATGCTAAAGGATTATGCTCCTGCAAGAAAAATGATTAATTTTGGTATTCCTATAGCCCTAGCTACTGATTTGAATCCTAATTGCTGGACTGAATCAATGCAGATTATTATCGCATTAGCATGCTATATGATGAAGATGAATCCGTCAGAAGCGTTATCTGCTTCAACACTTAATGCTGCTTGTGCAATAGATAGACAAAATAAAATTGGATCAATAGAGGTTGGTAAAGATGCAGATATTAATATATATTGTGTGCCAAATCACCACTTCTTAGCATATCAATTTGGAGTGAACTTAATTTCAAAAGTAATTAAAAAAGGAAAAATTTTGATAGACTACAATCCATTATAACGATTGAATTAAAAATCAAAATAACTTTCTAAAAGATGCTTTCTTTCTAGCTTAATAGGTTTTTCAAGTTGTAGATAATATTCTAATGAGTTAAGAACTGCATCTAAAGGAAGAACACCTATTAATTCAGTGCCTACAATAGGAACTCCATAGCGAGCTGCTTCAAATCGTACTAATTCTATTTGACGATAGAGTGGTGTTTTTTCAAAATTGATATTACTTATTCCAACTTGAACATATTCTTTTCCTTCTATGATTGTACCCATAGCTTTGATGTTTACTAATCCACCAGAACGTAAATGAATTGCTTTTGCGACTTTTTTTGCTATTCTTACATCCTTAGTACCTAAATTGATATTGAAACTAATCAAGGGAAATCGTGCTCCAGTTATTATTGCACCCGCAGTAGGATGCATCTTAGTTGGTCCAAAATCGGGTTTATGTTCAGGATCAGATATAATTGATTCTTTTAATCCTTCATATTCTCCGACACGAATATTATCGATATTCTTTCTTTCCATTTTACGAGCAGATTCCTCATAGAGATATACTGGTATTCCCTCTTTTGCCATAGCTTCAGCATATTTCAAAGAGAGATCAACACATTCCTCAATTGAAACATTTTGAGCGGGCACAAAAGGTACAACATCAATAGCACCAATTCGAGGATGTTGACCTTTGTGTTGATTCATATCGATTAATTCAATAGCTTTTTTCGAAGCTGCAATATTTGCTTTTAAAACTGCTTCTGGAGTACCTACAAATGTAATTACAGCACGATTATAATCTCCATCATACTGTATATCTACAATTCTAGTGTTTGGGGTATTATTAATTTGTGAGACTATAGCTTCCACTTTTTTCCCATCTTTCCCCTCACTAAAATTAGGTACAGATTCTACAATTTTCTTCTTGTTTCTTTCCATATTTATTTCCTCTTTCGATATAAATATTAAAGGCTAAGATACTATTAATATTCTATGTCTATAGAAGAAGAATTTATAATGATATTACGATTTTTATAAGCTATATTCTTTTTTATAGTATGTCTTATCAGTGAAAATGTAAAGTTTATCTACACCATTTTCCTCAACTTTATCATTTACTCTCAATTCAATGTATATTTTATTTTTCTTGGTGCCTCGAGGCGTTTTATCAACAACCCCACCATTATATGTTATTTCTGTAGCCCTCTGATGAATATATGTATCTGATTTTCGTCCCATAATTATAATGTCATCATCTTTAGTAATATATCCATTATCTAATATAATATTTGCAAAACCAGTACTCTTATTATATTTCTCAAGTTGACCCACTTTTATATATCGATAATGAGATAAATTTGCTGGTGATCTATGTTGATGATCTTCTTCCGTCATTCTATTAAAGTAGAATCCTGTGGTAAAACCTCTATTATATACTTTTTTTAGCTCAGTTACCCACTTACCCGCCTTCTTTTGCGTAAAAGAACCCTCATAATATGCCTCAATTGCTTCGCGATAGATTTTTGTTACAATCTCTACATAATGAGGATGACGCATCCGTCCCTCAATTTTAAATGCATCTACGTTTGCTTCAATTAATTGAGGGATATACGCAATTGTGCATAGATCTCTTGAATTCATAAATCTCACACCATCATATAAATACTCTGCTCCACCTTCCTCTCGAACCCACCATCTCCTTCTGCAAGGCTGAACGCAACTCCCCCTATTAGCAGATTTTTCTTCTGTGCCACAAATATCTTGAGAAAAGTAGCATCGGCCACTAATTGATGTACACATGGCTCCATGTATGAATATTTCTACTTCTGTCTTTGTAAGATTGCGTTTTATCTCCTTAATTTTTTCTAATGATAATTCTCTCGCTAAAATTATCCGTTCTGCCCCTAATTGTTCATAAAATCTAGCAGAAAGAGAGTTAGAAACATTGCATTGCGTTGAAATATGAAATGGGATCCCTAATTCCTTTGCAATCGTTATCGCTGCTAAATCATGGACGATCACGGCATCTATTCCTTCTTCTTTACCCGTCTTAAGAATATTCCTGAGAATATCTAATTCTGAATCATAGACTAATATATTAGTTGCTAGATAAGCTTTTAAGTTATTATTATGACAATAAGTTATTACTTTATTCAAATCCTCTAAAGCTATATTTTCAGAACGCATTCTCATATTAAAATTTTCAATTCCGAAGTATACCGAATCAACATATTTCGCAGCGGCTTTAATTGCTTTTAAATTTTTTGCGGGCGCAAGTAATTCGACTTTTTTCATAAAAAACAAGTTTTAATTCTTTAATATAATATATCATTCTTAACTAATTAGTCTCACTAGACTATTAAATCGAGTAAAAATATACTCATTTTAGTTTAAATAATAGTATCAACAATGTTTTGTTGTATTATTTGTGGCATTAGTCCGAATGCCTCTATCCCATCCACCGAAATAGCATTTGGGAATGCTTTTTTCATGATATTATATGCTCCATTTACATCCGCATTGAGTAAAATACCTTTGGACGTTTTAAATAGACCTCTAGAAATTCTTTTTCCTGCATATTTTTCGTGTTTTCCAATTGGTTCATTATCTAAGAAAGAGCATTTAGACGTATGATTTTCATTGACAGTGAAGACATCAATTCCTTTCAATTGAGCTTTATATTGAATTGCTGTACTAATTTCAGGAAAGGGATTTGCACAAATTTCTGATTATTTTTTTTTCCAATATTTATTTTCTGTTTCCACCCATGATTATACCCTATAACAATTGTTCCAATGTTATTCAAAGTGCAATATTCAATTATAGTCTTAGAGATTCGATGAAATAAGGTGGTAATTTTATTGTTTCGAGTTAAATGAAGTTTTTGAATTCGTCTTGTATCTGTGAAATTACCTTTTTTATTTTCAATACTTCTATAATACGCTAATTGCTTGTTATAATATTGATTTATAGATTTTATTATCCCACCTTTAATAATAAACGATCTGCATCCATTATTATTTACCGCAGTTATGAGATTATTTAATCCTAAATCAATGCTTAATATATGTTCTTTATCTATTCCTAAATCCTTCTCTTCTTTTTCATGTACGATTTCTATTTTATATTTTATGCCTAAAGGGACTATCCTTACTTCCTTTAATTTTTCTTTAATTCGAGTTCTAATAGGTTCAAGATTAACTCTTTTAGGGAAATGTAAATACCCCTTCTTAATTTTACATTGCTGATTGGTAAAAATTATAACAGATTCTCCCTTTTTCTTTTTATATCGTGGAATTTTGGGTTTTCTCTTAAATTTCTTAACATCGTATCTATATTGTTTTAAAGCTTTAAAATAGGATTTCCAATTTCTATACACGTATTTTAATATCTGTTGAGATGATTGAGAAGGTAAATTTCTATAAGCTGATGTATCTTTTAAAATAAAATCTAAGTCATAGTAAGATAAAAGATGATTGAGATTGAAGAAATCGTGTCTAATATACCAATTAGCTAAATTATAGAGATTCTTCGCTAGATGACATAGTTCAGACAGCGTCTCAGACTTAGTAATTTGAATTATTTCAGTCAATCTCAAGGTAATCCTTATATAGAATTAATTATATTTAAAAAGACATAGAGTCCCAATATATTAATTGATAATATCAAATGAATACATATATTATCATTATATCAATTATTTTTGGATAATATCATAATGTCTTATTAACCGTCTTCCTTAACACATTGAATCTTAAAAAAAATTACTCTATATTTATTTAGGATCTTTAATTTTTCTTCTAATGAAAGCTAAAATAAAGCGCATTATAATCGGATGTGTTACCATCTTAATTATTATTTTAATGGTTATGTATGTGGATTTTCAAAATATTTTAGCTAACTTAGAACGAATTTCGATATTTGGTATTGTTTTATTTTCACTAGTATATACCTGTGCTTTTATCTTTAGAGCATTAAAATTGAAAATAGTATTCAATGCGATGAACTTGAAACCTAGTTATTGGACGATATATGGTGCGATTGGTACAGGTTGGGCAATAAATGAATTAACTCCAGCAAAATTAGGCGATATCGCAAAAATGGAATATATACATCAAAAAGAAACAAACTTTCGATTGAGTAAATGCCTTTGTGCTGTCCTTATTGATAGGTTTATAGATTTAATAATTTTATTTTCCATCACTTGTATTGCTCTATTATACATAATTATGAGCAATGTGTCATATCCTCCGGCATTAAATTTATTTATAATTGCAGGTGCTTTATTATTACTAGCAGGATTCATAGGCTTACTCCTTCTTCTCTTCAAAACAGATTGGATTTTAAATATCATTGGAAAGATATCATCTCGCCTTCAGAATTATTTAAAAAAATTTATATATCGGTTTGTTGAAGGATTAAATGACTTCAGAAAGGATAAAAGAAGAATTTTTTGGGTATTACTATATAATATACCAACTTGGCTTTTTGAATCACTGACATTAGTCATTATTTTTTATCTTGCCGGCTATCATATTGACATTTTCGTTATTATTCTTTCCCAAATAGTCACTTTTTTTACAAAAACAATTCCCCTTACTCCTGGAGGATGGGGTGTGTCAGAGATCGTTGGTACGTTTGTAATTAAGCTCTTTTATCCTACCAGCGATGAAATCGCTATATTTGCGATTTTTATTTTAGATCATATACTACGTATTGTATATGTTTTTGTATACGGTGCAATTTCGACGATATCTATAAATTTTAAGTTTAAAAATATAGATTTGGATAAAATCAACAATAATTCTCCAGAACAATAAAAGAAAGAATCAAAATTAAACCATTTTAGAGATAACGTAGTCGTAAAATCAAAAGGTTAAGAAAAATAAAAATCGGATCAAGAGTTTTAATTTTAGAACCCTCCTCATGCTTCCATTCAATTGGTAATTCGAATATTTTATACTTTTCTTTTCTTGCTTTATATAAAATCTCAACATCAAACTCCCATCTAAAAGCTCTTAAATTTTTAAAAATATTCTTCGCTACTTCTTTGGAAAAACCCTTAAAACCACATAATAAATCATTAATTCTCACTCTAAATAGCAAATTAGAATATAGATTGAAGATTTTACTTAAAATCCTTCTTTGCAAAGGTTGATGCATCGTGATATATGATGATGATGATTTTCTTGAACCAATTATTACATCGATTTTATACTTTTGATAATAATTAAGCATATGTACAATTTCTCGAGGATGAATTGATCCATCAGCATCAATAAATAAAATAAAATCACCTTTTGCTGCTAAGACACCCTGCAAAATAGCATGACCCTTTCCCTTATTAGTGTTATAATTGATTAATCTCGCATGTTTTTCATTATATATAATATTACGAATTACTTGTCTTGTGTTGTCAGTAGAACCATCATTGACGATAATTATTTCATAATCTTCTAAACGATTTTTGCTAAATTCTACTAATTCAGTTAAAAACTTTCTAATTCGCGTTTCTTCGTTATAAGCAGGGACTATAATGCTGAGGTGTGTCATCTTTGTTGGAAAATTACTCTTAATATACTTAAATTTAAAAAATTACTCCTTGAGTAGTTAAATTTTTGAATATTTAAATTATATATTTTTATTCTTAACAAAATTTTAATTTAATTAAATCTATGAAAAATTATTAGCCATTTAAATTAAGAATTCAAGTTTTTAAAGGAAGGACTAATGTTTGAAAAAGATCAAGATGGAAGATGGAAGCTTAAAAATTTTGAGCTTATTGGATTAACTCTGATTATAATCGGCATTAGCATTAGGATTTTCATGTTAATTTATTATTATATTATTCATCTTGATCCCGGAGTATCATGGGGCGATATTATGATTAATTTTCATACCACCGATTCGATGTTTACTGGTGATTGGATTTGGGACATAAAAGATTTAGAATATCCACCTTTAACACTGTATTTATTAATATTTTTTAAATTTATATCATTCAATATCTTTGAACTCTTTGTATTTTATGCGTTTCTCTTAGAGTTGCTGGTAGCATTATCCTTTTATTTTGTTTTAAAAAAATTTGCAATATCTAAAGTGAAATTCGTATTGGGAGTCTTTTTAGTTAATCCTTTCTTATTTCTCAATAACGTCTTCAGTCCAATTACATGTGGTTATCATATAACCGACAGTTTCTTTTATATCTTTTTAATGTTATCGCTCTATTATTATCCAAAAGAAGATAAAACGATGTTTTACCTCTTTTCGGGTCTAACAATGAGTATTAAATGGTTTACATTGCCTGCTGCTGCCTATTTCTTTTTGAAATTTCTCTATGAGAAAGATTGGAAAGAAATGAAGAAACTAATTATATATCTTGGAATACCTCTAATCATTTTTCTTGTAAGTCCAATATTGTATCTCCCTAATTATTTAAATCTCTATATTGGCTGGCTTTCTAGTGCAGAACCCTCCGCAATACTTAATCCACCTTTTTATGTAAAAATTATTCTATTTGCCAGTATATTCTTTATTTATCTAATTATTCGAATTCAAAAGGCCGACTTACTAGAAATGACGTTCTTTTCCATTATAGTAATGTTTTCTATTATGTTCTGGAGGAGGACCTATGTCAGATATCTCACACCCTTAATATTATATGGTCATCTTAAAACAAAGGAAGATATTATTACATTAGACATAAATCTAAAAATTGCTAGACTCAATTTTAAGGTAGGTAATCACTTACTAACTTATATTTTCTCAATTTTAGGATGTCTTGTTTCTATTGCAATAATTTTATTCGTTTGGTAATTATGGAAAAGGAAATTGAAAAGCGAATCTCAAAGGATCACTATTTTATGAAAATTGCAGAAGTTGTATCATTAAGAGCAACATGTTTACGAAGAAAAGTTGGTGCGGTGTTGGTAAAAGATTCGCATATTTTATCAACAGGGTATAATGGAGCTCCTTCAGGATTTAAACATTGCACTCCAGATAGTTGTATGAGGAGGAACTTAAATGTTGGTGAAAAACCTGAGCTCTGTAGAGGTGTTCATGCCGAAATAAATTGTATTATTCAAGCTGCAATTCATGGGACTTCAATAATGGGAAATACAAACCTCTATACAACTACTTTTCCTTGTATGAGTTGTTTAAAATTACTAATTAATGCAGGAATTAAGCGTATTGTCTACAAAGAACCCTATAATATGAAAAATAGGGTTAAAATGGAGATGGTTAAAGAAGCTAACCTTATTATAGATCAGCTATGAAAAATTTTTCATATTTTAACTCTTATCATTATAATTGATTGGCACGAGAGTAGCTATAACAAGTTACAAATCTGAACCTAAACAATCGAAATGAAGAATATCGATATGTCTGTTGTAAAATGACAAAATCTCATCAAAAAAAAAAAAGATATTAAAATAAAATTTGAGTAAGAATATAACCTAGTTTTAAAAATCGTGTCGTTGGAGATTAAGTGAGGTCGAAACGGTCAAGGTTTATAACTTTGTTCCACACTGCGATAAAGTCATGCACGAATTTCTCATGGGAATCCTCACACGCGTAAACTTCTGCTAAGGCTCGGAGTTGTGAGTTCGAACCAAAGTTAAGGTAGACACAGGTTGCAGACACGGTAGGTCAACTTGAATCACGCTCCGGCGAACGCGTCCGCGAGCTGATTATTCGCTTTTCACGCCTTTGGCGATGCGGTCGCCGATTTTCTTATCGATATTGCGCCAGTATTCGAAGGCACGCTGCAGCACGGGTTCGGACACACCGTTTTTCAAATGCCCCACCACATTGGACACCAGCCGGTCGCGCTGCGCATCATCCATAACTTTGCGCACTAAGGTACCGGGCTGGCCGAAATCGTCGTCGTCCTTGCGCTTGGTGTAGGCGGCACGGATGAACTCGCCACTGGCACTCCAGATGGTCACCTCGGGATACCGCTCAGGGTCAGCCTTGGGGCCACCCTTTGAGTTAGGCGCATAGACCGGATCGGAGATATTGTTAATTCGCATTGCCCCGCCCTTGCTATAGCTGTGCACTGGTACTTTGGGCCGGTTGACCGGAATCTGCTTATAGTTAACCCCCAGACGAGCCCGATGGGCGTCACCATAAGAAACCAGACGGGCGAGCAACATCCTATCAGGGCTTGGACCGATTCCAGGGACAAGGTTGTTCGGCTCGAATGCTGCCTGCTCAATCTCAGCCTGAAAATCGCTAGGATTGCGGTTGAGTGTCAGCTGGCCCACTTCGTGCAACGGGTAGTCTCCGTGGGGCCACACCTTGGTCAGGTCGAAGGGGTTGAATCGGTAAGTCTCGGCCTCTTTGAAGGGCATGATCTGGACTTTTAAGGTCCAACTGGGGTAATCCCCTCGCTTGATCGCTTCGAACAGATCGCGGCGGTGGTAGTCGGCATCAACACCGGCAATCCGGTCGGCCTCTTCTTGGGTGAGGAAGTCAATGTCCTGGTTTGTCTTGAAGTGATACTTCACCCAGTATCGCTCGCCTTTGGCATTGACCCACATATAGGTGTGGCTCGAGTAACCGTTCATGTGCCGATAGCTCCTGGGGACTCCACGATCGCTAAACAAGATGGTGACTTGATGAGCCGACTCGGGCGAAAGCGTCCAAAAGTCCCATTGTATGTCGTTATCGCGCAGACCACTATTCGCACGGCGCTTCTGGGAGTGAATGAAGTGCTGGAACTTCATAGGATCGCGTATGAAAAAAACAGGGGTGTTGTTTCCCACCATGTCATAATTGCCCTCTGTGGTGTAAAACTTCAGCGCAAAGCCGCGCACATCTCGCCAAGTATCGGGACTGCCGCTCTCGCCGGCCACGGTGGAGAACCGGGCCAGCACCTCGGTCTTCGTGCCCGGTTGGAACACGGCTGCCTTTGTATAAGCACTGATATCCTTGGTCACCTCAAAGTATCCGAAGGCTCCGGAACCCTTTGCATGTGGCTGGCGATCTGGAATCATCTCTCGGTTAAAGTTGGCCATCTGCTCCATCAGGTAGTGGTCATGTAGCAAAATTGGACCATCAGGTCCCACGGTAAGAGAAAACTCCTCGCTGGCTACCGGGATCCCGGCATCTGTTGTTGTGAGTTTGCGTTCGTCCTTTTTCATAGTTGTACCTCCTTTTTGGTGTCCTCTACTACTTTTAAGATCTTTACATTCTTTTCTTTATTTTTCATAATAATCTTTTTTGTTATTTTTTTTAAATTGGATTTGAAGACATTAGATCTTATCAACATTAAAGTTCTTATCTTATAGTTTATAAGGAAAACTTTTTATCACAATTTCTAGATAAGAGCTATTATTAATTAGTAATAATTATTAATATAAAGATTATTATTATAGAGTAAAAGAATTTTAAATACTATTATTGTTAACATAATCGATAAATAAAAAGTAAATGATTAATTTGAATACTGAAGAATTAACTGCAATCTTTAGAAAATATGGATTAAAACTTACTACTCAACGTTTAGCAATATTTAAATTAATAATTTCACGAAAAGATCATCCAACCACAGAACAGATTTACGAAGCACTAAAGAGTGATTACCCAACCATCAGTTTGGGCACCATTTATAAGACTTTGCATTTATTACAAGAACTCGGTTTAATCCAAGAATTAGGATTTAGTGAAGGGAAGATAAGATATGATCCTAACTTGGAACCTCATATCAATATGGTATGCACTAAATGTGGTCAAGTCAATGATTATGAACCAAAATCTTTAAAACCTCTCTGGAAAGATATGGTTTCTAAACTTAATTTTGAGCCTACAGGACAGAGAATTGATTTATATTATATATGTGATAAATGTAAAAAAAAGGAATAAAATTTCAGACTCCCTTTTTTCCTAATTTTTCTTTACACTGAAACCTAAGAAATAAGTGTCCTTTAAAAAGACAGACCTAAACGTATAATTAGGTGGTCAATTTTGAAAGATTTAACAAAATATTTTGCATCATTTTTTATGATCTATACAATTATCGCAGTGTTTAATTCGTATTTTTTTTTTTATCTTCCCTTCTATTTCTATGATGTTTTAAAAGTTGAGCATGATCTTCTGGCTATAATTCAGATGATGGTTCTGTTAACTCCTGTCTTTTTACCCCCAATCTTAGGATTTATGTATGATAAAATAACAAAAAATGTTCACGTCATTATCTCTATTGCATGTTTTATGCTACCTTTTGTTTTCTTATTTGTATTAGTAAACATGGTTGACATTTTCAATTTTTTCTTATTTTTTACACTTGCTTATAGTGCAATTTGGTTAATTAGAGGTGGAATGATAAAACACTATATGAATGCGCTCTCAAGTGGTACTAAAGAAACTCAAACCAAAATAATGACAAAAACAGTGCTCATTTCCCAGAGTTCATCAATTTTCGGGACCTTACTAACTATGCTTTTTTATTTTTCTATTACAGATATCGCATCCGTTGACAATTGGAGAATGTTTCTATTCCTAGGGTTTTTCGTCTCTCTCCCAATTCTCTTTTCAGTTTTTCTGAAAACTTCATTCCTCCCAGATAATCGCACTATGACTGAGCCAATTAAAGATAGAGAGAATAACATGAAAAGCAAGAAAAAGTATTATCTATTAATTCCTTTAATAAGTACTTTCTTGTTAATGTTTTTTACGGAGACTGATGAATTGTATCATTATAGTGTGCCTTCATGGGTAGGGAATACTTTTGGATTTGGACCGTTAGATCTTTATTTTAAAACTATTATTATTTCTTATCTATGTGCTATTCTAGGAAATTATCTTGCCAATAAATTATATTCCCGCTTTATTAAAAGGCTCACTCATAAAGATAAAGAATTATCACCTAACAAACAAGAAGAAATGAAAGACATCTTCATTAGAAAGATTTTATTTATCTTGTTTTTAGCATATCAAGGGATGTTGTGGCTATCTTTTTCCTCGGATTTTATCATATTTATTGTTATATGGTGGACCATCCTCCCTATTTTAGGGAGTGCCCTAAAAATTTATTTATCATTTCTTATCTCAACACAAGCGATTCAATTAAAGAAATATAAAACAATGGCATATATGCTCCAAATATCTATAGCTAACATTGGCATGTTGGTTTTCACGCCACTAGGGATTTTTCTTTATCCGATCTTAGGAATGAACTCATTAGTCTTGATTTCGATAACTCTATCTACATTCTATCTTATTATAAATTTACAACAAATTCGATCCTCAAAGAAATAACATAAAATAATTAAAAAATAATCTTTTTATTCCCTTTAAATATACTCTTTAACTTATATGAGTAACGGAATGGAACTCTCCTTTTTATAAGAAAAAAACAAAAGATTTATATATTCGACTTGCTTATTTTCTAATTGAAGATTGGCAAAGGAAGATTGACAATCTAACAAATACAAAAAATTAAAAATTACTTGATAAGGAGGTAAATTATATGACAGACAAAGAAAAAATTGAAATTACGAAAAAAGAGAAAAAAGAAGGAGAAAATCAAGAAGGGAAAAAATCAAGAGAATTAACCGTAAGACGTGAAAATCCGTTTTCTCTATTCCAGGAAATGGATCGTATGTTCAGCGATTTAACAAATAGCTTTTTTAGCGATGATTTTTGGCCATTCGGATATGGACGTAGATACAGACCACTCAGTCTAATCATCAGAGATG
>Ga0307433_1001032_pt1 | contig 16890 bp, 12 predicted proteins | sample SalMarWE160210MG_FD_202166 | JGI IMG/M metagenome (GOLD analysis project Ga0307433, IMG submission 202166) | Salt marsh sediment microbial communities from the Plum Island Ecosystem LTER, Massachusetts, United States - WE1603-210 | ecosystem: Environmental > Aquatic > Marine > Intertidal zone >... | reverse complement strand
CCTGCGGATCTGCGGCTCATTACGGTGAGCGGCCTCAAGACCAACGATTTCGCCCTGACCGGAGAGTCGGTGCCCCAGGACAAGCAGCGTGACGCGATAAAGGAAGAAAGTCCCCTGGCTGACAGGGATAACATGGCATACACAGGCACGACAGTGGCCACCGGTAGCGCGACCGGCGTGGTCGTGGCTACCGGTATGGATACGGAGACAGGGAAGATCGCGGGCATGACCGAAGAAGCGGGCGAAACCCAGACCCCGCTCCAGAAAGAGCTGCGGCGCCTGGCGAACCAGCTGTCCGTCATGGTGGGCGTCATCAGTGTCGGGCTTTTTACCTTGGGGATAGCCCAGGAATTCTCCCTGTACATGAGCCTGGTATACGCACTCGGCGTTGCCATGGCCATGGTGCCGCAGGCTCTACCGGCCCAGGTGACGGTTGCCCTTACCACGGGCAGCAATATGTTGGCCGATAGAAACGCGGTGGTGAAGGATTTGCCCTCCGTAGAAACGCTGGGCTCGACAACCGTGATCTGCACCGACAAAACCGGAACCTTGACCAAAAACGAGATGACTGTCCAATCGCTTTGGTTCAATGGGAAAAAATATAAGGTCACCGGAATCGGTTATGAACCCAAAGGGGATGTTCTGGATGAGAAGAAAAACCGCCTGAGCGAGAAGCACATTGAGGCGATAGAAGTGATCATGGACGCGGCGACCATGTCGTCAAACGCGGAAATACACGAACCGGACGAGGAACACGCCTCCTGGTATCCCATAGGCGATCCTACCGAGGCGGCTCTGATAACGCTGTCAACGAAGCTGGGCACCCGTTCTCCCAAGGAAGACGAGGAGAACCCTGAGATCCAGGAGTTCTCATTCGATTCCGAGCTTATGAGGATGAGCTCGGTGAGACAGTTCGGAAATGAGAAGAGGCTTGCCGTGAAGGGTTCCACGAACAGCGTGCTTTCCATCAGCACTCATATTTACAAAGATGGAAAACATGCCGCCATAACCGCGAAAGATAAGGAAAAGATCAGGGCGATAAACGAGGACTACTCCAAAAACGGCATGCGCGTTCTGGCGATTGCACATCGATCGCTGGATTCCAAGAAAGATGAGTACATAAGGGAAGAGGTGGAGAAGGGCGTCACCTTTTTGGGCCTGATGGCGATGATAGATCCACCGAAGGAGGGAGTTAAGGAGGCAATCTCAGATGCCCGGAAGGCCCACATACGGGTTTTCATCCTCACGGGAGACCATCCGGAAACCGCTCAGGCCGTGGGCAGAGCGATCGGCCTGCCTGAGCCCGGAGAGGCCACGCCGGTGATTACGGGAACACAACTCAAGGATATGGGCCTAAAAAAGCTGAAAAAGCTATTGAAAGAAAATCAGTCTATCATATTCGCTCGCGTTGACCCCGAGGACAAGCTTCAGATCGTGAAGGTTTTGGAGGAGCAGGGCGAGATAGTGGCGGTTACCGGAGACGGGGTGAACGACGCGCCTGCCCTCAGGAGGGCGCATATCGGCGTTGCCATGGGGCAGAGGGGAAATGACGTGGCCAAAGAAGCGTCGAGACTCGTGTTGCTGGATGACAACTTTTCCACCCTGGTTCACGCCATACGAGGCGGAAGAACGATCTACAATAACCTCAAGAAAACGATATTCGCTTCTCTGACCACCAACGTAGGGGAACTGGCATTAGTATTGCTGGGCCTGCTGGCGGCCGCCTTGTGGAATTATCCCATACCCATACTGGCGGGCCAGATATTGGCCGTCGATTTGTTGGGGGAGATCGGCCCGCTCACCATGCTCACCTTCGACCCTCCCGACAAAGATGTGATGACCAGGCAACCCAGGCAACCCGAGGAACATGTGCTGGGTATATGGGGAGGCACGGAGATTACGCTCTTGGGAATCCTGATAGGAGGATTGGCGTTCCTGAATTTTTTCTTATTTATGAGCCGGGAAGGAATAACCCTGACGGTAGACAGCGTAGATACCATGCATTATTTCAAGGCCACTGTCTTGAGTTACGCGACCATTGTGTTCTGCCAATTCTTCAATATCCTCCAGAGGAGGTCTGAAAGAATCTCTCTTTTCAATCGCGATTTTTTTTCAAACAGGATCTTGCTTGCCTCTATTGTAATGTCTATCGGGTTGGTGTTGTTTGCGATCTACGGGCCCTACATCAGCGATTTTCTGAGCTTCGGCCCCATTACCATAACTGACTGGCTGTTTGTCCTCGGTGCAGCGGTCTTGTACCTGGGAGTATTTGAGGTGCTGAAGTTCTTTAAGCGAGTCCGAGGAAGGTGAGATAATTTCTTTAAGGATAAATGATTGATAGCACTATCAACGAATGAATAAGCGAATTGCGTTGAAGCTCAGGCACATAAGGCGGCACATCCAGGCATTGTCCATGAAGCAAACATCCTGTCTTACTCGCATCACTCATCCTGCAAAGACGCGGATTTTTTCTCAGCCTCATAGTTGATGCTTACCATCCAGTCTTGGTATTTTGGATCAAGTGCCTTTAGCGCAAACAACAACTCCTGCTTGAAGGCGGTCTCGAGATGGGATCCGCGCCCAGGCCATATGTGGAACTCAATACGGAGGTACTCCTTTCCCGCATTGGTTTTAACTCGTCCTTTAATAGACGGCGCAGCGAGCAGGGTTCCCGGGAGTTGCTCAAAAAGGGATGATATGATGGGGGTGACGGTTTCCTTAACCTTATTGGTGGCCTGTAGATCGCTTGTAAGCATGATATCGACAATGGCCTGCACATAACCCCGAGGATAGGCCACGACATTAGAGATAGTTCGATTGGGGATATACACTCTTGCCCCAAGTGAATTCTCAATTACCGCGAAGCGCACTCCAAAGCTTCGCACAATTCCCGATTGGCCGGCAATCTCAACCATATCTCCCACATTGAAAAGCCCCGAGAACACAACCGTGAGCCCATTGACAACATCCTGCACAAGACCCTGGGACCCAAATCCGATCGCCAAGCCCATTATGGATGCACTTGCGAGATAGGCCTTCAATGACACACCGATTTCCCTTAAAATGAGACCGAGGGCGATAAAATAGAGTAGAAAAACAATCGTGCTCGTGGCAAGGCTCGCGATTGTCCTCAGCTTGGAGAGCCTTGCCCTGCCTGCCAAGGATTTGAACTTGTTGCCAAGATGGCGAACCGCAATGACCATCATGTGCAATCCCAAGATGACTGCAACAATCATGGCAATACGCGTAAGGCTGCTCGCCCCACCGAGAAATTTGCTCAGATAAGAGATCACGATTACCCCATGAAAGGACTGATCGTATATTTACTAGATCATCGGAATGAATTCAACCTCTGGAGGGGGGTGAGTGACGTTTTTCTTTGCCCAGGCCAGAGATGGGGCAAAGAAAAACGAAACAAATCGATTTTCAGGGTGACCTCGAGGATGGTTGTTTTTCCCGATTCAAGGGCACAAGTCCGGAGAGTTGTTTCGTCACTACAAAGGGAAGTTTACCATTTGACGGAGGCCCCCAACGGTGGACACATCCAACATCCTTCTTCGCACCTCGGAGCTGAGTTCATTGACCACGATTTTCTTCTCGAGGTCACCAATGCCTGGCCAGCCATCCCATCCCTGATTACGGCGCGGAGGCCGGTTTGAATCTCTTGTTCTGTTAACGACTCCTTAGCGGCGAACAGCATTCTCCTCCCTGAACGGAAAATTAAATTTATCCACTAGATCTCTATTTTCCTTCTCCTCTCCTTCCTCCGGAGCAGGCATATCCGGAGGGCTATGATGAGAAGGGGAATACCGAGAAATACTGCATCATCAAGCCTTCCCGGCGAGAAATCCGGGATGAAGTAGTAGATAATGCCCGCGAGCAGCAGGCTGGTCCGAAGTGATCTCGAATATCCCATAAAGGTGAAGATCCTTATGAGGACCATAAAGCAGAAGAACCAAAAGAAAAATAAGAACAGGTCCGCAACCACCCGATATCGAGGGGGAATCAGATCGGAGATAGCCCCTATTACCCGCCTGTAGATGGATTTCTCCTTTTTGAGACGGATCTGTATGACTTCCCCGATCGTGATCCTCTCATCCAGATAGGTGCCGGAAGGGATAAGGAAGTCAAGGGTGAAGGCCGAATCCTGCTGGTGCAGAGCTTCATTGGTGGGCTTGAATGGGAGCTTGAGGATATGCCGAGCATAGAGATATCCACCCAGACAAAGAGAGGTCAACAGGAGCAAGAGTAGCAATTGAAGAGTAAACCTGCGCATTTCGTGAATGATCACCTTATGCAATCATAGGAGTAATTGCCTTGGTCATGTATGCTAATTTCGGGCTCTCCGAGGAGATCCACACCCATTCTTGGGACAAGGCCTTTGCAATCTTCAGGGTTCACAGAGGCTAACTGGATAGTAAAAAAATTTCCTTTTTTTAAGTCCCGCTTGCGGGACGTTATATAAAATCCCGAAGGGATTTTATAATTTGGATTACTATGTGCCGCCCGCAATTCGCTTCAAGACTTTCAGGGCGCCGTATGCCACGACCTTATCACCATCTTCGATTATTTCCGTCGCTTTTGGAATGGGAATCCAGTTTTTACCCCGTTCGATACCCAGGACCAATATATCTCTCTCGGTCAATTTGTGTTCAGCAAGAGAGCTTCCGGCAAGGGGTGAGTCCTCTGCCACTAATATCCTCACAAGGCCATATCCCTCGATGAAGTGGAGCAGATCCTCTGTTACATCCTCCTCAAAGGTGCGGGATTGAACGAACTTATCCTCAATGAAGCCCTCCCACCTTCGTATAAATCCCCTGTTGGTCACGATTCTGTAGATGATGAATATCCCTGCGGCGAGAAGCAGGATATACATGGGCAATTGATATCCGCCGCTCCTGACGAGAGAAGAGGTGGCGGTCACGATAACGGTCACAATCCCCGCGTTGCCCAGTATCATCAACCATGTGATTATACGCCTCCTCTTTGGATGGTTTATAACGTATTCCGCCTCTTTTGTGGTAAACCCCGTTCCTGAGAAGGCGGAGAGGGCCTGAAACTTGGCCCTCTTCTCATCCATCCCCGTCATCATCAGAGCGATCGCGGCAGCCCGTACGACGAGGAAGGACACAAAAATCACAAGCAGGGTAGGCAACAAAAAATACATTCCAGTCATAGTCGCAATCTCCTATAACCACCTTTTATTCCTGAAATAGAGAAGCATCACAAAGGCTATGATCCCCATCAGGATCAAGGACGCTGCATAGCCCCAATGAAACTCCAGTTCAGGGATATACTTGAAGTTCATGCCGTAGATGCCCGCGACAAAGGTCAGGGGGATAAATATTGTGGCAATGATAGTGAGCACCTTCATCACCTCATTCATCCTGTTGCTTAGACTTGAAAGATAAACATCGAGCATCCCTGAGACCATATCCCTGAATGTCTCTATGGTATCGATTACCTGGATGGTGTGGTCGTAGACATCTCTCAAATATATCCCGGTGGACTCGTGGATCAGGGCAGATTCTCCCCTCTCAAGGCTAATGACCGCCTCACGCAACGGCCAGACAGATCTTCGCAAGAATATCAGCTCCCTCTTGAGGGTATGGATCGTCTGAAGCGTTTCGTGCGTGGGATTGGTCACGAGCTCTTCTTCGAGGCCTTCTATCCATTCCCCCAGCTTCTCCAGGACGACGTAATAGTGATCAACGATGGTGTCTATCAATGAATAGGCCAGGTAGTCTGCCTTCATTTTTGTGATGCGGCCCTTGGCCTTCCTGAGCCGATCTCTGATGGGATCAAACACATCCCCCTCTCTCTCCTGAAAGGTGATCACGAAATTTGGGCCGAGGATGAGGCTGACCTGTTCGGGCTTTATCTCCTTGGTTTCCTCATCGTATAATAGCATTTTCAGTATCACAATGACATACTGTTCCAGATCCTCCATCTTCGGTTGCTGGCCCGTGTTTAGGATATCCTCGAGGACGAGGGGGTGAATTTCGAAGTGTTTTCCGATCTTCTCTATGATCTCCACCTCGTGGAGGCCATCGATGTTTATCCAGGTGACCGTGGGCTTGTCCTTGAAGGGGAAACACTCCTCAATCGTTTCCACCTCTTTTTCCTGAAAATGTGTTTCGTCATAGTCGATAATGGTGATCTTGACCTTCTCTGTTCTTTTTTCCCCGATATGGACAAGGGTTCCCGGGGGAAGGCCGACCTTGTTTGAGGCCCTTCTGAATAGCCTAAGCATACCGTCTCACCTCCTGTTCGTATCGTTTCATTTCATCGTAACAAACGAAAGGGCAGTTTCAGCCTCTCTCATCCGGCCTCGGATGCGTTGGCCCGCTTGCGATGGTAAGGGTAAGCGGCCTTCGATCATCCTGGGCCAGATAGGTTGTCGTGGTTGGGAAGGCGAACTCTATCCCTTCCGCCTCGAAGGCCCTCATGATACGCAGGTTTACCCTTTCACTAAAGGCCAGAAAATCCCAATAGTTTGGCGGGAAATACCAGTAGATCATCATTATGTTCAGGGATGCATCGTTGAACTCGTCAAAGTACACCCGTGGGGGAAACTCGGGGTCCATGCCCTCATGGTTTTCAAGGACTTCCCGAATGATGGCTAACGCCCGCTCTACCTTCTCAGGCGGTGTATCATAGGTGATAGTGATGTTGGTGAGGCGGCGAATCGAGGGACGCCGGCCGATGTTCTCGATGTTGATACTCGCCATCTTCTCATTAGGGACCGCCACCAGGTGGCCCGTTAAGGTACGTATCCTCGTTGACCGAAACCCAATGTCTTCCACGGGCCCGTCGACACCATCAACGACCACCCGATCCCCTACAAGAAAGGGTTTATCCAGCATAATCATGATACTGCCAAAAAAGTTCTTCAAGGTATCCTGTGCCGCCAGGGCTACTGCGAGGCCGCCGATTCCGAGGCCGGCCAGCAGCGCATTCAGAGGTTTACCGGTGAGGGCCTGAAGGATATACACGCCTCCAAACACCATCACCACCACATGGGTAATCACCCGGATCAATTTTACGAAGTTTAAGTCGAGCTTGGTATCCTCTCTCTTGGCGAACTTCGTTAATTCGTATTCGAGCACATCGAGCAATCGATAGGCGAAGATAACGACCACGACAGCGCCAAGCACATCGATCGTGGCGCCCGCGAGACGGTCCGCCATTGGCGGCAGCATCAAGAGCGCTTTAATGGCATAGATGCCGATAGCCACCAGCAGCAGACGAATGGGCCACAGTGTCGCCTGAAACACCAACCTCAACCGTGCCTTTTCCTCCGTGCCCTCAAGGGCGGCAGTGATATTGGAGAGAAAGCTGTTGAGAAGCTTCCCCCCGGTAGAGATGAGTATCAGCGCCGCCAGAACGGCCAGGTAGCGCCACCAGGAGGATGCCCATACCCACTCGGGGAAAAGCGCCCTCTGGGTGTAGACGAGAACCACAGCCACTGTGATAACTCCGGTAATCCTAAGGATGCTCTTTAGATTATTCAGGAAACGTTTCGGTACGGCATTCCTCACCCCAGAGGGCAGGGTAAGGAACAGGAGGTCCAATAATCCCACCAACTGGAAACAGAGCACTATAAATGCGAGGGTTACCAGAAAGGCCTCTATTCCACGGAGGAGCGTAACGAGTTGCTCGGGAAGCTTCAGGGGCATCTCTGCAACCCTCAGCACCAAGGCAACAAAGAACAGTCGCAGGGAGGACAGGAAGGCCCACAAATGAGGAGTCCAGCTTTCGAATCCCCTTTTCTTCAAGTGGGCTTCGATGCCTTTCGTAATGAAACGCCAGGAAAACTCAAGGATCAAAAAACCTGCGAGGAGAATAACAATCGAAAGGGTGAACTGCCAGAGATCATTGCCTGCCGATGCTTTTCCCAGCAGCGCGAGAAGTTGATGATATAAGGTATCTATATTTTTCATAATCTCCCTACATACTCAATGTCCACCCGGAAGGAGTTCATCTCCTCTTTTCTCATAGATTTCGGCACGCAGCTTTGATCAACTCGTAAAAAGTCTGAAATCTGCCTCTTTCGTCATTCCGGCCTGCCTGTGCGTCGCACGCAGACAGGCGAAGGCCGGAATCCAGTATTTTCAATGGGTTATAGACTCCAGTGCCTGCCCCGGACCCCGATCCGGGGTTCGCCGGAGTGACGATGTTAGTGACTTTTTGCGCGACCATCAGCCTTGGAAGACCGTCGCCAGAATAGCAGCCGTCACACGAGTCCGGCCCTGAAAGGGATTCTCGAGCTTCTCCCCTTTGTGCCTTACCTCTTGATGACCAGAACAGGCTTTTTGGACTGCCGTATGACCTTCTCCGATACGGAGCCGAGAACCATCTCCTGAAGGTTGGTCTTCCCATGGGAACCGATGACAATGGCGGAAACCTTCTCTTCTTCCTCGACCTTTAGTATCTCCTTCAGGGGGACCCCGGTCTCTATCCTCACCTTTACCTCTAAACCGGGTTGCCTCAACTTCTTCTCTATCTTTTCCCCCTCTTCCCGTGCCTCTTTTTCTATCGCCCCGATAATTTCTACAGCGCTGCCTGCCCCATATCGGTAAATGGCATCGATCCCCTTCTCATCAATCACATGGAGAATCACGATCTCTTTGGCCCCAGCGTCTTTTAGCTGCACAAGATAGTCAATGGCCTTCTTTGACGCATCAGAAAAATCGGTTGGATACAATATCTTCTCGAACATGCTGACCTCCTTTTCCTTCCTCTTTTTAAAGTTGTTCAATTTGAATTCCCCGCTGGTTGCAGCGCAGGATGAATTCAAATTTAGCTTTCGCCATAGGACCGATAACGTCGCGTTATATAAAATCGTGTAACGATTTTATTGTACAGCGAGAAAAATGATATACGCCGTATACAGCACAAGAAATACAGCCCCTTCCCACCTATCTAACAGCCTCCTTCTCCCTGTAAACATAAAGGCAAACAACAGCAGCTCGGCGAGAATCACCGTGCCTATGTCTATATTGTTGGTTTCCTTGAAGGGAAGCGGCCTTATAATCGAGCTCACTGCAAGCACAAAAAAGATATTAAAGATGTTGGAACCAACCACGTTCCCTACAGCAATCTCGACATTCTTCTTGTAGGCAGCCATCGCCGAGGTGGCCAGCTCCGGAAGCGAGGTGCCGACTGCAACAATAGTCAATCCCACCACGGATTGGCTCATGCCAAGCCTCATCGCAAGCTGCACGGCCCCATCGACGATCAATGTACCTCCTACGGTAAGGCCGATCAATCCAAAAATCACCCATAGCAGTGACCTTAGCAATACATATTGCTTCGAGGGAACGAGTTCCTCTATTCCCTCTATCCTCTTTGCAATAGAAGCAGAGTAATAGAGAAAGATGATAAAAAAGGAGAGAAGGACAAGGCCGTCCGTCCTCAGCAATATAGAAGAATTGCTCTTATCTATCAACCGGTCATTTGCCAGTACCCCCACTACAAGAATAGCCAACAAGCTAAAGGGAATTTCCTTCCACACGGTCCCTTTGGTGACGGTCAGCGGATAGATAATAGATGATACGCCAAGGATGAGCAGAATATTCGCGATATTGCTTCCCAAGATGTTTCCAATGGCAATATCGGTGTTGCCCTTGGTACTCGCAAAGATGTTTACGAACAGCTCCGGGGTTGAGGTCCCGAACGCCACAATCGTTAACCCGATTACCAGGTCCGACACGTGAAACCTGCGGGCTATTGATGAGGCCCCATTTACGAGGAAGTCCGCACCCTTTATCAGCAGAACAAATCCAGCTATAAGCAACACATAGAGCAGCATCTAACCTTTTTGATGTTTATCTCGGGAACAGGAGAAACCGCAATCATGTCGTAGTCAGTATCGTTTCTCAGAAATACTTTGTAAATCGTGACCCCGCTGAAGGTCATTGCGAGGAGCTTCATGCGACGAAGCAATCTCTCCACGGAATTTCATTTCTATTGCTTCGTTGCTCCGCTCATCTGAGATTGCTCCAGTGGAGGGGTGCCTTGAGCTTGGAATTTGATGGTGCTTACGATACGTTTAACACATTGTTCTGAGTCCCGAAGCCATCAGGGCATAGCTGCTCATTGTTAGGGTCGTTCTGCCACCTGCCATCAACCATGAACTTATACTCGTATCTCGCAGGAGCAAGAACCAGCGTCTTTTTCCACAGCCCGTTGGCATCCTTTTTCATGGGATAAGCAATGGCATCCCAATCATTGAAATCCCCGCCCAATGATACCTCATGTGCGGTGGGCGCAGACAAAGAGAATGTCACTCTTCGTTTATTGCTCTTCTTCCTTGGACTTGTTTTTTCCATGTAAGCACCTTCTATTTTTATTGTTGTATCGTTTTTGTTTTATTGCCGGTCACCTTCGCAACAATGAATCCGGCAATAAAACCGATCGCCAAGGTAAGCGGCATCAGTATAATCTGGGACATGCCCACTTTCCAGAAAAAAAGCCGTAAGGTGACCGGCTGGATATTCTGGAGAAGTATGACAAGAAATAGGGCAATCAGGACCAATACTACGATAAATTTTAGTCTCATCATCAATCCTCTCTCTCAGCCTTCGCCTCTTCCTCTTCTTCCTTTCGTACCTCCTCTACCTTCTCTATTTTCTCTTTGAGGTCCCTATTTTCCCGCTGAACTTGTCTTTCTTTTCTCCTCAAAGCAACTCTACTCGAAATACCTACAATCATACCGATGATAATCCCGATGATGGTGGAGATGTACACAATGCCGTAAAGGGGGATCGTGCCGGTGGTGATGTTGAAATAGTAGTTGAGAAGGGTAGGTTGGCTATTTTTCACCCCGAAGGTGATTAAAAACAAAAGAACAATAATCAAGATGATGCTCTTTACGTACGCCATCTTCAGCCTCCTTTATCTTTTTTATCAGGATTTTCCGCTGAATCTGCGGAAAAGAGCCCTAGGGAGAGGGGATGGCTCTCCCCCCTCCCTGCAAGCCGTTCGATAGACCCTGCAGCGATTAATTACTCGCTCGGGGTTTATTTCTTGGCCGGGATCTTCTTCTCCTCGAGCCAGCGTTTCAGATAATCGGCCGCCACATCCCTTCCGCCCAGTCCGAATGCAAGGGCCAGGGCCAAGGCGGCCGCGCCAAAGGCGAGTTCAAATGCAGATGCCACGACTTCCTCACCTATCCCCAACTGGATAAGGGCAATAGCAGCCGAGAAGAACACAATGGCGTATAGGGAGAGCTTGCCCAATCCAGCAGCGTTTTTCAATCCCGCATTAGAGGCGGCTGTCCTGACCACTGCGGCAAGCAAGGTCCCCATAAGGAACCCCAGCACCAGCACGATGATCGCTGCCACCACATTGGGGATGTAAAGGAAGATGCTGTTAAGCATATCCGAAACGATCGGGAGGCCCAATGCATCCAGTGAAGCGATGATCACCAGGATCATGATGAACCAGTAAACGAGCGTTCCGACGATCTCAGAGGGGGTCTTGACGATTTCCCCTTTCTTAAGGAAAGTCTTTACGCCAGCCTTCTCCGTTGCCGTGTCAAAGCGCACCAGCTTTAGGAGCTTCTCAACGGACAATCTCGCCAATCGGGCAATGATCCAGCCCACCACGAAGATGATGATCGCCCCGATCAGTTCGGGCAGAAACGCGGTGATCTTGGTGGCGAACGCGTCCCATGCACCTGTGACAACTGTTGTTACTTCCATAGTAATACCTCCTTATTATTGGGTTAACATACAGTTATATAATCTACTGTTCCTTTTTGCTTTCCGGGGGCGGGCAATGTAATGTAAAGTATAGTTACTTAGTGGACTGGCCTGTTTTTCCCGTCTTTACCTTGATTTTTACCTCTTTTTTCTTTGCCTCCTCTACCTTGGGAAGCGTTACTTTCAGGATGCCCTTCTCAAAATCCGCCTCAATCTTATCGGCCTTTACGCTGTTCGGAAGCTGGAACGAGCGTTGGAACGATCCGTAGTAACGCTCAGCACGATAGTGGTGCTCATCCTTTTCTTCCTCCTCCTTTTCCTTCTCGCCCTTGATGGTGAGCACATCCCCTGAGATAGTCACGCTCACATCCTTGTCATCCATGCCCGGGAGTTCTGCCTTGATGACGAAGTTATCCTTCGTCTCCGAGACGTCCACCGTGGGGCACCACTCTCCAGTGATCCTTCTCGCAAGTGGCGACTCGCCAACGAACCGGTCCCAGAGCTTGTCCATCTCCTGACGAAGAGAACTGAGCTAACCGCCAAAGGGTCTCCATGGGATTATATCCATACGTATCACCTCCTTTTTTATGCCCCCCCCAAGCTGTATGGTATGTTACATTACCCACAGTAAGTGTGCCATATCCTCAACATAATGATATTATTATCTTTTTAGAATGAGCGCTGAAAAGGTAATAGGAACTTAGAATTCCTAGATTTCCACAAGATCAATCAACATGGAGCTTGAATATAGATTAGGCTGATTCAACCTATTGAAACAACATGGAAATTCAAAATCCGGAACTTTATATTCCGAATAATTCAAAATCGGATTTCGAGGTTTTTCTCGGAACATGCACAAAGGCTTTCTTGAATTCTTCTGATTACGTGCTGGGTTCCATAAAAGTAAGGATAAAAGAGGCTATTACCTTTGAACCCAGAACACTGAACCAGAAACCGCTTAGTTTAGGGCTACTATATTTCCTCTCATTGCGGGAAGCGTCGCGGGGAAGTCATCCCAATCGAATTCTATGGTTTGTAAATTGTTTTGCACCTTTTGGATGCTCGCAATCAGCAAAGCTACAGGCATCGATTGAAAATAGCTCATTTCATAGATTATTAAAAGCCATTGCACCTATGCTGTCAAGGGATTTTTCTCAGTTTTTTCAAAAGAAAGCACCATTACAGTGCTAACTACAAACAGATACTACGGGAAGCATGAAATAGTTTGCTTAAAAACTGTCATTGCGAGGAGCGTGAGCGAGGAAGCAATCTCTGCAATACGTGCAACAATGAGATTGCAGCGCTCCCTTCAGTCGCTCGCAATGACCATACGTGATGTTATACAATGCAGACTATTTTATGCACTCAGGAGTACCTGCATGCCCCTTTGCTGATGTTCAAGCGAATATTCCTTTCCCTGGGCGTATATCTGCTGTTCGGCGGCCGATCACGGAGTTGTCTTTATTTGGGTAGCTGTGGTAACGTACAACAGAATAAAGCAGGTGTGATGGTAAAAAAGGATGCGAAAGCTGGTCAAAATTTGCCTTCTCAGCGTGGGAATCTTTGTGGGTTTCGTCCTGATCCTCCTTGGCGGTGCACTCCTGTACCTCCAGACAGATCATGCCCAGACCCTCATCCAACGAGAGATCAATGAAGTGATCCCCGGTTCGGTTTCCTGGGAAAAAGCCCGTTTCTCTCCCCTCAAAGCCCGATTCACCCTTCAGAACCTGTCCCTTCAAGGCCCGCTTGATGAGGATATCGCAGGCCTTGAACGTGTTTCCGTTCATCTTTCATGGATACCATTTCTGAAGGGCGATCTTATGATTGAGAAGATTACTGGGGAGAAACCATGGGCCGCTCTCCGGTTCGATGAAAAAGGAGAGCTCAACCTTATGCGGGCCTTTGTTCGTTCGAAAGCGGGAGGCCCCAGTGAAGGAGAGGGGACAAGGGAACGTAACGGCATGGGTTTCCCTTTCAACGTGGTGATCACCTCCCTGGAGCTTATGAATGGTGCGGTCAGCTATGAGATGGTTACGAAAGGTTTGAAAATCGAGGCAAAGGAGATCCATTTCATTGCAGAAGGAGATCTTTTACAACGAACGGGAGATGTGGACATTCAAATAGGAAGTGGGCGGATAGACAGCTCTCGAGCCCATGTTACCCTGGCCGGATCTCAAATGAGGGCGGCACTGAGGCGCTCCGGGATCGAGCTTCACTTCCTCGAGGTCGCTACATCCTCATCGAAGGTTACGGCGTCCGGGGAAATACGCGGTATCGTGAGAAAGCCCTTGTTTGACCTCGTCCTCGATACTACGGTCTCCCTCGCTGAAGTCCGGGAGAGCCTTCATGTAACGGTGCCTTTGACAGGAGAGGTAGCCGTGAAATCGGCTATCAAGGGCAGTCTGGATAACCCGGAGGTCAAGCTCCGGCTTGATTACGGCGGAGGGGTGATCTCAGGCACTACGGTTGACCGAATGAAGCTCGACCTTGGGCTCAAGGATCTGCACCTGGCCGTGAAAAAAGCGGAAGTGGGCATCGCTTCCGGCACTATTGCCGTCCAGGGAGACATTGATCTCCATCACGCCTTTGCAGGCGGGCTCCTCGCAGCACGGAGGAATCCGGAAGAGATCTCGTATGATATTTTCCTCAAGGGCCACGGCATAGCGCTGGAACGGATTCCGCATCCCGTAAGCAATACATTGCGTGGTACCATGAGCTATGGCCTTGCACTTTCCGGGAAGGGGCTCTCGTTTCGCACCCTTTCCGCCAATGCGGTACTTGAAGCGGATGTCAAAGGGCTGGGCGCCGGTCCATTGAGGATACCAGCTGATCTGTTTGTGAGAACAGAAGTAGCCCTCAAGGGGGGAGTTGCCACCATCAAACAGCTTGAGGCAACAGCGGGCGACATGGCGCTCCGGTCAGATGGTCAACTCGATTTTCCTTCAAAGGAGATTGCCGCAAACCTCTCATTGGAGGTGGCAAGCCTCGACAAGGCGTTTTTCTTTCTCGGTTTGGATCATTTCTCTGGGGAATGTAAGGTCAACGGCAGGGCTTCCGGCCCACTAGAAAACCCGAGCTTTGCCTTTTCCATTCAAGGGGATGATCTCCGCTATAAAGAGATATCAATCGGGAGTGTTCGCCTCGCTGCCAACCTTGATCAGTCGGGAAGATTGGATATCCCTAGGATTACCGTTGAAAATCAGGGGTCCCTTATCAAGGGAAAGGGATTTATCAAGCTTTTTAAGGATTCGATCTTGACCATCGATCCCGAACCTGCCCTGGACTTTACCACCACGCTTCGCAATGTTGAGATGAGAGACTTTATGAAAAGAGATCTCCCAAGCGGTACGCTTGAGGGGAACATAGATCTCAAGGGAACCTTCAAATCCTTAGAGGCAGCGGGCTCTCTGAAGGGAAAAGACGTGGCCTTCGATCGCATTCGTATGGGCGATCTGGCAGCCGATCTTCGATTCTCTGGAGGAAAGCTCTTTATTGATACAATAGAGGTTCGTAAGAATACATCCATGCTCCATGTCTCGGGAGCCGCCCAGGTTTTGGATCAAAACACCATGAAACCGCTGAAAGATCCCACCTATGCGCTCAACATCCAAGGGGATTCTCTCCTCATCGAGGATTTCGTCGAAAGTCTGAAGGGAAAGGTAGCGCTGGCTGCAACCCTGGAGGGGAGCGTAAGAAAACCAAGGGGTACTGTCGATCTTCATGCAACAGACGTGGATCTGGGGGTTCAGCGCTTTCACGAGATGAAACTGGTTTGCGTTCTTGATGGGGAAAAAGTGCGGTTCAAGGCCTTGCAACTCGCGGTGGCACCGGGGGAATTGATTGAGGGATCGGGGTGGATTACCCTTGAGAAGGCATATCAGATTGACCTCGTATCAAAGGGGGTTTCCCTGGGCAATATAGAGAAGATCAGGGAACGGGAAATCGGCGAAGGAAGAATCCTCTTCCATATCTCCGGGCATGGTACGCTTGAAAACCCGCAGCTTACAGGGGAGATTACCGTGGAGAATCCCCGGTTCAAGGGCAGATCATTTGACGACTTCCAGGTTCAACTGGAACTTCACGATCAGGTGGCCCATATCTCGGGAAAGCTGGACTTCGATCTCAAGGGATCCTACCACGTGCAAAAAGGGGACTTTTCGGCAATCATACAGTGTCGCCAGACAGAGCTTGAGCCCTACTTCAGGCTCATGGAACAGAAACACCTGAGCGCTACGGTAAGCGGCAAGATTGAAGCAAGGGGCAACGCCCGGGCATTCCGTCAAACCCATGTTGTTGCTGATCTCTCACAGGCCGAGCTCTTTTACAAGGAAACGGAGCTTTTTTCCGGCCGGGATGTCAAGGCCGCAATGGAGGATGGCGAAATCACGATCCTCTCACTCAGGGGCTCTCTTTTCAAAGAGGGGAAGATCGATATCAAGGGAAAGGCAAAAGTCAACGGCACCCTCTCCCTTCAGGCTGAGGGCACCATCCCCTTGCAGGTGGCTCGCCTGTTCATCGATGAGTTGCCGGATATCACGGGAAACGTGAGCCTTTCTGCCGCGGTAACCGGTACCTGGTCTCACCCCGATATTCAGGGTGAGATGGAGCTCAACAATGTCGGCTTTACCGTCCCAAATAGCGGCCAGAAGGTACACGATCTGAGTGGAACGATACGGATCACCCCCCAGATGGTAACGATCGATACGCTCGAGGGCCGGATGGATACCGGCAGGTTCAGGGCGGCAGGTACCATGGATCTGAAGGGGATCCGGCCTGCCGGGGTGAAGCTGTCGATAGATGCACATGCTCTTCCCCTCCAGGTACCTGGCATGCTGGATGTGCTCTTGAACGCCACGCTACAGATTCAAGGAACTCCCGATAGATCATTGGTTCAAGGAGAAGCCATTATCCTTGACGGGACTTACTACAAGGACGTGAACCTCAGCCTCCTCCAGGTTGTGGGCGAGAGAAAGAGGGAAGAAGCTCCACAGTCCAAGGAGGTAACCCTGCCCTTTCTGAAAAATATGAGCCTGGATATCTCCATCAAGAGCAGGTACCCCTTTGTTGTTGACAATAACCTCGCTCACCTGGATATCAATCCCGATCTTCGAATCTCAGGCACCTTGAGCAATCCAATCATTACGGGAAGGGCCACCATTGAGTCGGGAACGGTCAGCTACCG
>Ga0307433_1001029_pt1 | contig 16934 bp, 15 predicted proteins | sample SalMarWE160210MG_FD_202166 | JGI IMG/M metagenome (GOLD analysis project Ga0307433, IMG submission 202166) | Salt marsh sediment microbial communities from the Plum Island Ecosystem LTER, Massachusetts, United States - WE1603-210 | ecosystem: Environmental > Aquatic > Marine > Intertidal zone >... | reverse complement strand
GAGCTAAGTGTAAGCTGTACCCCTCAGAACACCAACAAGCTTTAGGTTTCAGATGGACATCGAGTCCATCTGAAACCCACGAATTCCTCCCCGCCTACAAGGCGGGGCATCCTTCGTGGTTCTCGTAAAACTATTCGTGAAATATTAACGCATTACAATGAAATCTGGTCAGTAAGACTAACCTTGTCCAATATCATCTTTTCACTTCTCTTTATTAATCGCCACACCATGACTAAAGCCGTTTGCTGTCATACACGCTCCTTCCCTTCTTGCCACTGCCATGACGACCCAATCTGGTCCAAGACAACTCAATAGCGGTTCTTACTCAATGTTCTAGAAGCCCTTTAAGAAAAGCATAAAACATACTAACATTGCGAATCGGCTCACATCGGATGGTATAGACCTTTCAGCAAAAGACCGCTTAGAGTCCCAGCTCTTTGCGTTTTTCTGGAGAAGGTACTCCTTGTGCAGTCCATCCGCGCAGCTGATAATACTCTGTCAGACTCTCCTCAAAGCCCTCAGGAGCTTTTCCTTGCCGGGGCCCTTCTTTTGCTGGCTCAAACATGCGCGCTGGCAGACGATCATCGTCACGTGTAAACCCGTCTCGCAAGTTAATTAGTCGCTGGAGGTTGAACCCTCGTTCGCCAATTTCCATAAGTGTGCTAGCGTCAAAACCCCATCCTGTTATGAGATTCAGCGCCTTTAGCTTCTCTGTCAAAGACAAGCCATTGAGAGACATCATGTTACAGACGACGAGGGAATCAACAACCACCCCATAGTCCTGAAATAGCATGGCCAGCTTCGCTTTACCCTCCATTGAAAACTTTTCACCTTGTTCATCATATCCAGCCTCGGGAATCAGTACCCCCAATTCACCAGCATGAGGGAAAGCATGAGTATGGTCAGCCCCGCGAGTAGTTGTAGCATAGTTGATCGCCAAACTGAAGTATGCGCGCGGATCATGAGCTGGAAGGTCCATCCCTTTTACCTCCACCACCAGATTCGCGGCATCCCCACCGATTTGTTCAGCTGCTTCTCGGATCCCGTTTGCAAAGATCGCACCAAATCCTTTCCTCAGCCCAATTTGTCTTATGAGTTCCAAGAGCGTTTCCCCATCCCCCCATCGGAGAGAAACATCACCTATATCCTCCGCCTTGATCAACCCTCGCTCATAACACTCCATGCTAAAAGCTATAAAGGCTCCGGCAGAAATAGTATCTATACCGAGTCTGTTACAACGGTCATTCGCCTCTGCGATAATATCCAGGTTATCTACCAAACAATTCGAACCAAGCATCCCGAGGCTCTCATACTCCGGTCCTGGCCCTTCTAAGACTTTCTCGTCATTTTTCCAAGTTATCCATCTATGGCAACCAACAGGACAGCCAAAACAAGGGTTGGGTTTCGCTGACAGGTATTCCGTATACCTGGGCGCGCCTATCATTTGGGCCCCCTCAGGCCAGGTGTCGCCCGCCCAGTACCTTATCGGTAGATCACCCACTGATTCACAGAACATGACATCGTTAGCTGTTCCATGCCTATGATAGGTGTCGCGAGTGTTCTTCAGCATTTTGGAGCTTAATTCGCGGATTAGCCTTTTCAATTGGTCAGGATGAGCTGTATCCACCCGTTGGTTTCCAGATACGGCCACGGCCTTAAGGTTTTTCGATCCCATAACTGCTCCAAGTCCACCACGTCCGGCGAAACTGTGACCGTCAACAGCGAGGCAGGCGATAGCAACCTGCTTCTCCCCGGCTGGCCCAATGGTAACTATACTCGGAGAATAGTCAGCCAATTCTTCACGGAGTATCTCGTAGGTCTCTATTGCATCCTTCCCCCACAGATGAGAGGCATCTCGGACTTCCAACCCCCTATCGGTAACCAGAGCGTAAATTGGGGAGTCGGATCGGCCACGTACTGTGATAGCATCGAACCCCGTGCTCTTGAGCTTCGGTCCAAAATCAGCACCTGCCCCACTCACACAGAAAGTGCCTGTCAAGGGAGACTTGGAGATTGCCATCCACTTTGCGCTCCCGGGGAAAGTGGTACCCTGAAAAGGCCCCGTGGCCAGTATCAGCACGTTCTCAGGGGAATAGGCATCAACGCTAGGCTCCACATTATCGTAGAGCAACTTAGTTCCTAACCCTGACCCCCCGAGGAATTGCTTGTATACCGCTTCAGAAACCTCCTGAAATCTCCCTTCATGACTCGTTAAATCCACCTCCATAATTTTGCCCCAGTTGCCGAACACGCTATCACCCCTTTATTTTTCCTGAAAATCCGCCCCTTCACTTAGGTCAATTCTCTGCTCTTGACTCTTAGAATTCTAAACATTTAGACCTCAATTGCATAGGGGCTATAATGCCATATGCCTATGTATCATGCATTGCTTCTCCTCTGCATCAAGCATTACCAACATACACATACTGACACTACATTCTTGAGCACATTTATCGAAGTTTTTTTGTACTTGCTCCCCTACCGATTTAGTGGAGAACGTACCTAAATTTCTGTAATCTTTTCTCTCGATCACGGACAAACCGCTCAATACCACCAAGCAACCAATCGGGGGACAGGTGAGCTTCATCAGCCACTTGGTCCAGAGTCCCTCCGGTCCGCCATTTATCGTCCCAGTCAGCCGATAGAGCATACTCTTCCGCAATCTCGTTAAATAGCCAGGCGTGCATAAGTGATCTTGCCTGGGTCGTGATTACGGTAGAATCCATATGCTCTACAGGGGATAAGACTGACTCACGATAACTCTCAGGCTGAAGCGCAAATAGCTCAGGACTAGTAGCACAGATTATTTTGACATTCAACTTGTTATTTGCAAGTTGCGAAAGAATCTTGAGCACATTCGCCATAGCCAGTGTCCCCTGGACGACAACGGCTCCTCCACGGGGTTGATCGTCGCGATAATCCCGAATAACGTAGGCACCCCTTGCGGCCGCGAAATGAGACGGGATACTTAGGGCGTTTCGATCTGGTATCTCAATTGCTGGCCGCGTAAGATGAAGAGCTACAAGATTGATCTTTTGCTGCAGCGCTGCCCCAAGCAAGACAGGAACCTCATTGTACTCCCATGGGTGCAGATTGATGATCTGCCCCTTCGGAAAAAGTTGTGTTACCCCAGGAGAGAAAATCCCGAAATGGGTCCGGCTATCATCGGCCGTCTCCGGACCTGAGTGGCCAACAATCCACAGTATTTTACCCAGCTTCCATGGGCAATCCTGCGCCAGTTGAGAGAAAAGCCGAAACATGCCGTACTTCAAATACGAAAAAGCCCCATATGTAGAGCAGGCGCCCCAGAATCCGTTAAACTCTCGCTCAGCATCGGTTGCAAGGTTTACGGTAACCAGCCCAGCCATTATCCCCGCGTTGGCGAACTCCGTAATCTCCTGGGGAAGCAGTGCACCTTCGCAAGATCCATACCTATTGTACCATCCGTAACCAGAGAAATCACCATACCCATCTCCGAAACCAGCGATGTTCGTCGAACCAGCCAGATCAGCTGAACAGGCTAGTATTAGAGGCCGCCCATATTTCTCAGCACCAAGCGCATTAACCCACGCCCCCCATTTGCCAAGCGCCGCTCGGTTAGCCACCTTGTTACCTGGCTTTACGTAAAGGTCTTCGGGATAGTTCTCGTAGTCATAAAATCGCATGTCCTTAAAGGGGTTCTCGTTCGTATTCAGTGCGAAACGCGGAATCTCCTGAGGAACACTATCGCCCAGTTCGAGAAGGCGATCAGAGAGATAGGTGATCAGCTCTTTATCTTTATGCAGAACGTTCATCACCGCTTCCAGATTCGAACTAAACTCAGCCTTAAGTTCATCGGAATTTCTAGGTGGCTTCCCCCTGAAATTGGTGAACGTCACACCATACTTCTCTGCAAATGCTCGCTTTGTCTCCCAGAACACCTCGCAGTTCAACTTGTGAGGAGAACCATGAGAAAGATTGTCATACTTTAGATAGCCCCTCCCTTTACGAGTCTTCACCCACGTGACGCTCGGCGCGTTTTCCGGATTTGAACTAAGCACCATCTCCAATAGACCCTGCGCCAATGGACCCCATTCGCTACCAAGCGGAACCCCGAACACTCGCCACCCGTGCGAATCAAACCAGTCATAAGGTGTACCATAAACTGTGCTGCTAAGCGGATGATCATCGATCCCGTAGTCATTCCAATCCAGGATGAAGTAGAGATTATCAAGCCCAAGCCCCCAAGCTGAATTCATCGCCTCGTGGTTACCCCCTGGCGTCAGTCCAGCCTCGCCTTCCAGAGCAAATACCTTCACCTCATCCAAGCCCGCCCTCTTTAGGGCCAGTGCTTCTCCGACAGCAGCCGAGCTTCCGTGGCCCGATGGCCCAGTGTTAAATTTAAGAAAGAGCGTTTTCCCAGCCATTTCTGCATGGCCGGATAACCCACCACGCTGCCTAAACGTCAGTAGGTCCTGGTAATACAGGACTCTACTCGGATCACCACCGAGCAGATAGCGCGGGTCTCCGCTTTCTTCATACCGCAATCGCATTGCTTCGTTGAGCACTGCTAATGCACAGTAGACTAAAGGGACTGTGTGACCAGCTAAGAGTATAAATCGATCCGCAAACCTCTTTTCCGGATGCCGGATATCCCAACGCATCACACCGCTAAGTAATAAAGTGATAAACGGCTGCACCTTGGAGCGAGATCCACCAGGATGACCACTCTGTCGGTAGTTAATGATCAGATCGATCAACTGGTCAACAATATCTGCAACTTTGGCCCAGTAGCCGAAGTGATCAACAAGGTCGCCATAGGCTTCTGAAATGGTCTCAAAATTCTCTCTGCTCATTCGCCCCCCTTTTTACATTTGTTCTCAGCCGCTTATCGTTTTAGCCTGGATTGTGTACTTTCCAAGTTTATGCCCATCCGGTTCGAAATCGCCGCAGAAAACAGACTCTGGCGAGAAAGTCCCGCTCGAGCTCATCTCCAGTGGTCTTGCTGTTATATCGTCTCTATAGAAACGACTGGAGGGAAAGATATCGGACGGAAGGGATATGTTAGGTAGGGTAGCAAAATGGATAGCAATTGCCTCACCGACTGCTGACTCTAGCATGCCACCGACCCAACATGGAATTCCTTGTTCCGCGCACAAATTATGGATCTCAACCGCATTGTATAGGCCGCCCACACGTGAAATCTTGATATTGACAATCTTGCAGCTCCCCAATTCTAATGCAAGGCGTGCATCATCAGGGGTCTTAATACTCTCATCCAGGCATATTGGAGTCCTGATCTCCTTCTGCAGCTGAGAGTGGTATACGAGGTCATGATCTCCTAGCGGTTGCTCAATCTGCACTAGGTTATAGCGGTCGAACTCCTTCAATCGATCAAGATCTTTAATCGTATACGCCGAGTTCGCGTCAACTTGAAGTCCGATGTCTGGGAAATGATTCCTGACTTTTTCCAACACATCAATATCCCACCCTGGTCGAACCTTTATCTTGATGCGCTGATAGCCTTTCTCCAAAGACTGCTCGATATCGGATAAAATCTCTTCTACGGTAGCCCTAATCCCCAGACTATTTCCACATACGACTTTCTTAGCCTGCCCCCCGAGTTTCTCAAAGAGCGGTATTCCTTCAAGCTTCGCTGACAATGTCCAGTAAGCCGTCTCTAGCGCAGCCTTGGCAAACTGATTTCCCTTGAACTGATTCAGAATCTCATTTAGTTCTGCTGCCTTGGAGAAAACTTTTCCAACCACTGCAGGAGCAAAAACCTCAGTTATCATGAAAAAAGCGGTCTGGGCGGTCTCCGGGCCATAAATTGGAATGGCCCAAGGAGGTGCCTCTCCCCAGGCGACTTCGCCGGCGCTTTCAATTCGTACTAGAACCGTGTCAATCTTGTGCAACCGCCCAGAGCTAATCTCAAAGTAGCTGGCGAGTGGTAGTCGGACATGGAAAACTGAAACGCTATCTATTTTCATTTCTTTATCCCCTCAGGTAGCTTTAGATCGACATTTATCACATTTCATGTAAATGGCATCTTTTTAGTCATTATCAACTAGTGATCTCACAACCTTCAACGGTTGTGCTTTTCGTTTTGTACACAGACATCGTCACTCAGCCCACAGGTCTAGGATCATCATCTCCTCTCCAAAGATAATCTGGCCTTTATAAATTGCGGCGATATCGGCAATCGCTTTCTCGCGAGAGCCCGGTTTACAGATGTTTAAGCCTGTGTGCGTAAGCACTAAGGTCTTTACGGAGGCATCCTCTGCAAATTCCGCCGCGTCCAGAGTTCCTGTTTGTCCACCTGCTTCCCCAGTTTTATCCATTACTTCCTGATGATCCCAGCAGTGGGCAACGAATATGTCAGCTCCCTTTGCAAGTTTGCTCACTTCTTCACATGGGCCTGTATCCCCTGCGAAGACGATGCTTCCAAGTTCCGTGTCAAACCGATACGCAAGTGATGTTAACCACGGTTCAGCATGGCAAGCCTTCGAGACGGTTACTTGCCATCTATTGCCCTGAACGGTTTCACCCCCTACGATATCTTTCACCTTTATCACAGGTTCCGGGCGTGGTAATGATCCTCCTCTATTTACATGTACGTTCTGACTTGGAGGCCAAGCGATACGGGCTTTCCAGTCATATGAAAATGCTCCATCAGGTCCAATCAACTTCTCAGTAAGCTCAGTTGTAGGGGGTGGACCAAAGACTTGAAGTGGCACCTCTTTCCCTACACTTTGATCCCAACGACACAGCAAGAAGCATGGGTAGTCCACGTTGTGATCAAAATGATGATGGGTGAAAAATACGTAACCCACTTGTGCTGGCCATAGTCCCGATTTAACCAGCTTGTGGGTTGTCGCCGGACCACAGTCAATCATAACATAATCCTGTTCAATCTTTAAGACATATGCTGTGCCAAACCTTTCTGGAGTTGGGGTAGGTGTTCCGCTGCCCAACACATAGAGTTTATAATCGTTGTCCTCTATCATTATTAACTCCTATCATTTATAAATGCAACAATATGCCTGTGCTGCTTATGAACCATAAATACGTACAACCCGGCTATGCCCTCCCATCTAGTTTCCCCGGTGCTATGAAAGGCCTCAAGTTTCTGAATACACTCGATCCAGCGTCACCATGATACTGGCGAGCTATAACATGCCCTATTTTTTATGTACATTACGTATTGATTATAATCTATACATCTTATCAGGGCGCATCTCGTTCAACTTTACCGCCAGCTATATAATATGGGAAAACCCCCTCATAAAGTCTATTGAATTGAAGAGTTCAACAGCACCGTTAAACCTATATAGGTTCCTTTCGATAAACTCCTTTTTATGCTCGTCATTAATGCCCACGATTACTGGACACGTTGAGTTGATTTTCAGCAATGTGTTGAGCACATCCTCCATAGCGGGACCTGATGGATCCACCGATACTTCAAAGCACATTGTGTCGATTTCGGCACAGAGATCACGCCATGCATATATCTTAAGATAGGCTGAATGCATATGAAATGTGCTGAATTCAAATGCTTTAAGAATTTTGATGTGGTAGGGGAATAAGAACTCCTTATAGGTCGTTGGTGACATCAGTGACGCCATATCTTCTTGGAGTTGTATGGTTCTTCCTGGCGCCCAAGGGCCGAAGTAGTTACAATACCCCCCGTAGAAAGGTTGAAATAGCGACAGCTGAGTTTCTGCAACCTTAATCCACAGATCTGCGCAGAGATCCAATAATCCATGGAGAAGGTGCTTGTACGCTGGCCTCATTGTCATTATGGCAAATTGCTCATAGCCTAATGCTGCTCCGAGCATATCTCCTGGCCCCCGCATGATTACGTTGCCCATTGGGAATTTGCCTCCCAAGGTCTCCGCCAGCGCTTTGGTACCTTTACAGAGAGCTTGAAACCACAAGTTGGTTTCTAGACTGTCGTGAGTAAGCGTGAAATGTCGAGATATTTCACTTATCTCTATGTTAATAGGCTTTGCTTGCATGCTCCCTGTTGTTCCAAGCGAATAAATAGGACAACCAATTATAGCTTCCATCCATGGTATGACAGGCGCGAAAATTACATGCTCCAAGCAGTCCCCGTTAAGTACTGACCTCGACTGGAAACATCTCTGATAATCCGCTACAAGGGTAGCTGTTTCTAGGTCTTGAGGTCCAAATATCCCCTTTATATCTTCCCTTCGGAGTTTCCCCCGCAACGGAAATTGATCAAAGCGCTGTCCACAACGAAGCCTGGTCCCCGCATTGTTCTTCCAGAATTCCTTATGCCTCTTAAGCACAGCCTGTATATCAATCCTCTCCATGCATATCCTGTCTCCTTCTCCTGTAATGAGGAGTACTTACTTGTTATACATTGCGCTACTTTCCTTGTTTCCCTCCAAGTTCCTTGTCGTTATTCCCTGTAAATCCGGTTTAATGCATCCGCTATCATATTCGTAATCAGTATTAATCCCGTCAAGAAGACTCCGGGTGAGATTCCATACCAAGGTGCCCGAGACAAGTAAGTAATTGATTTCCTAAGCAGAGACCCCCAACTAGGCACTGGTGGTGTTGATCCCAATCCCAGAAAACTTAAAGTGGCCTCCATTAGTACCGCGAATCCTGCAATCAATGCCATTTGCACATATACAATGCCCATAATATTCGGTAATAATGTTCGCAGTATTATATAAGTGTTGGAAGCCCCCGCTGCTCTTGTTGCCTCAACAAACGCCATCTGCCTGAGTGAAAGCGTCTTACTGCGCGTTATCCGCACAACTTTTGGAATACTAATGATTCCTATTGCAATCATCGCAGTCATTGGGCCTGAACCAATAGCAACAACAAGAACGATCGCAACGATTAAACCCGGGAAAGACAGCCAAATGTCTATCACCCTCATTATCAACATATCCCACACACCGCCTAAGAAACCCGCAGACACACCTACAAGTGTTCCGAGTGGCACTGAAAGCACTAGCGTAACGACAATTGTGCAGAGAGAGATGCGCGAACCATATAGAACTCGAGCCAGCATATCTCTACCAATCTCATCAGTCCCGAAAGGATGAGCTTTCGAGGGTCCCTCCAGGGCAGATCTCCTGTGACTTGTATACGGTTCCATTGTACCTATAATAGGAAGCACTAAACTCAGCAAAAGAAAAAGCAACAATAGCATTATCCCACCCAACAATTGCCTACCGGAACGTTTCCCTAGTAACAACCCAAGACTCCTTCGCCAACCATCCAACACGAACCTTAGTCTATTCATATGTAATCCTTGGATCGGCAATTGCATAAGTAATATCAACCAAGAAGTTTAGCGCCACGAAACCCCCTCCTACAAATAAGATCAAGATTTGCAGCACAGGATAATCCCGCATAAACAAGCTGCTTAGCATCAATCTTCCCAAACCCGGAAGATTGAATATCGTCTCTGTAACTACAGCTCCAGCTAAGAGACCTCCCAGTTGTAGACCTATCATTGTTATCACGGGGATCAGTGCATTCCTCAAAATATGACGCATTCGAACTCGTGATTCCTTAATTCCTTTGGCTCGAGCAACGGACACATAGTCCTTCCCCGCCTCTTCGAGATAACTCGCTTGCACGTACCGCCCGATAACCGAGCTTTGCTTGACAGCAATGGTAAGCCATGGGAGCACAAAGAAAACACATCCTTTACCTACGTCTAAACTAAATGCAACATAACCATTGGGCGGAAGACAATGGCAACTCATACTAAACATTATAACCAACATGATTCCCAGCCAGAAGGTAGGAATGGCATACATTATTCCCAGCCACACTGTGCACAAATTACGAACTATTCCGCTTCGTGCTGCACCCGCTGCTAGACCAATGGGAAGAGCAAGTGCAATTGCAAGGGACATACCCCCGCCTGTAAGCACAAGAGTCACCGGCAACTTATTTCTGAGCAACTGCGCGATAGGGTACTGGTTCTTTATCGAGTTACCTAAATGTCCTGTCAAAAGGTCCTTTAGCCATATATAATACTGTACGTATATAGGTTCATTTAGTCCCAGTTTCTCTCCTATCGCCTTGACTTGTTGTTCCGTCGCATTCATTCCAGCCATAGCTATCGCCGGATCGCCGGGTAGAATGCGAACAAACACAAAGACACAAACGGAAATAACTACAAGAGTTGGAATTGCAAGGAGCATTCGCCTACTAAGATATACTAACATTATAGAGGCTAACCAGTACCCTTTTCCCAGTACCCCGCACTGGATAACATCTTACATCTTTCACATTACAGTATGTGCGCGAGTCAATCAACATAGCATTATTCACCCCCCATCAAAGGACAGCTCTGGGCTGTTTTGAATACAGCTCAACAGCCCAGAGACTGCCATTTCGCCTATTCCTAATCCGCACTCTCTACGTACTGCAGTATTGGGACATTATTAATTTGCCGGTCAACTCCTCTGATGGAAGAGCGCCACGCAAATAACTGTGGACGTGTTGTAAGAACAATCTCCCAACTCTCATCTGCTAGGATCATTTGGATTCTCACATGCGCTGATCGAACAGCTGCTTCATCAGTTGATGTCAAGGCTATTTCAACTGCTTCGAGGTAGTCCTGCGGCGGCAGGCCTCTCCACGGTGCGTTCTGGGCATCCGCTCTGAGATGGCTCTGAGAGAAGAGGTTATTTGGCGCCATAAAGGACAGCGTCGCTTCGTAGTTACCCTTATAGAGACTGTCTATCCATGTGGTCGGTTCCTGGATAACTATATCCATATGAACACCAATGGAAGCCAAATCCTCCTTAATGAGTTCGGCAATAGGCCTAAAGGTTGGAAACGCCGAACTAAAACTCAAAGCAAACTCCAACGGGTTCTCTTCATCGTATCCAGCTTGTTGTAGTAGTTTCCGAGTCCTTGTAAGATCGTAGTATGCGTACGGCTCCAAATCACCTGCATAGTACGGGTCTTTGTCCCAGTAAATTGTTGTCTTGACATCTCCAATTCCGTAAAACGCCAGGGCAACAAAAGCCTCTCTGTCCAGCGCATATTGCATTGCCTGCCGTACCATTTTATTGCTAAATGGAGAATCCGTCTTACCCGCACCCAACAACAATATGTTCTGAAAAGGCTGCTTCCCTTCCCCGAGTACGATGTCCGCATTACCCTGCAGCTCCTCAACAAACTCGAAAGATACCGGGAGAACCCAGTCCACTAAACCATTCACTAACGCATCTACCATTGTTCTCGGACTGTCAAAGACGACCCATTCAATCTTATCACTCTTCGGAAGTCCCTCTTGCCAATAGTTGTTGTTCTTCACCATGACGATTCTTTCGCCAGGAATCCACTCTTCTAGCTTGAATGGACCTGTTCCAGCTCCTTCTCTCTCAAGGGGGAAAAACTCAGGATCGGCAATCTGTAAATGTATTGGCAGTTCACGCAAGAACATCTCTGGTGTCATACCCTCAATGGTAATCGTAAGTTTGTACTTACTATCTATACTAATCTTCGATATATGCTTCACCGTTCCATAGGTATGTCCTCCAACAGCTTCATCTTGATAGAACTCGATGTTAGCAGCGACAATTTCCGCTGTAAGCTCTTTCCCGCCATGGAACATAACACCTTCACGCAACTGGATAGTGATATTGTACCCGCTTACTTCCCAGTTAGTCGCCAAATATGGTATCAGTTCGCCTTCTGCATTGAACTCCAGCAGCGTATCATACAGTGTCCGCAGTATTGCCCAATGCGCTGAATCAACCCAGGATGGGTTGAAGTCTTTCACATCACTAGCTATGCCGATTCTCACTGTACTTGCATCAGCACCTGTTAACATCACCCCGCATAACAGTATCACCATGAGAGTCAGTGCTAAGCCTAGTACTACAAATTTCAGCCTTGATCCAATAGTTGTCATCATTATCGTTTTCACTGTTCCTCCTTTATTAACAAACCACATACTCTACACCCACTTGCTTGCTTCCTGCCTTATGGCTACAAGACGTGCTTCACCTCCTTCCTGTCACGATTTCCGCTACTACAGTGCCTCTCTTGCAATCTTCTTTGCATCCACGCCGTGTTTCTCTGAGAACGCAACAATATCCTGCCATGTCCTTTCATCAACTGGAATACCCTCCCGCAGTCGCTTAACTCTTACACGTTGTTCTAATTCACCTGGGACTAGGATCTCATTAACACCAGGTTTCAGAGGAGTCCTCTTTATGTGGGAAAATAGTCTCTCCGCTTCCTCTTCAAATCTCTCCACAGAAAGGAACTTCTTGATATCAATAACAAGCAGGAAAAGGCCCTGTCCTACCTCCGCGAGGGTCTCTTTTACTGGTTCATACATCACTTCGTGACCTATGAGGGCGCCCGCTAGCATATCGACCAACAAAGACAAACCGAACCCTTTGTGTCCGCCAAAGGGTAGCAGAGCTACATCCTCTGTATCAAAGAACCTATTTGGGTCGGTAACAACATTTCCTTCCAGATCCACCAGCCACCCCTCTGGCACTGCTTGACCCTTGTCTCGGTGCACTCTAACCTTGCCTGCAGCAACGACACTAGTTGCCATATCCAGCAAGAATGGGAATCCGTTTGCTCGAGGAAATGCCCAAGCCATCGGATTAGTCGCAAGTCTTCCTCTTGTACCTCCGTACGGAGCTACTCGCATACCCTCTTTGCACGGAGCATTTGCCATTGCTACAGCAAGCATTTCCTTATTGGCAGCAAAAGTAGGATATGTGCCCAGACGGCCAGTATGGGATATATGTCTTACGCCCACAATGCCTACACCGTGCTCTCTAGCTAGACCTATTGCCTTTTCCGCTGCCTTCAGCCCAAGAACGATCCCAAAACCCAAATTTCCTTCATACACAGCCGAGGCGCCATTCCCATGGATTAATTCCAGTTGCTGGCCAGTATGTATTATCTTATTTTCGAGTGTCCTGGCATATGATATACTATTTTTTACTCCATGAGAGTCAATGCCTAATAAACTGCTCTCTATTAAGTGCTCTGACGCAATAGAAGCTTCCTCTTCACTGCACCCGACACATAGAAAGATTTCTTGCATCAGCTTATTGAGGGACCTAGAAGTAAATGTCGTCATTATTGTTGTTCCTCCCTACATTACAACTACAACATGCGTAGATGATCCATTAATACTTCCTCAGTCTCCGGTGCAACCCGGGAAACCAAGTCAGTCTCATATCCTCCCTGATAATATGCCTTCTCCGTACCAATGTACCCTGGGCCACAATCACCATAGGCAGCTATACATATGAACTTCCCAGCATGTTCCTTTTGTGCAGCTAATTGATATTCCACGAATAATTCACTAGGCATATGCAAAACATAAGCAGTTCCTAATCTTAAGACCGACAAAGCAAGCTCGTCGCCTGCCTTACAGCGACTAATCCATGCCAGATCCCGAGCAGCACGGATCCTATCACACAACTCAGCCTCTTTATCCATCAAAACCTGCTTAATTCCCTCTTCATTCTCAGCCAACCTTTGCGATAAAGGCAACGCAAGCCTGCGGGTACGCCACTCGACATCCCTCACGGTAATTGGCACCTTGACAGTTACTTCCCAAGCATCTTCCATGCCCTTAGCTAAACGTTCTGCCAACAAGAGTCGCTTTCCCGGTGAGCCATCGTTGTATTTCCCCGGTCCTACATTACCTCCCGCGCCATCAAAATGTATGTGGTGTACGTCAGGAAGTGTCGCTTCGCGCAGACTTCGAGCTATCCCGATCGTATCGGCGCTAACTGCTCCTCTTCCGTAGAAGCTTTGTGGATGCGTAGCATAGTAAGTTAACGAAACAAGCGGCTTCTCGGAATTCCAGAAGCTGATATTCCGCACATACGGATCTATGGTTCCTTCTGGTGCACTCTGCGCAACCTCACATGTGCATGGGTTATTGGGCCCCCATCCGCAACGAGTGTGTCTCATACATTTTACTTTACCGTTGCCATCAATTACTCGACGATTGGAAGCAAACTTATCCACTTTTGCTTTACCTATTCCCAAGTGAGTTATCGGTTGTGCCTCATCTAAAGCAATTTTAACTGCCTTGGCCGTTTGTTTAATTGTATCGCGAGCAAAATTAGCATTGAACATCTGTCCACTTAGACCTTGACTCTCAAGAAACTCCTCAGCCGAGAAGTCACAACCCGGAGTGTCATGTGGGTGTACAGTGTGAACACTAACTCGATCCATAGTTGTTCCAGCTGCTTCCGCTAGGAGATGTTGCCATTCTTTATAGCCACCATTGCTTATACAAACCCAATCTACTGCACATAGGACGATTGGCGAGTCGTCTGTAGTTAACACCAGTCCCCTTGCGCTTAGACGACCAACCACCTTCGTTGCAGGCCGGACAGCACCGTGACAAAGAGGAGTCCCCAATGGTGGCGTAGCATCAACGTCAAATGTACCAACCGAGAGCAAATTAGCCATGCTACTCAAACCTCCTTTCTAAGCTAGTGGCTCTTGAATGCCTCATTGCAATATACTCTCAGCCATAAGAGCACATTCAAAGTGACTCCTCATCCTTAAGCTCCACCATCACCAATGATTCACCATCTGCATAATTCCCCCATTCATCCAATGTATTCTTCATTTCTCCCACTCCACAGGCTCTTGTCCATGCATCCCAACTTTCTACTTCCACCAACTCTATGATCTCAAACGGTACTCTCTCGCCATCGGGCCTTTCGGCTTTGTACACGTTAATTTGCCGCATTTCCTTCTGCTTACGGCAAACAGGCAAGTCAACCCGTATTGACCAATCTCTATACTCTCTAAATGTAACTCCTTCCTTAAGATTATACATAGCAAGAATTCTAGTCATCTAATACCTCCTAACGTTTTTTTACTGCATCACTTGAGTAGCCCTCTTAGCATTGAACCTTCCTCTTTGATCCACTGATAAAGGATAACGAGATCTGCACCAATGCAGAAGTCCTTTACGCCAAGGTCTAGGAACATTTTCGCGTCTTTCGCACTGCCAATCTCAGCCCTTGGAGTAACACCCTTTCGCTGAGCAGACTTAATTACTCTCTTTTGTGTTTCCCACACTTCCTTGTTTGACCATTGTCCTGGTATACCGGTACTCATAGAATAATCACAAGGACCAAATTGAACCATATCTAGTCCCTTTACTGACAATATGTCTTCAAGATTGTCCACCGCTCCTTGTTTCTCTATCATTACCGCTATTACTGAGTCTTCCAGAGCTTGAACATACGCTTCCGAGCCACACTCAAGCAGGTATCCAACGTCTCGGCGCATAGCACACCCCATGATTCCCTTAGTCGACGGAGTCTCCGCCCTTATACTCCGCACGCAGTCTTGGACATCCTCTACGCTTCTGCAATCGGTAAACAGGACGTTCTGAAAGCCTGCGCCAAACGCTCTCTGCGCGAGAAAGGTCTGCAGAGATCGATCGACCTTTATCATCAATGACATATCAAAAAGCTCAGCTGCTCTTGCCATATTGTCAAAATCGTACAATGAGAAAGGGGCGTATTCCGCTGTGAATTCAACGTAGTCCACCACTCCAGTATGCCCTATGACTTCAATAATCCCCGGCCAGGTACTATGTATATGCGTTCCGATTGTTGGTTTTCCTTCCTTAAGCAATCTGCGTAGCTTGTTTTCTCTCACGGTTCACCTCTTTCCTTACACATGTCTAGAATTCAAGAGCATTATCTATCATTTGCACTGCCTACGTCTTTTCTGATGCGGTCGCTATACATCTACTTATAGTTCCACCTCCACATATGGTAGATTGCAAGATATTTTACTGTCTAGAATACCGAGAACATTGCCAACCTTCGTATGTGGCACTCTCATCCTGGCTTCACGCACCCCGCTCCCGAGGCGCCGAGCCAGACCCATGAAGTCTGTGACTGAGGACAGGCCAGGATGTACTTCTGGTTCCTTCTCATACAGATCCACCGCAGCACCAAGGATGTCCCCATCCCTCATCGTGAATGTTTTGTTATGAGCCTTGCGCGTCTTCCAGGGACGTGCGCAAAGTGCAAAAATGCTCATCCATTCCCTCCTTGAAGGCCTTCACGTTTCGATCTTTAACGGCAACATATATGTTCTTATGCGAATCATTCAATGAAGCAACATCGCTGATTGAAGACAAAAAGTAGTTTTTCTTGAGCGTTTGCCATAAGGGGGTTTGCATCTGACTAAAGAGAGGTTCTAGGACTTGAATTATGCCCGCGTTATGGCTAGCTGCGGCGACCGCCATGTGAAAACTATAATCAGCCTCAAAAAAGCTACCCCACTCTCCCTTGCCTGAAGCGTCATCCATCAAAGAAAGAGCCTTATGGATCACTGTTAAATCATCTTCAGTCGCGAATTCAGCAACCAGTTCAGCGATTGCGGGCTCTAGGGATGCCCTCGCTTCCCAAATTACGTATGGGTCTAAAGAGGATTTTATAACGGAAAGCGCCCGATTCTTGAGGACCTCGACATTAGTAATTGGAGAGATAAAGCTTCCACTTCCACTCCTTCGTTCAACAAGGCCAACGATTTGCAAAGCGCTTAGTGCCTCACGAATAATCGCCCTGCTCACGCCAAGCCCGTTAGCGAAGTCACGTTCGCTGGGTAAAGAACTCCCGGGTTGAAGAGTGCCGTCAAGCACCCAGTGGACTATCCTTTCAATAATTAGTTCCACTCTGTTTTTGGCGTCCAATGGTTCAAGGACCAACTGACCCCCGGGCTTTGCTGTTTCTTTCACCTATTTACCTTCCTTGTCTAAATTGGTCCAGCCAACAGTCCGTCTAGCCAATAAACCATTATACCATACGTATCATCCTTTACCAAGTGGAAGAGTTGTCTCATACAAGATGAGCATGAAGCGAGGGTGTGTTTCTCGTGCGAGGTGAGCATGGGATGACACTGGCATCGCTAGCGCGTGGGTCACATCA
>Ga0307433_1001028_pt1 | contig 16941 bp, 17 predicted proteins | sample SalMarWE160210MG_FD_202166 | JGI IMG/M metagenome (GOLD analysis project Ga0307433, IMG submission 202166) | Salt marsh sediment microbial communities from the Plum Island Ecosystem LTER, Massachusetts, United States - WE1603-210 | ecosystem: Environmental > Aquatic > Marine > Intertidal zone >... | reverse complement strand
AGAGAAATTTGAGGAGACCTGTAATCAGGCTACGAAAGTGACCAGCCTGATTGATGGCTTCATCCGCTATCTAAAGAAACCTAGAACGTAGAACCTAGAACCTAGAACTTAGAACTTAGAATGTAGAACTCTATGGAACATAGAACTATGAACCGAGCAGTCTTTCTCGATAGAGACGGCACCATCGCCAGGGATGTCCATTATTGCCGCAGACCGGAGGATTTTGAGCTCCTTCCCACTGTCCCCGAAGCCATAAAGCTCCTGAATGAAAATGGCTTCAAGCTTGTGGTAATCACCAACCAGTCAGGAATTGCCCGAGGCTATTTTACTGAGGAGACCCTGGCTCAGATTCACCAAAAGATGAAAGATGAGTTGGCAAAATATGGCGCCCGGGTGGATGCCATCTACTACTGCCCTCATCATCCTGATGATGATTGCCAGTGCCGCAAGCCAAAGACAGCCCTTTTCCTTAAAGCGGCACAAGAACATAACATTGACCCAAAAATTTCTTATATGGTCGGTGACCAACAGATGGATATAGATGCTGGCAAAGCCCTGGGATGCAAAACAGCTCTAGTAACCACTGGCCCTCAGCCCCAAATCTCTAGTCCCAAGTCTCCAGTCCCTGGTCCCCAATCCGTGAACTTCAAACCTAGAACTTTGAACTCTGAACTTCAGATGCCCGACCACACTGCCGAAAGTCTCCTTGAAGCAGCCCGATGGATAGTGCATAATAGGCAGTAAAGCTAACATAGAACATAGAACTTTGAACTTTGAACTTTGAACTTTGAACTTTGCCCATGAAAACAATCAGCATTGTAATTCCCGCCCGCAATGAGAGGGATGGAATTGAACAGACGATACAAGCTATCCCAAAACTCGAGCTTGAAAACATGGGCTACGAAGTTCAGATTTTGGTGGTGGACAATGACTCAAACGACGGAACGGGGGAACTGGCGAAGAAAGCCGGAGCAGAGGTTATCTTCGAGCCCAGACACGGATATGGGAGGGCATATAAAGCTGGTTTTGCTCACGCCACAGGGGATGTAATCGCTACCGCTGACGCTGATCTAACTTACCCTGTTGAACACATTCCCAGGCTGGTCGGAATTCTTGAAAAGGAAAACCTGGATTTCCTCACCACCAACCGCTTTGCCTTGATGGAAAAGGGGGCGATGTCTTTTCCCAATAAGATAGGAAACACAATTCTGTCTTTAACAGTTAGAATTCTTTTTGGACTCAGGATGAGGGATGTCGAATCCGGAATGTGGATTTTCCGGAAGAGTATCCTTGATAAGCTGAAGCTTGGCTCGGACATGTGGCCCCTTTCTCACGAGCTAAAGATAGAGGCATGCTACTTTAATAGATGTCGCTGGAAGGAAGTGCCTATTTACTACAAAGCCCGCTCTGGGAAGACTAAATTAGTAAATATCTGGAAAGTCTTCTTCACCGACCTGTTGCATATAATAAAGAAAAGGATAATTCGCTAAAATTTGGAGATATTGGTTGTATGAGACAAACTCAACGAACCATAAAATCTATAACCTAGAGCGTTGAACATTGAACTATGAACCAAACTCTATCAACCCAGCAAAGTCAAGGAACTCAACCAACCGTCTCGGTAGTAATACCGACCTTAAATAGTGCTCAAACGCTTGAGAAGTGTCTAACTTCTGTAAGGGCAAACCATAGCAAATATAGCTATGAGATAATCGTGGCTGACGCCGGAAGCAAAGACGAAACTCTGGAGATAGCGCAAAAGTACGCTCATAAGGTTCTGAACGGAATGCCTTCCAGAATAAATAGAAACATAGGTGTCGAAGCTGCTCACGGAGAAATTATTTGCTTTACCGACAGCGATTGTGTTGTCCCTGATAATTGGATAGACGAGTTGGCGGACGGTCTTTTAAGGCTAAATAAAGTAGATAGTAGAGTAATAGGAGTAGGGGGAGGCAATATTCCCCTGCTTGAGAATCCGACACTCGAGGAACTGGCGGTCGCTAAGACTATGAGGTCGCCTTTTGTCTCTTTCAAAGCGAGGAACACTGCTGTTTACAAGAAAGAACAAGAGGTCAATCATAACCCACCTCTAAATTCCGCCTTGTTCAAGTGGGCAGTCCTGGAAGTCGGGGGATTCAGGGAAGAGTATGGGTATGGAGGTGAGGATTTGGCGCTGGATGGCAAACTGATAGAACGAGGTTATAAATTGTATTACTTACCAAACGTACTCGTTTACCATCGCCACAAAAGCAACTTTGAAAAATTTGCCCAGCAAATGCGAGAATTTGGGCGAAAAAGGGTAAGGCTAAACAGGGAATATAAGAGGCTGGCGAAGTTCTATCACTATGGTCCACTATTCCTGTGTTTAATGGTATATTCTCCCCTGGTCTTTATTCCTTTTGGGATGGCACTGCTGAACAGCATTTACGTAAGTCTCAAGGAGAAAAACTTTCATCTCCTTTCCCCCTTAATTAGACTGACAATGAGCTTCTACGTCAATTATGGCCGCGGCGAACTTGAGGAAATAAGAAAAAGATGAAAATCTATACGCTTAATCCTCCCTACCTCGCCCACTTTGGTCGAGGAATGAGATGGCAGGATACTGCCAGGGGTGGAACCCTTTATTATCCGATATGGCTTGCTTACGCTGTCGGAGTCCTGGAGCAAGCTGGATTTGAGACCAGGTTGGTGGATGCCCCCGCCTGGAACTGGGATAGAAAACAGGTTATGGAGGACATCAAGAGATTCGAGCCAGATTTAATCATAATGGACAGTAGCTTCCCCAGCTTAAGCAATGATATCTCAGTTGGCGAGGAGATAAAGGAAAGCTGTCCGCATATCAAAATAGTACTCGTTGGCCCTCCAGCGTCGCAATTCCCCGATAGAATTCTACAGAGCCATGGAATAGATATTGTTGCCCGCTGGGAATATGACTTTGCCGTCAGAGAAATAGCGCGGGCACTAGAAGGTAGAAAACCGCTTCAAGAAATAAAAGGTATTTCCTACAAGGAAAAAGAGGAAATAATTCATAATCCAACCCGTGAATTCACTGCCTCTGAAGACCTGGATAAAATCCCCTTTGTCTCCAAAGTCTATAAGCGACATCTCAATGTAAGAGATTACTTTCTGGGAAACTCGTTGTATCCCGAGGTTCAGGTATTTACCGGGAGAGGCTGCCCTTTTCAATGCACCTTCTGCTCCTGGCCACAGACCCTGATGGGCAGGAAATATCGAGTGCGGAGTATCGCCAATGTTCTGGATGAAATGGAGTGGATAGAGCAAAACTTGCCTCAGGTGAAAGAGGTCTTTTTAGAGGATGACACCTTTACCATAGATAAAAAAAGGGTAATCTCCTTTACCGAGGAATACGACAGAAAAGGTCTGGATATTGTCTGGGCATGTAATGCGCGGGCTGACCTTGACTATGACACCATGAGAAAGATGAAGAAGACCAATTGCCGCCTTCTTATTGTAGGCTTTGAATCAGGCAGTGATGAGATTCTACAGAACATAAAAAAAGGTATCACTGTCGAGGACATCAAGCAATTTGCCAGGAATGCTAAGCGGGCGGGACTATTGGTGCTGGGGGATTTCATTATCGGCCTGCCCGGTGAGACGAAGGAGACCATTGCCATGACAAGGAGGCTGATAAAGGAGGTAACGCCAGATATTTTACAGGTTTCGGTAGCTTCCCCCTTCCCCGGCACTGAGTTTTACCGCTGGGCTAAAACAAATGGATACCTCATTACAGATGACCCCAATGAGTATCTGGATGAACAAGGACATCAGAAATCAGTGGTTTCCTATCCCTGGCTATCCGCCCAGGAAATAGTGGAAACAGTCGATGACATCCTGAAGAAGTATTATCTCTCGCCCAGATATATCCCCATAGCCTTAAGACAGGTCTTTCGTAAGGATGGCTGGGATGAAGCTCAGAGGATATGGATTGGCGCCAGGGCATTCATTAAGTATGTTAAATTGAGGTAAGAAAAGATTAGGATAGCTATTTTGGTTCCCAATTTTGTTGAATTTGATGGCGCAGGTCGTGTGGTTGAAGTCCAGTCGGATGAGCTGGTGAGGGAGGGGCATCAGGTAACTGTGTTCACTTTTGCCGCGGATATGCATCCTGAGGGTGTACAGGTGCTCACCATGGGGATGCCTAAAAGCCTGTTCTGGGAAAGGATGTACAGATTGCTCTTCCCTTTAGATTTACCCAAAACACTTAAATGGCTCCCCAAACTTAAAGAATTTGATGAAGTTATTGTCCATCTTTACCCTCTAACCTGGTTGGGATATCTGGCCAGAAAGCGTTACAAAGTTAAATACATTTTTTGGTACCATGGGATCATGCCACCCAAACTCTTTCCACATCTCTATGAGCGAATTTACATGAGGTTACAGATATTCCTGACCCGTCTTACTGTTGGCAATGCAGATAGGGCCGTTGCCGTAAGCAAATATGGTCAGCAGGAACTAAAGAGATACACTGGCCTGGATAGTGAAGTAGTGTATAACAAAGTAGACCTCACGAAATTTCATCCTGGGCTTGACGGGGCAAAGGTGAGAGAGCAATACAATTTGGGAGACGAGCCGGTTATCCTTTTCGTAGGTGCACTGCGTCCGGTGAAAGGAGTCCATCTGCTAATCCAGGCCTTCAATTTGCTTAAAGAAAAAATGCCAAACGCCAAGCTTGTCCTCGTGGGGCGCCCTGATTATTCCTACTATTTCGAGGAGCTAAAGAAAATCAGTGACAGTTCAGTGACATTTGCTGGTTTCATTTCCCATGAATTTTTACCTTCTTACTATGCTGCTTGTGATGTCTATGCCACCTCCTCCTTATGGGAGAGCTTCAATATTCCTGTAATCGAAGCTCAAGCCTGCGGTAAGCCGGTGGTCGCCTTCGATATGGGGCCACATCCTGAAGTTATCAATGAAAATGGGATATTGGTGGAGATAGGAAACATCGAAAAATTCGCTCAGGCTTGCGTTGAGAAGCTAAAGCAAGTTCGTGGAATTTGACAGGTCATGCCGGAAAAAATCTATAGCATTCACGGTATCGTCACTTTCAAAATAGTAACTAACAAAGGATTGCTGAATGGTATTTTTGCCCCCCTATTTGGCAGTTGGGATATTGAGCTCCAGGGCTTTCGCTCAAACAGTATCACCGAGCCAGATTTTGCTGTTTCGATAGGCAAATTTAATCCCAATAATCCAGGCTGCACTATTTTGGATGATGACTATTACCTGAAGGAAGATTACCTCTATTGCCGGGACCATGATAAATATGCTAAATGGGAGATGGAGGTCTCCGGCTTTGAACAAGGTAAAATGAAGGTTCAAATTCATCCCAATTCCCTCGGCAAGATGCTTATCCCTGAACTTATAGTAAACCCTCTAATATGGTTCAAATTAAACGAGGGAGGCTATCCAGTGATTCATGCTTCCACAGTGAGCCGAGATGGTAAGGCTTATATCTTCGCTGCTCAAGGAGGAGCGGGAAAGAGCATCATTGCCTTAAGTCTTGTAGAAAAGGGGTTCAAACTTCTAAGCGACCACTTTGTTATCCTGAGCAAGGACGAAGTTCTGAGCTTTCCTACGCCGTTTCACATCATGGACTTCAATCTAGCACCTATCCTTAGAAGTAATATGAGCTCCAAACACAAAGTCTCTTTTCATCTCAGGCAGCTATTCCACCGGCTGACGGGGAAAAGGATTGCCACGAAAATTCTTCCCAGGGACATTCTCTCAAATACTCTTCTGGCTGACAAGGCAAGGTTGAATGCTGTTTTCCTCTTGCTGCCAAAGGAAAAACTCGAGGTGGAAAGTATTGAGAAAGAGGAGCTAATCAAACATCTGGTAGCAAACCAAAAGCTCGAATTTTTTCCCTTCATTAAATATATGATGGAATACTCCTATTTGTTTCCTCAGAGCGATATGGCAACCTATTGGACTCGATATGAGGAAAACCTGAGGCAAACTCTGGACACGGCACAAGCCTTTTACAAAGTCGAGGTGCCGCTAAAGTACGATGCTGAAACCCTGGAAAAGATAGGCAGGTTAGTATCCGAATGCTGAGAATACAATATGAAGCAAGTCTTAAATTACAACATTCATAATCTAATCAAATTCCGCATAGTCAGGGATAGAAAATGGGGCTTTGGGGATTTGATGAACCTGAAATTCTCTGCTTTCCAGGTAGATGAGATAGACAAGCCGGATATAATCCTCAAAATTGGTAAGTTCACACCTGCTAACCGGGATTGCTATCTTGTAGACCACAAATACTACATCAGAGAGAATTACCTTTACTGCCGTGATTCTGCACAGGGCGCAACCTGGGAGGTTGAAATCCTGGGCTTTGAAAAGGGTGAAGCGGTAATTAACTTTAATCTGATTCACAGGCCTTTTGTGAAACCCAGCAAGGCGGTATACACATTCCCCACTCTGCTGCCTCAGGCTTTCTTATTCAGACTGATTGAGCACAGACTCGGCGAGAAAGGATATTTCCTCGCTCATGCGGCAGCCGTAGCTAAGGATGAGCAAGGTCTGCTGTTCGCCGGAAGGTCAGGGTGTTTCAAAACTACTCTGACTATGGAATTTGTGCGTCGGAGCGGATATTCCTGGTTAGGTGATGACCGTGTTATCCTGGGAGGAGGCAAGATCCTTGCCCTTCCATTGAACCCCAGGCTTTTTGAATTTATGACGAAACATTTACCGGACGAGACCTGCTGGACATTTGCTAAACAACTGCGATTCCTGTCTGAGTGTCTCTTAAGTAAACAACATGAAAACCAGAGGCACAAACCTGATTCTGTAAACTTGAAAGCGGTTTTTCTGATTAACAAGAGCAATAACGCTGCGCGAAAGGTCAATTTTTGTCCGCTGCCCCAATCAAGCCTCTCCGAGCTGGTGGAAGGGTTCACTATCAGCAGGCGGCTGGAGGACTTTAGAGGCATGGGATTTAGTATAAGCGCGCCTTTCATTCACCGGTATATGCTGACTTATTCTTTCGTTTTTCCTGAGAATCTTCTTAGTTCGCAGGAAGAGAAAATCAAGAAAGAATTGAGAAGCGTTTTTCAGAGCGTCCCAATTTGTGCAGTAGAGATTCCTCCCAAATACAGTCCAGATATATTCGACGAAATTACGGAGTTTATATCCAGGAACTGTTGAAGTTGCGTACAATGAAAGCGGAGAACAGCAAATTGTCTCAGAAAATAGGCATAGTTGGTGATGCCCTAGCTCCTTATTTCAACGAGGCGTTTGCCAACCAAATGCGTTTTTTTTCCCGAGAGTTAAACGCCTCCGTACTGACATGTAATGATATAGGCTTTACCCCTTTCAAAAAGATGGGCAATTACCTTATAGTAAACGGAAAATTCCTGAGGGCGGACTCTCGAAAGCCTCTTCTATCCCTGCTCAATGGTGTGTTTTTCTATCCTTTCTTGAAGCTTTTTGAAAGGAGACACGATGTAATAATCCTGGCCGGGGGAATTGAGAGTGGCTTTCTAAGCCATTCGAAACTCGAAAAGTGCGTTCTGGTCATGAACTCCCTGCCGTTCTCTAAAGAAAATAAAGAGGCGAGGGAGTTTGTGCAGAAATTTGCCCCCAGGCTTAGAGGAATAGTCGCCCAGAGCAAGCGCCTGAAGGAAAAACTGTTGGAAATCGGGGTTGAAGCCCAAAAGATTCATTTAGTCTATCCCTGGTTGGTGGACCTGAATAAATTCAAGCCAACGGAGCCTCCGCCCCTGGATGAATTCAACATTCTATTTGCCAGTGCCCCAAATGCGGAAATCCCGGGTGAGAATATCTTTGAGGAGAAGGGGATACCCTTATTGCTGGAAGCGTTTAAGGAGTTCACAAAGGAACATAAAGCCAGACTTCGGCTCCTCTGGAGGGACTATTACAATGATGCTCTGAGGGCAAAAATTGGGGAGTTAGATTTAGGAGACAAGGTAGAGGTAGTCAACGAGGTTGTTGATACCTCGAAATTTATCTCCGAATCTCATATCGTGGTTATCCCTTTTCTAAATACCCGCAGAAGCCCTGAGATTCCCTTATCAGCAATAGAGTCGTTAGCTTGTGGCAGACCAATAGTAGCTACCGATGTAGTAGAGATTGCTGGGACTATCCAGGAGTACAGCTGCGGTTGTGTATCGGGAATTTCCAAACATGAATTGGCAGCCTCACTAACGGAATGTTCTCAGGATTATCACCTCTATCAAAGGAATTGTCATCGCACCGTTCAGGAGATATTTTCTGCGGATTTTGGCCCCTTAAGACGTTATCTGGAGAACTTGCAATGAGCTATCAGCGCAATATGACAAGCACAGCTCCCCTTGTATCGGTTATTATCCCTGCTTACAATAATGCTCCGGCAAGAAAAATCAAAGAATTAGATTTGGGGGACAGGGTAGAGGTAGTCAACGAGGTTGTTGATACCTCGAAATCTATCTCCGAATCTCATATCATAGTTATCCCTTTTCTAAATACCCACAGGAGCCCTGAGATTCCTTTATCGCCAATAGAATCTCTCGCGTGCGGAAGGCCGGTTGTCGCCAGTGATGTTGCTGAGATTGCAGATATAGTGGAAAGATACACGTGTGGTTGTGTTAGCAAACCAGATAAAATAGACTTTACATCAGGATTGAAGAGGTGCAAAGAAAACTACCAGCTTTACCAGGTCAATTGTCACAAAGCTGTTCAAAAACATTTTATTTTAAACGTGAGAAAATTTGAGACACTTGCAAAACAATAAAAGCAAACACAACGACGAGCATAGGGCGGAGCAAATGAACATTGCTATAGTAGCCTCTTTATCGCAACTTGACAAGATACTCGTAGAAAGCGGCACAGCCAGCTTGGTAGATATCCTTAAACCATTATCAGGCACACTATTCATAATTGCTGCTAGTTCTCCCACATACGCTGATAAGAAGATCTCTGTGGTCAAAGTTGTGAAATATGGCGACAAAGCAAGAGAATTTATATTACTCAAGCTTCTTCACCATTTGCTCACTGATCTCAAATTAGCGCTAACCTTATTTATGTTAAGGAGACAAATTGATTTTGTCATATACCATATAGCAGCTAAGGTCTATCCTTTCTCCGAACTGCTAGCGAGATTGACAGGAAAAAAAGTCGTACTATTTTCTTTTAACCCTCTTTCAAAAGCAGCCAGGGCATCTCGAACCGGCAGGTCAATCATTACAGACGGAGCTATTCCTCCAGCTATGATGGAACTCTGGGAGAAAATAGTTTTCACCATTGCCGACCACATTTGGGTCGAGTCAGAAGCATCAATTGATTTTTCTAATTTGAGGAGATTTCAGAACAAGGTCTCCGTTTGCCCCTACTTTTACATTAACCCGACTGATTTCAGGATAGAAAAAGGGTTAGGCGAGAGGAGAAACATAGTTGGGTTTATAGGGGGACTCAATGAACGGAAAGGGATTTTGAATTTCGTCAAAGCTATCCCAATAATCTTAAGCCAACACGGTGAGGTGGAATTCGTTATAGGAGGAGGTGGACCTCTGAGAAGTAAGATCGAGGAAGAGATAGAGAAGGGTAGTCTCCGAGAAAAGGTTAGCCTTCTAGGATGGGTCGCTCGGGATGAGCTTCCTCACTATTTGAACCAAATGAAGCTGTTTGTCCTTCCTTCTTATTCAGAAGGGCTACCGCGAGCTGTTCAGGAAGCCATGGCCTGCGGTGCAGTAGTGCTGGCAACTCCGGTGGGTGGAATACCTGACCTGATAAAGGATGGAGAGACAGGGTTCATTTTAGAGAGCAACTCCCCAGAATGTATTGCCAACACCGTCATAAGCGCTTTAAACAACCCTAACCTTGGGAATATCGCCAAGACTGCTCGTGCCCTTATCGAGAACGAATATACCTATGAAGCTGTAATGGAGAGGTTAAAGAAGTCCCTTGGCACGTTGGTGAGTTAGAGCAGTAAATAGGCTTCATAGAAAGGGCGCACCACATTTACTCCGAACACTAAGCTTTCCTAGCCAATAGAGCATAGCCAAGGGTGTAAGCTTTCCTTTTATCAAGAGCGTCGAGAAACATAAATAACCTTGCTAGGGGTATGAATAGTACATTGGACACAAATAGAAGGCCATATTTCGGGTACTTTGCCCAGCTTTCTTTGTAAGGCCCAAAAAGCTGATATGGCATCATTGCTGCTGTAGTTCCCATGCAGCTAAAGATACTTCCTCTCCTTTCAAAGCTTAAGATGTTAAAGCCGCTTCCCTTGATTAAGGCCTTTAACCCGAGTTCTGTCCATCTCGTAAAGTCACTTTCCTCATGTATCCCATGGAAGAATGGCGTGGATAAAATTAGATAGCCGCCGTGCTTCAGTACACGGTTGATTTCCTTTAAGGCTTTCTGAGGGTATGGCACGTGCTCCAGGACCTCGGTGCATATCACAACATCAGCTATTTCATCCGCGAAAGGCAAATTGTCCACATCTCCGACTATGTCAGCATGCCTATCAGCGGCAATATCGAGAGATACATATCGGTCAAAGTTGAAATAATCCTTGTATGGCGATTGCCCACCACCCACATCTACCACTAGGTGATTGTGATTAATCTGAGCGGCAAACTGCCCGATTTGCTTCCTTAAGTAGCGGGCGGTGATGCTCCGCCTGGTTTCCACTTCCTTAAACAATCGATAGAACATTTCCTTAACGTTATTTCTAGAACTATGAACCCCCGCTGTTGTAAATCAACCTTCTATCCCTGAACATGTCGGCATGCTCAGCCAGCTATAGTCATGTTCTTTCCCTTGCTCCTCCATCTACCACCTCCTCGTCTATGATATTATCGTAACCAAGGAAAATATGAGCTTCGTCTATCTTCCTACGACTAAGGGACACCCAGTGATCAAGGCCGGAAGGCAGACTTCGATCTTAAGGCTTTTGAAAATAGACTCCTGTATAATCAATCTTGACTAAGTCTATTCTTAGACCCCTCTCTTTCATGAACTCATCGGCGGCTTTCTTGCAGCCATGCCAATGTCCGTAGTCATCTAGGAAAATGAAGCCCCCTTCAACCACACTATCATATAATTCATCCAAACAGAACTTTACAGACTCATACCAATCACAGTCTAGATGCAAAAGGGCAATCTTGCCAATATACTTTTTGTAAACAGGCAGAGTGTCGTTAAACCATCCCCTTACGAGGTGGACCGTCCCCTGGCTCAATTTGAGCTTCTCGAAAAGCAATTCTCTCACTTTTTCTTCAAGGCCGAGTGCCATGCCCTTTTCCCCTTGCTCCCCCGTGTAGGAAATATCATATTCGCTTGCTTCGGGTAAGCCTTCCCAGGAATCAAACAGCCAGGAGTGCCGGTTCTTATCATTTCTGGCAGGAGCAGCAACCATACCTGCGCTCCCACCGTTCCAGACACCGCACTCGACAAAGCTGCCATTAATCTTTTCTCTCTGTAAATGACAGGCTACTTCGTAAAGTTTAGATAGTCTTGGGTAAGAGAGCATCGTGTACAGGCTAACATCAAGGGCCAGTTTCACCTTCGACGGTCGTGCGAAATCTTTGATAGGAATACTGCAAAGAAGACGCCATCTGCGATATAATTTGACCACTGTCGAACTTCTTTGAGCTATTTCTTTTATGTTTTTTACTATCATGATAACGCTGCCTGAATAAAGTCGCCGTAACAGCAGGAGCAGCGGTAGGTGACATAGTCCTTGCCATACTCTATAGGGCATCTCTCGTTTCTCGCTCCCTGTCTCATATAAGCTTCCCCCGTATTGGCTCCAACCCCACAGCTAGCCTACTTCATTATATACAAGGAAAGGGGAATACAGCAATGTGTCCCACGGGCACAGTGCCCATTTAAGGACTGAGATTGCGTAGATGGCTACGATAGCACGGAGCCAGGCCAGCGTAGCCAATGTCGATGACTATGCGAGCCATCATTCGCATTACAGGCAGCCTTATACAGATGAATCAATATCGTAAGATTGCCACGCCTTGGCTCGCAATGACAGTTAAAAAGCGGCTCGCAATGACATCCTTTTTTGCCACCGTGAGCGATAGCGAAGGGTCTAAAAGGGGGAGCCAGTTACATGGAAAGTCTGCGGACAAGAATATGAATAGCTGCTAGGGCCTGAGTGCCAAGCCAACATGGCCAGCGTCGATAACTATAAGAGCCATCAAGGCTTCATACTTTCTATTTCTGCAGTAATAAACTCAATAGTTGCTTTACCACCAAGAGTTAGCTAACCTATCTTAATTAGCTTTGCCTTGGGCTTAGCTTGTATGATGCCGGTCAAAAATTCTCCTAAAAACTTGCTGGCATTTAGAATTTCTATTTCCACGACGTTACCACCTTCGTCGTAATTTATTATTATCTGACCTTGCTCCACAGCATGATGTATCTGCCCCTCCTCTTTTACCAGAATGTTTAGAGTATCTCCTTCGCCATCATACTTCATCATCATATATATCTCCTCCTTTCAGCGGGGTATACCGTAATAACTAAAATTCCTTCCTCTGTTTCCTCATATACTACTCTTAATGTCAAATCATTTGTGAGTGCTCCTTGCGCTATCTTGCGTCCCAGGTATCCCTCTACGCTCTTCTCCAGAGCCTCCAGTATCTCTGCCACCTTCTTTTTAGTAGCTCCTACCTTAGTTAATCGTAATAATTTTTCTTCAGCATGTAAAGTAAACCGCAGCTTCATAGCTAATGTATTATACCATCCAGTGGGGGAAAGCATATATACAGTTGCACACCCTCACTCTAGTCCTCTCCCATCAAGGAAGAGGGATCCTAATGAGATTGCTTCGCTACGCTCGCAATGACATCCTTTTTGTCACCCTGAGCGATAGCGAAGGGTCTAAAAGAGGGTACCAGCTATACGGACAGTCTGCGGGCAAGGACATAAATAGCTACCACAGTCTGAGCGCCAAGCCAGGCATAGCCAATGCCGATTATGCCAGTCACCGGCATAATCAGATAACTGGCTAAAAGCACCGATAAGGCAATGAATCCCCAGATTGCCATCAGCTCCTTTATCCTTCCCGTTACCCGAAGTATGCCGGTATAGATATAAGTAAGTGCCAAAGGCAGACTGGAGAGGCTCAGAACCCACAGCAAGTGCAAGCCATTAGCGGAATAGCTCTGCCCGAAGGCAAGCAGCACCCACTTGCCCACCAGAATAAGCACGATGACCGCGGGAACCAACAACAGATAGGTGAATTTCACGGACCTGGTGACATTTTCCTTTAATTTATCCTCAAAGTGAGAGCCCTCGGCAAATAATGATCCGGAAACTGCCCCGGGGATGGCAAAAAGCAAGCCAGCCATCATCCAACCAATATAGAAATAGGCATTTTGTTCGGCACCAAGAAGGTTGACCACCATCAGCGGCAGAATAAATGCTGGACAGGCTAAAAATAGATTGGCCAGGTAGTTGCCAGCGGAATAGCGCCACATATCCTTCAATAAATTTAGCTTTAGAGTGGGCACCGGCTTATAGGAATCCTGGACCCTGGGCAAAAACAGCAAAATGGAAACAGCCACAGCCACAGCCATGGCGATGCCCCAGGAGGCAACTATTCCAAAGGTATGGAAAAACAGAACAAAGAGGATGGGGAGGGGAAGCTTGACCACCGAGAAAATGGTGTTTTTGGATAACACAAAGCCTGCTCTTCGCCGAGCAACAAAGGTAAAATCCACCAGGCTTGCTAGTGTCCACAAAATGGTAAAAACAATAAAGGCTGAGGCGAAGACGGCGTGCTGGTTAACAAACGCTAGAGCTGGAGACCAAAAGCCCAGACCGGCAAGAAAAATGCCCGCTACCGCCAGACTGATAAGACCACTCAGGGTATAACAGGAGTTTATTAAATCCTGTGGTTTATCAGCGTGGGGCAGGAAGCGAATAATGGAGATATTCAAGCCAACCATGCTTATGAGGGCAAGAAGACTGATTGCTGATATTATAGCGGAACTGAAGCCTACCTCAGCTTCGGTATAGAATCGGGCAACTATCATCCAGAAGAAGAAGCCGAAAACAGCCATAACGGCGGTGTTGAGCATCAGGTAAAAGGCATTGCTATAAAGAGGAATGGAGACAAACTGCTTCAGCTTTTCTCTCGAGGTGATTATACCTATGGCTTCAGCGATTACCTTAAAGGGGGGGAAATCGGACAACCTCATTCAGTGTACTCAAATATCTTCACGGGATATGGTGATGATGACGCATAAACCAGCTGGTAATGCTCCAGCTTCTCCAGCGGCACAGGGCTGTTAAATGGATCTAGGCCTACTAGTCGATAGTTCTCAGAAGCATGGTCTGCTATAAAATCTCTGGCTTCCTCGTAAGAGGAAAAAGGCCTCCAGCTAGTGATTTCCTTATATGACCTGCCCTGTCTATCGACCCGCTCCTGATAAGAAAGAACTATGGTGGCATTTTCGGAAGGAACCACCGCTTGACCATTAAAGTTATAAAGCCTGACAACGGTGGAATTATAGAAGGAGGGATAAAACGGCCTTATCGCTTGCAATTCCCCACCCCCCACAGGGGCATAGTAGATATCATAAAAATCACTTTCATTTTTATCCGCCCAGGTCAGCATGGCGTAGAATTTGTAGATGGGCATGGAATAGTCAATCATCACATATTTTACCCCTAACTCGTCCATTATTTGGTTAGCCGCGGTTTCGTTCTGAGAGGTAAGGTATTTGCCGGCAATCGGGGCCTCCGCCTGAAACGGACAGGCAATCGGTAGGCGACGCCCAATACGAGTTATCCAGTGACCATAATCCCACCACGACATTATGCCATAAGCCGTCTCAGGATAATCATAATCCTCAAAGCCGTGGCCTTCTCTAGGAGGGAAATCATATAGCTGATAATAGTAATCAGGGTCATCAAAAGGCTCAGGGGTATTCTCCCTTAACCATACCAGCGCACTTTGCCAGTCAGCGTCAACCGCAACCGGTCCCCTGCTGACACATGCCTCCAGTTTTCCAAAGGAAAAGCCGTGCTCAGGGTATATATTGGGGAAGAAAACCAGGAAAAAGATAACTATTCCAGCCCCAATCACCTTTATCCAGGTAGCCTTTGGTTGTAAGAATCTTCTTTCCCCTACTTTCTCCTTTGCTTTCATTTTTTTCTTTTTCTTCTTGGTAGTATATGCCTTCACCATTTCTTTGATTTCTTTAGGCCTGGTCAGTAGTTTCCCCAATCCAGCGAAGTCCAGGACTCTCCAGGAGAAGTAACCGGTGAGCAAAGCAGCATTTACCGCGAAGTAATAACAAAAGCGGCGCTCAGCGAACGTTAGCGCCAGCATTACCACACACCACACCAGGAACAGCGTCTTATCGGCACTCTTTTCTTTAACAGCACGGTAAGTAATTAATACCAACGAAACGAAGGAGATGAAGAACGAAGTGGTGAAGTTAGACCATGCCATGGTTATGTCGAGAGGTCGCGCCTCCTGGATAGTCAGGCCTCTAGCTCCCACTGGAGCAAAGCGACGCAATTGGTCAACTATTACATGAAATAGTGAAGGGTCAATAAGCCAGAAAATGAGAAGCGCAATAGGAGCAATTACCAGCAGCAGCAGCAATGGGTACAAAACAGGGTGCCAGCCTTTGTTCCCCATAAATCGGGAAATGCCGCTTAAGCCTAATGGCACAATTATGGCGATCATCAGGGATACCCAAAAGATAGGCCCTGATAGAGAAGCCGGGATTTCTCTGCTCAAAAAGGGGACGGACATTATGGCGGCAATGGCAAAGGTCAATACAGCGATGATACAGAGATAGTCGGTTGATTTGCCTCTTAGATGGTCTATGATGAACTGAATTCCCAGATAGACAACGATGATGAACACCACCATCAGCCCAGCCGCCCAGGTGAGAAGGTAAATACCCAGGAAAATACCGGTTAATAGGGTATAGATAAGCGGCTTCTTAATAACCGCCCAATCTTTGTTTATTAAGTGACTGAAGGACATTTCCCTCTCCCTGGCCCTTTTAATCGCCATTATCAAAAATAGAATGCTTACCGTGCTGAATAGAACCTCAGCGACATGCTGGTCGGTGAAGCCAAGAAGGGAGCGACTCAGGAACTCGCTGGGTAGTATGACAATCAGGATAGCCGCCATAATGCCAGCCCAGCGATTGAATAGCTCCTTGCCAATGAAATATACCGGGATAATTGTCAGTGTGCCCAGAACAGCGGGGGTAAAGGCACCAACTGTCTCCGCAGTGTACTGACTGGGATGTCCCAGGCCAATTATCCAGGCACCGCCGCCGATGAGCCAGGTATAGAAAGGTGGCCATCCTATTGCAAAGCCATGGGGATAATTGGTAAAGGCGTCAAAATAAATACGATGGGGAAAATGATGAATAAAGTTATCCACCAACCTCATCTGATACCATGGGTCAGCTCCCTTGAACCAAACCACACCATCGGAAAAAACCGAGTCGTAGGGAAAATACACCCGGATAAATAATGCGATGCCACAGAGGGCAAATACGATTATGCCGGCGATAGCCGCCGGAGAAAGTTTAATCCGCCGTCCTTGAGGTTGTTTCCGCTCCCCACCAAAAAGCTTGCCTCGCCATGCTTTAAGTCGTTCACTCATCTAACTATTCTCATAAAAATTGCATTTCAGCTCGCTTCGGGCAATATAATACTACATCGCTGCCCAATATAATAGAGAGTACAGGAAATGAGGTTATGCACAGGAATAACCCTTTTTATATTCCTCATACCACCGAAGGATAACCCTTTCTGTCACTGCGAGCCGAAGGCGTGGCAATCTCGGCGGAGCGTGAGATTGCTTCGTCGCTACCGCTCCTCGCAATGACATAAGGGGCATCATCCCAGTGAGCCAAAGCCCTGAACCCTTCGCCTCTTATCATTCTGCCCCTGAACCCTTCGCTTCCTGTCATTCTGAGCGTA
>Ga0307433_1001027_pt1 | contig 16957 bp, 16 predicted proteins | sample SalMarWE160210MG_FD_202166 | JGI IMG/M metagenome (GOLD analysis project Ga0307433, IMG submission 202166) | Salt marsh sediment microbial communities from the Plum Island Ecosystem LTER, Massachusetts, United States - WE1603-210 | ecosystem: Environmental > Aquatic > Marine > Intertidal zone >... | reverse complement strand
CTACGGTTAACAGCGGCCAGGGTCTGGTCAGATTAACCTGCCTGAGTGGTGTTGCCTGTAAGGGCTGAGGCGTCTTTTAGTTTTAACTGGTAGGATGATAGCTGGTGTGCCAGACTGGATGGAGGCAAGTGCTACGGTTTATGCCGGAGGCGAAGCATTCGGTGGGCTGGGCAAAGCGGGCTTAATTACCATCATCATCATTTCCATAATCGCTATTGTTACCCTCGTGTGGATCTTCCGCGAGACCGGAAAGCGAGATTAAGTAATCTATATTAGCCCAGTTTGGCAGCTTCCTCTCTAACCAGATGTCGGATCTTTTTATGGATTTCCAGCGGAGTAGTTATATCCTTTTCTTCAGCTAGCCAATGAAAATGCTCCCTATCGCCGCTTCCTCCAGCTTTCTCCCTCTCCTTGACCACTCTTTCAACAGTGTGGCGCCCACCTTTCTCCCAGGCTTCCAGAACCACCCACAAATCATATAAACTTACCGATGCCAGACCTAGGGTGGAATAGGGCAAGGCGTACTCATTAGCATTGAAAGCAATGGCTAAGCCGCCTGCTTTGTTGACAGCCTGAAGCATTTTGAAATCTGTGATGCTATCTCCCACTACCGTCCAAAGGGAAAGCGGTTTTCCCATCTTGGTGCTAAAATTCTCCAGTGCCTCTACCTTGCGTCTCCCGCCTACTGGTTTCACCTGGCCTATCATTCTTCCCGAACTTGTTTGGGGCAATTTTTGCCAATAAAAATAGTCCAGATATTCCCTTATTCTAGTATCGTCAGTAAAAGGATTAAGATTCACAATTTCGTGTTCTGTTTGCTCCAGTGAGGCAAATTCATCTTGGCTTAATAGCTGGCGAATCTGTTCTAGGGGAAAAGAAGTGCAAGCCACATTCTCACTGGGTATGCCCAGTCTCTGTGTAATTGGGAAAGCATATTGTTCGTAACTAGTACTAATACAGAATATGTACCACCCTCGAGATTTAAGTTCGGAGATTAATTCAGTTGCCCCTGGGGTTAACCCAGCTTGCTGCCCCATAGCAGCGATTTGTTCCTCTTCTATTCCGTGATAAGCAAGGAAGGGAGTGATGAGAGCAAGTGTGTCTCCCGGCTCATAGTCAGGCCGACCTTCTAAAGTCAGCAAATCATCATAACGGCTGATAACTTCGAAAATCTTGCCGCCACGGGGGAATAGCTTCATCAGTTCATAGGCATTATCTTGGGGAGCTAGGGGTCCCTCGAGGTCAAAGCAAATCAGGTTCATCTCAGATTTTTTTCACCTCCTCATCTATCCTGCCGCTAAGGTTGTAGCCACTGATTAACTTTCCTTGAGCATCAATTACTCTCTTGTTCTTTATGCCGACCTCGCCCCGACTCAGAGATTGTAATGTCAAGGTGATAAGTGGAAATTCTCTAGCAAGTTCGTGTTGGCGAATAAGCCGAAACAGCATGTCCTTGTCGTCCTTCCGCCAATATTCAGCGAAGGGTTCACCCTTAATAGAGAAGAGGCAGTAGCTAACTACCGGACCTCTGTCCAGCTCAGGGGTAACCAGGTGCATCATTGCCCCGGCAGTCTCGGCTTTATTTTGTATTAACGCCCAGATTACCTCCTGCCAGCTACCAGTAGGTCCACCGGGGGGTGCGGGATGAAGATTAATCATATTGTATTTCTGGCATAGCTCTTCACTCACGATGAGCATATAGCCAGCAAGAACACAAAGGTCGGGAGCAAATGTTTCAATCTTCTTGTTTACCTCTTTATCGTATTTGATACGCCACTCTTTCTTGATACCCAAATCTTCTTCTTCTTTAGCAGTCTTGAACTTTTTGTGAGATAAACAAACAAGAGGAATGTTGTAGCTCCGAACAAGCTCAAAGAACAGGTCGCTTTCCTTCGCCTCGCCAGGTTCGCGGTTGCTAAAAACGAAGCTAATTTTCCTATTAATGTCGCCCCGGTGGCTCTTATCCTGCACGGCTTGCAAAAGCTGTCGGGCAGCTGCATCTCTCCCTGTGGAAAACCAACCAACGTTCAGCAAGAGCCCGCTTTACCTTCCTTGCCCTCTGTCATTCTGAACACAGTGAAGAATCTCCCAATATACGTTTCCTTATCCTGGCCCACGTGCTAGCAAAATGGGCTAAATAGCTGGATTTTTGCCCGAATATTTTGCCCTGAGCTAAAGAATTTAGGAAGTCGTCAGGTCCATCGAATTCGGGCATTTCCACATATGCTCGGCCAATTTCGCCTAAAGTATGGGCATCGCTGCCAGCGCTGGCAGCTTTTTCCTGCTCTTTGGCTAGTTTCCATGCTCTGGCGTTGCCACTAGAAAATGGCGTACGAGAATTAAAAGTTTCGATAATATCGACCTGGGATAAAACTTCTGTCGAGGTTAGTGGGTTAGCATTCCAGGGCAGCGACCTGCCAAATGGATGAGGAATGCCAACTAGACCGCCTTGGCTTCGGATTCGAGATATTGTTTCCTGGGGAGATAATCCCCGGGAAACTGCTTCGCTAAGAAAGAGCCCCATTATTTCACCCAGGGGCGTTAAGATCTCCTCAGCAACGATTACTTTAAACGGGGCAATTTCCCTTAACTTTAAGGCGCCAGCAATGGTGTTGTGGTCAGCTACAGCAATACAATTTATGCCTAGCTCAAGGCAGCGCTCGACTATTTTCTCCAAAGGTGTGAGACAATCTATAGAATAGCAGGTATGGATATGTAAATCAGCTTTTATCAATTAGCTTACCTAATCTTGTTATTGCCTCTCGGGCATTCCGGGCTTTGTCCCTCTTGTCATTCTGAGAGAGCACTTTGGCTGAGCTCGGTGTGAACTCCGCGACCGAAGAGTCTGTCCCTTTCACCTGTTACTTGATTATACCAGATTCCTTAAAGTTTGCAGCTAAATTGATTGAGCCTCAGTATATTGAAACCTTTGAAGAAAGGAGCCAGAATTGCTGATAAGAGAAAGGTGAATCAAGCGATATTAGCCAGCCTTTTCCACATATTCCCCGGTGCGTGTATTGACTTTGATGATGTCGCCTGTATTAATGAAAAGAGGAACCTGGATGGTTGCTCCCGTTTCTAGCTTAGCTGCTTTAGTGCCCGCTGTGGCCCTATCCCCCTTGAAGCCAGGCTCTGTTTCCGTAACCTGGAGCTCTACCGAAGTGGGTAGCTCTATGTCTACTGTATCCCCCCTGCAGGTCAGAATCTCTAGCATCAGGCCCTCTTTTAGATAATTGGTGCCCTCTCCTATTTGAGCCGAAGTTAACATAATCTGCTCGTAACTTTCGTTATCCATGAAGTAATAAAGGTCGCCATCGCTATAAAGGTACTGGACTGGGCGATGCTCCAGAAATACTGATGTAACTTTATCCCCGGATTGAAAATTCCGCTCTGTGACATTCCCGCTACGAACACCACGGAGTTTCAACTTGACTACAGGCTGCCTTTGCTGCATCTTAACATGTTGGTATTCCAGAATTTGGTATATTTCGCCATCTAGTTCTATGGCGGCTCCCTTTCTCAATTCTCCGGCATCGATCATTTAGTAACCTCCGTGGTTATCGATAATGAATTGTCACTCCGTTCCCTTTGCTCCTTGTCAGAATAACAAATCCTTCTTTGCCTTGCTAAGCACTTTGGCCTTGCCATTTTTCAAAACTACCATATCCTCAATCCTAACACCACCTTTTCCCGCAAGGTAAATTCCCGGTTCTATGGTAAAAACCATGCCATCTGCAAGTGAATCGGAGGAGCTGGGACCAAGCGCGGGAAATTCGTGTACCGCTAGCCCAACACCATGTCCAAGACCATGTCCAAAGGCATCTCCATAGCCAGCTTGTTCAACAACGCTTCGAGCCAATCGGTCTGCCTGCGAAGCATCCATACCTGATTCAATTCCCTTTATGGCAGTGGTCTGTGCTTTGAGAACTATATTATAAATTTCCTGTAGGGATTTGTCTGTCTCGCCCAAGAATAAAGTGCGACTGAAGTCGCTACAATAACCGTTGATCCTGGCTCCCATATCAATCAACACTGATTCACCGGAGCAAATTATTTTTTCTGTAGGTCGAGCATGAGGTAAAGCTGAATTTGGGCCTGAAGCCACAATGATTTCAAAAGGCAGTCCTTCACTGCCTTCTTGGCGAAGGAATTTTTCTATCTCCCAGGCTGCCTCCTTTTCCGTTATGCCGGGGCGAATTATTACCCTTGCCTGTTCAAAGGCAGCATCGGTTAGCTCTATTGCTTTTGTGATAAATCCTAGTTCCCCGGGCTCTTTTATGGAGCGAAGTTGCTCTACTATGCCAGTGGTGGAAACAAGCTCAAGGTTAACTTGCTTGGTCTTTATTGCCTCGCTGAGCTTGTGATAACTATCGTAAGAAATACAATTTGCCTCGAAGCCTAATTTGTGCCACCCCAAATCAGGAAGCCAGTCACGTAACTCTTGCTTAGTCTGAATAATTTCAAAATCTGGTGACTCTCCCTTAGCTTGCTCCACATAGCGAAAGTCAGTAGCTAAAATAGCATTCTGTCCTGAAATGAGTAGCCATTCGGAGGAGCCGGTAAATCCAGAAAGGTAGCGGAGGTTCTCCGGTTGAGAAAGCAGGAGAGCATCTAGTCCTTTTTTGGCGATCAACATTCGCAGCTTCCGCAATCGCTTTATTCTCGACTTTCTCCTTGGGCCTTCGACAATTCTATTCGCCATCTCGAGTTTCCCTTTACCCCCAAACTTCTCTATCTTGCCCCGGCGGGCTGATTACAATCGCAGTATTATCTGCGCAATCCCAAAGTAAACCGCCACGCCGGATATATCCAGAATCGTAGTTATAAAAGGGGCGGACACCAGAGCCGGGTCAATCTTGAATAGACGGAAGATGAATGGTAAAGCTCCGCCTGCCAGGGTCGCCATTACTGAGATGGCCACCAGGGTCGTGCTCACTACGGCGGCCACCTTCAGGTTCCCGCCGAGCGCATAAGCCCAGCCCAGGGCAACCGCACCAAGGACAATGCCCAGGAGAGCACCTATCCCGGCCTCCCGCAAGACCACGGCCAGAGCCCGTCTTGGTTTCACCTCCCCAGTAGCCAGCCCACGAATGACGACGGTGGCCGATTGCGCTCCCACATTCCCGCCGGTGCCAATCAACAACGGGATAAAGGCAGCCAGTATCAGTAGCTCGCCGGTAAGCAACGCTTCATTCCGGGCAATAATAGTGCAAGTAATTGTGTTCACCACGATAAGCAATAAGAGCCATACCCCCCGGCGCCGGACAACATCAAAGATACGGCTGGCAAAGTAACCCCGCTCTGTACCAGATACCGCGCCAAAGCGATAAATATCTTCGGTGGCCTCTCGCTCTATGATGTCCGCCACGTCATCATGGGTGATGGTACCGACGAGGCGCTGTTCTGCATCTACCACGGGAATTGCCAGCAGGTTATGCTCCCGAAGTTCTCTGGCTACTTCCTCGCGGTCGGTGTGGGTGGAGACAAAGGGCGGGTCTGGTTTCATGATATCGCTTACCCTGGCATTCGGGTCAGCGATGACCAGGTCCTTGAGCGAAACAGTGCCTATAAGATAGCGGCGGCGGTCCATGACATAGCACTCGTATACTGTCTCCCGGTTGATGGCCAGCTGTCGGACCCTTTCCAGAGCCTGTGTCACAGTCATATCGCTGTGCAGGTCTACAAATAGGGGAGTCATCTCACGCCCGGCCGTTTCTTCATCATAGCCCAGCAACTGCAGGGTGACGCGGCGTTGGTCAGGCGAGAGTATCTGTAATAGTCTGCGGGCTACCTTGGCGGGTACCTCGTCCAGCAACTCCGTCCGGTCATCGGGTGGCATTGCTTCAAGGAAATTCCTCGCTGTCTGGTCACTGAACGCCTCAAGCAGCTGGTTCTGAAACGCTCCATCCATATAGTCGAAAACAGAAATGGCAAGACTCTTCGGAAGGAGGCGAAACGCTATCACTGCTTCGTCTGTCGGGATGCTGGTCAGGAGGTCGGCAATATGTGTGGGTTCTGAATCCGCTAGCCTCTCTCGCAACGCCCTGTATTGCTTGTTTTCCAGCAACTCCTTGAATGTGTCTTCATCCAAAACTTCCAATGCAGCCTCCCAAGGAAAATCTTGGGCCATATCACGACAAATAAAAGCCCCACGTCCGGTGGGACGTGGGGCACACACGCCTCAATCAAAGACCTACACTAAAGCAAGCCCCACCACCATCGAACGAAAATGACAATCCGTCGCCGTTTATGGTCTGGGTCTGGAGATGATTTCGTTTCCATACCTTATATCTTGTTCCAGAAAGGATTATAGCCCGCCAATACAATCATGTCAATCTAAAAACACTGGGGTGGCAACAACATATGGTTTATTGCTCAACGAGGATTGTATCGGTTTACTCCAGGCTATAGTTCGTACAATTTGTTAAGAAAAGTCTGCGTGAAAGAAGTATTTCATATTAATTTCTTAACATTTCTGGTATAACATTAGAGGGCTTGAAGAATCTTCAGGAGGCTAGGGATGGCAGGCAAGAAGGTTTTGGTAGTTGATGACGATATAAAAACTGTAGAGTTGGTCAGGCTCTACTTAGACCGGGACGGCTACCAAGTTCTAACTGCTTATGATGGTGTTGAAGCTCTGCGTCTGGCTCGTGAAAGCTACCCCGACCTCATTGTTCTTGACCTTATGCTGCCGGACATAGATGGACTTGAGGTCTGTCGTACCTTGAGACATGAATCCGATGTACCAATTATTATGCTTACTGCCAGGACTACTGACCAGGACAAGCTAACAGGCCTGGACCTAGGTGCCGACGACTATGTGACCAAGCCTTTTAGCCCTAAGGAACTAGCGGCTCGAGTGCGGGCAGTGCTAAGACGTCTTCCCGGGGAGCGTGGCCCTGAGGAGATTAAGAGTGGTGAACTTAGTATGAATTTTATGCAACACGAGGCGTGGCTTGCCGGCAGGCCACTGAATTTGACCAGTGTTGAATTTAAGTTACTGGGAGTTCTCGCCAAAGAGCCGGGTAGAGTCTTCAGCCGGGCAAGCCTTATTGAAGAGGCTTTAGGCTATGATTTCGAAGGTTTCGACCGCACCATTGATGTTCACATACTCAACCTACGCCGAAGGCTGGAGCCGGACCCCAGCCACCCCAGATATATAAAGACGGTATATGGAGTCGGCTATAAGTTTGTCGAAGGGGAACAGTGATACATCGGTTGTGGTTTCGCCTCTCAGTAACTTTCGCAGTGATAATATTGGTGACTGTCGGCACCATATATTTCTTTGTCAGTCAGCGCATCGCTGTCGAAATAGAATATTATAAGACAATAAGTGCGCAATATCGCTCTGATCAAATACAATCCAGGCTATATATCTACTATTGGAAGGAACGAAGCTGGGAGGACGTCCAGTCCGTAGTTGAAGATACAGCGCATGTCTCCGGGACACATATTATATTGGTCGCTGTCAACGGGACAGTCATAGGTGATTCAAAGGGAAAACTTTTAGGGACGAACTATACTGACTCATCAGACAGTCCTCTCGAGATGTTCCTGGGAGCACAGTTTCTGGGAAAAGTTTACATCAGCTCTGACCCAGAGGCAGAACTATATGTTGCTCCATTTCTAAGACTCTCCACGTCAATCAATCGCTCTCTTCTCCTGGGAGGCTCGCTGGCAATCGCCATCGCTTTGCTATTGACTTTTGTCCTGTCGCGGAGAATAACGTCACCTATCGGTGTCCTTGCTAAGGCTGCCAGACAATTGGGACGGGGAGACTTGTCTCAGAGGGTTCAATTAAAGGGCGAAGGTGAAGTTGCGGCACTGGCTCAAGCCTTTAACTCTATGGCCGCCGACTTAGCGCATGCCGAGCAATTACGACGAAATCTGGTTGCTGATGTTGCTCACGAACTGAGAACTCCTATTTCTAATATTCAAGGCTATCTGGAAGCAATTCGCGATCGGGTGATGAAGCCAAATGCCGCTACCATCCGCTCCCTCAATGAAGAGGCAGCTCTGCTTTCACGGTTGGTTAATGAACTCCAAGAGCTAAGTCTCGCTGAAGCCGGCGAACTGAAGCTGGTTTATCAAGCAGAAAACATCACCACGTTAATTAAACAGGCAGTAACTCCCTGGCAGCCCAAGGTAGCAGCAAAGGAGATATCGCTGTCCCTTGACCTGCCTGATAATCTGCCACTGGTTAACATTGACTGGCAACGGGTCAACCAGGTGCTGCATAACCTTCTGGAAAATGCGGTGGCTTATACTCATAAGGGAGGCACTATTAATGTGGCTGCTACAACACAAGGTGACTGGGTAGAGGTTTGCGTATCGGATACTGGCGAAGGCATTCCTGCTGAGGATTTGCCTAATATCTTCGAGCGCTTCTATAGAGTGGACAAATCTCGTGCCAGAGTCACCGGAGGCAGTGGTCTGGGTCTTACTATTGCCAAGCGGCTGGTGGAAGCCCATGGCGGCAAAATCACAGTCCAGAGCAAGCTGGGAAAGGGAAGCCGTTTTTCATTCACTCTCCCTATTGCGGAATAGCATTCACCATGCCGCATGCGTGATGTTTAGCTATTGAGTATGGAACCAACCCTTTCTTTTTGTTTGGCGTTAGAGTATTATAACAAGCTACTTGCTTAGAAAAGATTCTACATATGAGTAAGAAACTATTGATTGGTTTATTGGCTTTGGGTGTGGCAATGATAGCAGTAGGCTTGGTGATAGTGTTTGCGGGCTTGCCTTAGCTTAATCGCTCTTGTAACTTAAGTTCCTGGTCGAACACCAAACAGGTTACCACTGAACAAACATGGGAATGTTTGCCCTTCCATGCGTACATACAAAGTCAGGTTGAAGGTTCAGCCTCTTCGGAAAGACTTCAAAATAAGAATTCTAATATGTATAATAGAGCCATTAGTGAAGACAAATTTGGGTTAAGCCTAATGGGGGAAAAGTCTTTCTACCAGTAGTATGATAATTTATTAAACGCGGATTAAAAAATTAAATCAAAGGGGCGATAGGTGAAATTAGAAGGAAAGATTGCACTAATTACCGGAGCTGGTACAGGTATCGGTCAAGCTACAGCCGTACTATTTGCTCAAGAAGGTGCTGATATAGTTGTTACCAATCTCGAGTTGCCAGAAGCTGAAGAGACAGTTGAGACACTAAGAAAAACTGGTCGAAGGGCTGTCGCTATAGCTGCGGATATTTCAAAACCCGATGAAATATATGCCATGGTTGACAGGGCAATTAATGACTTTGGGGGTATTAACATATTGGTCAACAATGCGGCTGTAGGTGCGCTTAATGTACCCACATTTGAAATAAAAGATAAAGATATAGAAGCCTGGGATAAAGTAATGGAGATCAATGTAAGGGCTACTTTTCTTTGTTGTCAGAGAGTGGGACACTGGATGACAACTCACGGCGGAGGAAAGATCGTAAATGTCGCTTCAATAACAGGGATTGCAGGGGTTCCCTATGTCAATGCTTATGGTCCATCTAAGGCTGCTGTGATAAATATGACTCGCTCTTTAGCCGTGGAGTGGGCGAAGTACAAGATAAACGTAAACTGCGTAGCACCCTGCTGGACTCGGACTCGCCGTCTTGAAAAAGCTTTTGACAATGGTGTGGTAAGTCTGGCGGAAATTCAAAAGCGATGTCCCATGGGACGTCCGGCAGAACCTGAAGATGTAGCAAAAGCAATCCTTTTCTTAGCGACTGATGACGCCAGCTTTATAACCGGAATAACATTACCGGTTGATGGAGGGTGGCTAGCATATGGATATCAAACAGTCTAAATATCGGAATACTTCTTTAAACAAACATCGGCATGTTTACCTTTTCATGCGTACTTTACAGTCTAGTAGACACGAGCTGATGAAAGGATATAATTAGCAATCTTCTGAATAGTTGCCCAATCTTGGTTTGTTGGCTCAAATCGCCTATCCACTTGCAATGTCCACCCTTGAAATTCTTTGGCATAACTGTGAATTACCAAGTTGCCAATCCTTTTCGTTAGGTTTTTTACTGTTTCATCGTTGGAAAGAACTTCGGCTAGTCCAGTATGATGATCGTTACCTTTCCAAGTCACATCGACTACTTTCCCGAACAATGGAAATGTCTTTTTTCTTATTGTCTTGATGTCAACCGCTTGGTGATTTGTGAGGGGTCTCTCATCCGGTATAACAAGAATGACCCACCATAGAGGAGGGCTGTTTTTACTCCCATCTTTTTTCAAGATGTTTATCCATCTGACCAATCCTTCTGGTATGTCTATAATTCCCAAAGAACGTTGATACCATGAATTCTCTATTTTTTCTTCCGCTCGGCCACGTTCAGCCAGGACCGCTCTAATACCCAGGGAGTTGAGGTTCTGAGCTAATTTATCTCTTGTTTTATCACGGAATACTTCTTTCATTTGTTAGAATCATATTATAGTGCACTGGAGATGGCAATCAAACCATTTTGTTTCCATAGAATAAACATCGGGATGTCTGCCTTTTCATGAGTATATTTATAAGATAGATGGGTAGGCATTATAGTATTCATAGGGGTATTGCAATTTATACGTAAAATTACTGGGTTTTTGTGATTTTCTCAACTTTTTCACACTTTTACTTTAGTTTTGTGCCACTTCTCAAATCGGTCTATAATCCCATCTGGAATACTTTTGGTACAAATTACAGGCAGACCAGCAACTTCATTGATTTTCTTCACTAGTTCAACTTGACCCAATTCGTATATTTGCGTTTCAAATAACAGGGCAAAACCGCCGTTCTCGTATATTAATTTGATGTAAGGCTTTGGCGCATATCTCATTATGAACAACGGTCTTATATTAAAGAAGGCACACATTTCTATTTTGATATCTAACTCTTCTTTGTCAATGTACCCTAGAGTATTTTTTATTTCGCATCCGTATTCAATCCCGTCTCTTTTAAAGACGAAATCTAAATCGTGATCAGTTTTTGCCCAGCGTCTCCCTTTATATTCCTTTATTTTTGGTCCTGCTGGCATGAAACCGTGTAACGCTAGAGCCTTGCAAAACAAATCTTCTGCCCTGTGACCGCAACCTCGCGTGATATTATCCTGGGAATAACTGCGAATTACCTCTTCCAATTCGTTTATTGCTCTTTTTGGATACCTATTTGAACGATGAACAAAATAACGAGTTGAGGTGCCGCTTAATTGTTCGATCCTATGATCCTTCAAATAACCAATTTTCAGTAATCCAATCAGAGCATTATTAGTTACCCAGTGAAAGTATTTTTTCTCGAATTTTACTTGCAACTGTCTTAAATAAAAGACGCTATCCTTGTTTTCTTCATATAAATCCCTTATTTCTGCCTGGGCTGCTTCAAAATAGGAATCCGGAAGGTATTGTTCATACTCCTCGGATCCTTCATAAAAATCATAGTCATCTATCATTAACGTCGCTCGCTTATGTTAACCTCAAGGCAGATTTCTGCCGCATCGCGGCAATTTCATAATATATGGCTTTGCAAATTAGGTTAATAGATTGTAACATGAGTTAAGGTCAAATTAGGAGTGACAGCGTGAAGCCGTGTAGGTATCACAGCTTCAAGGAGATAAGCACAGGGCAGGGCTGTTGCCGCCTGAACTAGGCTCGTAGCCTATCGTTGCGACTATGTATTCCTTTATGAAAAACAGTAGTCAAGCAGCAATAAGAAAGGTTCTAGAAAACCCATCCTGGTTTAGAGATACTCCCCATTATTGGGCATCCGACTTGTTGCGTTTTGCTTATGCGCTGGCGTGTGTTGAAGTCGTGTCCAGAAGCTCTGAAAAGGCTGGGATAATCTATAATAAGATTATTGAAGCATGGAGTGATGCCGGAATAAAAGCGATTTTCGACTCTTCTATCGTCATTATCTCGTCTTTTCAAAAGATTCTAGGAGTGGAACTTCTCTTCGGGAATGCCACTCCCTTCAATGATGCTCCTCAGCGTGCCCACTGGCAATTGCTTCCCCTTGTGATAGGGGACAATCACCTGTTTGCCCGTATCGTCATTCCGCCATTTCTGATGGCTGCCTCATTGCGAGACGAGAGCGAATCCGTGCTGTTGCAGTATTCTGACAACCTCGTTGGCTTGCAGTCTTGGTAGCTTCCGAGCCATCAGGCTGGCACTTCCACCTCAAAGACCTTCTCGTCAGGGTTCAGTTTGACGGGTGCTGGTTCAAGATATAGAGAGATAGCCTCCCTCGCGTTCTTTAATGCTTCTTCCTCGGTATCACCAGCACTGCAACATCCTGGAAGTTCTGGACAGTAGGCAGCATAGCTCTTTGTCTCGGAATCGTATTCTAAAACAATACGGAACTTCATTTCGCCTCCTCCCTACTGAACTAAAGCACCTACCACTGTACGAACATAGGCATGACTACGTGAACATAATTGTCCACACCTATAGGGCGGATGGTTCCCGGGCTCGAGGGGGTGGTGAGTTCTAGAGCAACCTGGGCTTGGGAAAGGACAGATAGAACATCGGATAGATATTTTACATTGAAGGCGATTTTTGCCTCTTCTCCGTCGGTGAGAGCGTCGATTTCACCAACATTGTCTCCAACCTCCTCAGCCTGAGCAGAAACGGTTATCTTTCCTGGAGCAAGTTCAGTACCCGGGGTAATGACCAGGCGAACTATGCCACTGGCATCGCGAGCAAATATGGAGGACATTTTAGTAACCCGCAGAAACTCATTAATGTCTAGTACAGCCCGCGTGGTATAGCTTTGTGGAATAACCTGGGAATAATTGGGGAAGGAACCTTGAATAAGCTGAGAAACCAGCTCGGCATTCTTGAGGCGGAAGAGGATCTGGCTCTTTTTTTCGTTTACAGTGATTTCTACGGGTTCTTCCTGCTCACTAAGAAGGCGATTCAGCTCATTAAGGGTTCTCGCCGGGACGATAACCGTAGTCTTCTCGCTGACTGACGAGCCGAGGGTTGTCTTATGAACAGCTAGCCTGAAGCCATCGGCAGCCACCAGGTTGAGCTGCTCGCCATCGAACTCAGTGTTAATTCCGGTTAATACCGGGCGGGATTCTTCAGTGGCAGCAGCAAAGGCGACCTGTGTAATTCCTTCCCTGAGACTAGCTGCCTCAATGGTGGTAGTTATGCCATCGTTTATCTGAGGGATAGGTGGGAAATCCGCGGCATCAATGCCGTGAATATGGGCTTGAAAATGGCCGCTCTTAAGCTCCAGGATGCGACTGTTAGCGGGAAGATTGATTTCAATTAAATCGTTGGGCAAGGAATTAACAAAGTCGATGAGCAAGCGAGCAGGCACAGTTATGTCTCCTTCTTTTTTCACTTCAGCACCAATCCAGCACGTGGTAGCCATTTCCAGATTGGTAGCTGCCAATTTGAGACGCGATTTCTCAGCGGATAAAAGGATATTTTGGGTGATAGGTAAAGTGGACCTGGTGGCTACAGCTCTCCCTACGATGCTTAGCCCCCTATTTAAGTTTTCTTGATGACAAGATAATTTCATGGAATACCTCCCCCTCTGTGTATGATGACAGTATACTATCAACAACTGTAATAATCAATGATTCGATTTGACATAATACTGGCCTCACTAAAGGCACATTACCACTGACTATTATGGTCAAGCTGGCTTACTTGCTTGACTGTAGGCTAGGCTTTTCAACCTAATAAACCTTTCGGGACAAGACCATCAAGCTGTAATTACCGTCCATAGAGTGCAGTTAATTCCTTTAACCTGCCTTTGATTGTTCAACGGGGACTTACTGTCTTTTTTTATTATCTACCCCAGTATACAATATAATATAAACTGTAACAAAACCTATTATTGACATTGGGACAGGATTCTGCAAGTTGGGAGAAGATGAATATAATCCAAGGCTAACGTTATTAACAAGCTCAAGTATGAGGCTGCGAAGATACCCACCGGGATAATCTATGAGTAAAATCAAGAGCAAGCCTTACTTTTGAGAGAAATACTAGCTTCGGCAAAGGGGCCTACTTATAGCTGAAGCTTATAGCAGGAGTTTGAAATTGGGTAAAAATGCTGATGATTTGATTCTTGGCGTTGACCTTGGAGGCAGCAAAATACTGACGGCAGTGACCAACTCTCAGGGGAAAATGCTATCGCGCGATCACAGTATAACGCCAGCCTCAAAAGGCCATGAAGCAGTTATCCAGTCTATTTTGGAGTCTGTGCATCGTGCTTTAGAGCAGGCAGAAGTTGCCATTTCGGAGCTTGCTGCCATAGGAGTTGGGGCGCCCGGTCTCTCAAACCCTGAGACGGGCATCCTCTTTACATCACCGCATTTGCCAGGATGGCGGGACGTTCCCCTAAGAGACATAATGCAAGAAAAGCTGGGCAAGAAAACCTTTCTCACCAATGATGCCAATGCCGCTGCCCTGGGGGAATTTTATTTTGGCGCCGCCCGGGGTGTTCGTAACTTCATCTATATTACTCTCAGCACAGGCATCGGCGGAGGCATTGTCGTTGATGGCAAGATTTATACCGGAGCTATTGGTGCTGCTGGCGAGGTAGGGCATATGACCATTGATGACGATGGTCCAATCTGCAACTGTGGAAACAGAGGTTGTTGGGAAACGCTGGCCTCGGGGACAGCCCTGGCCAGGGAGGCAAGGCGTCGGATTAAAGAAGGAGTCGGGACATCCATCCTGGAATATGTTGAGGGTGACGTGGAAAAGGTGACGGCGCAGGTCATTCATAGCGCTGCCGAGCAGGGTGATAGCCTGGCCAAAGAACTTATTGATCGGACTGGCTACTATGTAGGTGTGGGGCTGGCTAATTTAATCAACATATTCAATCCTGAGTTGATAGTTATCGGCGGTGGTTTATCGAACATCGGTGATATGTTGCTCAAGCCAGCTTTCAAGACGGCTGGGGAGAGAGCATATAAAGAAACTTTCCAGGCTGTGCGTTTTGCTTCTGCTGAGCTAGGTCGAAATTCTGGAGTGCTCGGTGCTGCTGCCTTTGCCCTCCAGGAGATGAAAAAGAACTTTGTGAATAAAAAGAAATGACATGGTCTATTATGAGGTGATGTAATGAACATATCTATCGGCAAGCTAAGAGGACTTCAGCAATTGGCTGATTCCAGGGGCATAATGACAATGTGTGCCATTGACCACAGGGGAGCGCTTAAGCGAGCCCTGAATGAGAAAAACCCTGCTGCTGTAAATTACCAGGATATAGTTGATTTTAAGCTTGATCTCTGTCAAGCGGTAGCGCCTTTTGCCAGTGCCGTATTGCTTGACCCGGAATACGGAGCTGGTCAGGCTATAGCTGCAGGTCTCTTGCCCGGACCTAAAGGGCTTCTTGTCAGCATTGAAAAGACCGGTTATACCGGAGACAGTACGGCTAGAATTACTGAGCTTCTGCCTGACTGGAGCGTAAAAAAGGTAAAAAAAATGGGAGCTTCAGCGGTCAAGCTTTTAATCTATTTCAGGCCCGACCTGAAGGATGTCGCCTCAAAACAGCTCGATTTAGTGGCAAGGCTAGCCGACCAATGCCTTGAAGAAGATATAGCCTTTCTGGTTGAGCCGGTAAGCTATCCCACTGAGGAAAGAGAGAGTCCTATTCGTAAAGAACGCATAAATCAAGGCGGGACATCCTCGAAGAAGTTTGACGAGATAAAGCCTGGCCTGGTAATCGAAACTGCCCGGCAAATTACTGCCTTGCCCATTGATGTATTGAAAGCAGAATTCCCGGCAGATATTAAGTTTGAGCAAGATGAGGGAAAGCTGCTGGGATTGTGCCAGGAGTTAAACCGGGCATCCCGGCTACCCTGGGTGCTGCTCAGTGCCGGTGTTGACTTTGAGTCATTCAGGAAGCAGGTCAAGATAGCCTGTAAGGCGGGAGCCTCTGGTTTTTTGGCAGGGCGTGCCCTGTGGCAGGAGGGCGCTCAAATTCGTTCCCGGGAAGAGAGGATGAAATTTTTCCAGAATACGGCTGCTCCGAGGTTGAAGGAACTAGCTGAGATAGCTGATAGCTACGGTAAGCCCTGGTATTCAAGGCTGGGGGCTGAAAACGGCAAATTTGCCCCGGTGACTGAGGGCTGGTATAGGAGTTATTGATAGGTAATACTTTGGCAGAGCTAGGCGGTGATATGAAACGCTCCAACTTTTTTGAAAGGCGAACCAAAATAGTATGCACTATCGGTCCGGCTACTGGCTCGGCTGCTGTGATTGAGCAACTAATAAGAGCTGGCATGAATGTCGCCAGACTTAATCTATCCCACGGTACCCACAGGGAGCACGCCCGTCATATCCAGACTGTAAGGAAGCTGTCCCGTCGTCTGGCAATCCCTGTTGCTATACTTATGGACTTACCAGGGCCCAAATATCGCACGGGCAAGCTGAAAGATGGTCAAGCCAGACTGAAGAAGGGTGCGCAGGTTACCCTCACCACAAGGCAGATAGAGGGAGATGATAAGGTAATACCAATTAATCTTCCCACCCTTACTCAAGATATAAAGGCGGGGGATACAGTGTTGCTTGATGATGGCGCAATGCAACTTAAGGTACTGGAGGAGCAAGGCACAGAGGTTAGATGTAAGGTCATGGTTGGGGGGATACTCACCGAAGGACGAGGGCTGGTAGTTCCTGGTATGCGTACTTCTGCCCCTTTCATTACCGATACTTTACGAGAATGCATTTTCTTTGCTGTCAGGCAGCAGCCTGATTACCTGGCTCTCTCCTTTGTCAGTAATGCTGAGGATGTAACCAGTGTAAAAGCTATATTATGTGAGAACGATGCAGCCATACCAATTATTGCCAAGATTGAAAGGGGCGTGGCAGTTAACAAATTTGACAGTATACTGGTAGATAGCGATGGTATCATGGTGGCGCGAGGAGACCTCGGTGTGGACATCCCTCTGGAAAAAGTGCCGCTGGTACAGAAGGAGATTATCAGGAAGTGTAACCAAGCAGGCAAGCCGGTGA
>Ga0307433_1001020_pt1 | contig 17042 bp, 13 predicted proteins | sample SalMarWE160210MG_FD_202166 | JGI IMG/M metagenome (GOLD analysis project Ga0307433, IMG submission 202166) | Salt marsh sediment microbial communities from the Plum Island Ecosystem LTER, Massachusetts, United States - WE1603-210 | ecosystem: Environmental > Aquatic > Marine > Intertidal zone >... | reverse complement strand
CCGTGGACGCGATCGAGCCCATCCTGGCCGAGTGCGACGCCCTGATGGTGGCGCGCGGCGACCTGGGCGTCGAGATGGACGTGGCCCGGGTGCCGATCATCCAGAAAGACCTCATCCACCGGGCGGCGGCGGCGGGCGTCCCCGTGATCACCGCCACCCAGATGCTGCAGTCGATGGTCAACGAGCCGCGGCCGACGCGGGCCGAAGTCTCGGACGTGGCCAACGCCGTCTTCGACGGTTCCGACGCGGTCATGCTCTCGGGCGAGACCGCCGTCGGCCGGCATCCGGTCCGGGCCGTCGAGATGATGGACCACATCATCGACCTGGCGGAGGATTACGCCGAACGGGCCGACTGGCAGACCCCCGCCGCTCGCCAGGAACGTTTCGTCTGGAGCGAACGGGCCATCGTCGCCGGGGCGACCGGCATCGCGCGGAACCTTGACCCGGCCGTCATCGTGGCCCTCACGCACACGGGGGCGACGGCCCTGCTGATGTCGAAGCAGTGGTTGCGCGTGCCGATTCTCGCCGTCAGCGACTCTGTGGCCACGTGCCGGCGGATGGCGCTTTACCGCGGTGTGATGCCGGTCCATTCGCCCGACCTGATCCGGCAGGAGCGTCTGGCGGCTGCCGTCGAACGGATGGCACGCCAGCGGAAATTGGTTGTCCCGGGCGACCGAATCCTTATCATCAGCGGGTACTTCCCGGGGAAACCGGGCGGCACCGATACCCTTCGGGTGCATACCGTGTCGGGAGGGGAGGCTTCATGATGCGAGCGTTGAGTGTGGTTTTGCTGATCGCGGCCGCGACGGCGGCCGGATGCGCCACCGTGGCGTCGGGCCGATTCGGCAACCCGATGACGTTTGCCGAGACCGACGCCGACACGGTTGAACACGTGGCGCGGCGTGTGCTGATGGAACTGCGGTTCAACATCGAGTACCCCGAATCCAGTGAAGGCCGCCTCGCCACCGATTCGCTGACGGGGGCATCGTGGTTCGAGTTCTGGCGAAAGGATACGATCGGCCGCGTGCAGAGCCTCGAGTCGAGCATCCACACCATTCGCCGCCGCGGAACCGTCAGCATCTCGCCGAAGGGCGAGGGGTCGCAGGTCTTCGTCAAGGTCGTCAAAGAGCGCAAGTGCGCCCCCGGCACGAGCCCCGATACCCTCGGCGAGACGTTCAACATCTTCGATACCGAAGACACCGACCTGATGCGCCAGAACCAACTCGAGCCGACCGACTACGAGTGGGTCGACATGGGCCGCGACGACCTCCTCGAACAGGATATCCTCGAACGCATCCTGATTAACCTCAAGTAACGAGGCCGGGCGCCGGCCTGGCCGCATCTCTCGCTTCGGACGGAATCTGCCGAACCCGCCTGGCCCGCAGCGCGTCTATAGGGATGACAGGCTAATCCTGCAACGCTATGAGACCTTTCAGCGAGGCCGCCCGTCGGCCGGGAAAAAAGCGGGTCAGGGCCACTTGGCGGTCAAACCGGGGCTGTTTCCGGTTTGACCAGCCAAGAGGCCGTTTGAACGTCTTCGGCACGGACAAAGCCAAACCATTCAAAGCCAAACCGAACGGCTGGTTTGGCATTGAATATGGCCCTGACCCGCTTTTTCCCCGGCTGAGCGACAACCGGGCACTCGCGCAGGTAGCGTAGTAGCACTAAGGAGAGACGCGTGCAATACCTCGCACTCCTTGCCGTCGTGGTCACGGTTTCGGCGCCGGCCGCTGCGGCCGAACAGACGTTCCGCGCCGACGGTGTGGCGGTAACCTCCACCGGCGTCAGCCAGCCGTACGCGGCCGCCATCGGACGGACCGTCAGCGCGGCGAGGGCGGCGGCGCTGGCGCTCGGCTACGACATGCCGGCCACCATCCACGTTCGAGCAACCGCCGGGCCGGGTCAGAAGACGCGGCTGTTCAACGACGGGCACGACCGGTTCAACCTGACCCTCGCTTCCGCAAAGGACTTGCGCAAGCCCGCCGTGACGGGCATCTTTCACCTCTACGGCCTTTGCCACGAGGCCGGCCACCTTGCCCAGTACCGGCCGGTCACCCACCATGACTGGATGACGACGGCCGCCGCCGAAGGCTGGGCACACCACCTCGGCTCGCGCCTCGTGGATGCTGTCTACGCGAAGGAGGGGCCGACGCTGTGGCCCGACGCGTACGATTACCGGGCCGACGGCATGGCCCGGCTCAAGCGGCAACTGGCCGGCAGAAACCCGTCCGACACGGCCAAAGGGGCCGGGCTCTGGATGGAACTGGTCGACCTGCTCGACCATAAGGCCGTGGCCGCTCTGTTCAAGGCGTGGGGGCAGACACGGCTCGACCCGGCCGACCCCGGCCCGGCCCTCGGCAACATGGTCCGTCTGGTGGGGCGGGGAGATGCCCGCGTTGACGCCTGGTGGAAGAAGGCCGAGCCCCTCTTCGTGCTCAAGCGAACGGGCAGCCAGTTTGCCGCCAAGACTGTCTCGCCGGGTGACCTGAGCGGCCGCCCCGTGACGCTGAAGCACGACGACGGCGTCAAGGCCGGCCAGAAGAGTTTCGCCGGCAGCGGTCACGCGGTCCGGTTCCAGGTGCCCGACGGCGAGTGGTATCTGCGGGGGGTGATGATTCACGGAAGCCGCTACGGCGGCAGCCGGCCGCCCGATGAGGATTTCCACGTCTGGCTCTGTGACAAGGAGTTCCGTGCGATAGCCGATTTCCCGTTTCCGTACAAGATGTTTGAGCGCGGAGAGGCCACGTGGGTGCCCCTGCCGATCGCCAAGCCCACGCTGGTGCCCGGCGAGTTCATCGTGTGCGCCGGCTTCAACCCGACCGGCACGAAGGGCGTGTTCGTCAGCCAGGACAAAGCGGGCAGCGGCAACACGCTGTCGGGTCTGCCGGGCAAGTCATCGAGTTCGTTCGACGTCGGCGACTGGATGATCCGGGCCATCGTCGACCGGCCCAAGTCCGGCGGCCGCCGGCCCTAGCGCGCCCGCAAGGCCCGGCTCCCCACTGGCATGGTCAGTCGCTGTTGCGTGACCATGTGGCCGTGCTTCGGGGCCGACACCGCACGTCTCATTCTTCCCTTCCCGGTCCGTTTCGGTTATCTTAAGCGAGCGCGGCGTGCGCTGGCGACGAACGCGGAGCCGCGACGAACGGGGGACGACATGAAACGCTGGTGGTTGACGGTGGTCCTGGCCGGCGTCGTGGTTGGGCTGAGTCTGTGGCTGGTCGTGAAGCCCGACCCGGCCGCACGCCTGGTGGCCGCCTACGGTCGAGACAAGACCATCGGCCCGCGTGTGGTTGAACTGGGGCTGGAGGCCGTCGCGCCGCTGTGCGAGGCGTTGGAGCGGCTGCCCGCCTCGGACCTCAGCGAAGCCGACAGGCAAGCCATGGTCAATTACGTCGTGGCCCTCGACGCCATCGCGGGCGGACGGCCTTACACCACGCACCAGTCCATGCCGGTTCTGTTGGGTATCCTGGAGCGCTTGGAGGATGCCCGGGCCAGGGACCTGCTGATGGAGACGATCGGCCGGTCGTTCAGGCAGGCGGCCGTGCCGGCGATGCTTGGCATCCTGGAAGACGAGTTCCGCGTCTCGAAGGTTGACGGTCCGGAAACGCTCCCGAGCGAACCGGTCGTGTCGCAACTGTTGACGCGCCTCGGCCCCGGCCGGTGCCTGCCCATCCTGGCGGCACGGCTCGAGGCCGTCACAACCGACTTCCGCAAAACCCTCGTCCGCCTCGTCTGCGCCTTTGCGCCGCACGAGCAAGTGGACCGTATTCTGGCCCGTGCGCTCGACCAGGAACAGGACCCCGACCGCCGCGCGTGGCTCGCCGAAACGGTCGAGGGTCTCAAGAAGCCGAAGGCTGCGGCCGCGGCCGAGCGCCCGCACGATGCACCGTAGGTCCACATAAAGGTTACCGGGCATGACCACGCCCGCCATGAAACAGTACCGCCGGATCAAGGCCCAGTACCCGGACTGCATCCTGTTTTTCCGGATGGGCGATTTCTACGAACTCTTCTACGACGACGCCCGCATCGGCTCCAAGGTCATGGGCATCGCCCTGACGAGCCGCACGAAGGGCCCCAACCCCATCCCGATGTGCGGCCTGCCGTATCACGCGGTCGATTCGTACCTGGCGAAGATGATCCGCGCCGGGTACCGCGTGGCCATCTGCGAGCAGATGGAGGACCCCGCCAAGGCCAAGGGCCTCGTCAAACGCGACGTCTCGCGCCTCGTGACGCCCGGAACCCTCACCGACGATGCGCTGCTCGAGGACAAGGAGAACAACTACCTGGCGGCCGTTCACCTCGACGGCGAGAGGGCGGGCCTGGCGTGGGTGGACCTTTCGACGGGCGGTTTCTGGGTCCGCGACGTGGCGGCCGCTTCGCTTCTCGACGAACTCAGCCGCCTCCGCCCGCGCGAGTGTCTTGTTGCCGAAGGCGCCCGGGAAGCGGCGCCCGACCTCGTCACCATGCTGCGCGACATCACCGGCGCAGCCGTCACCGAGCGGTCGGGCTTCGTCTTCGACCGCGACGAGGCGGTTCGGCTGCTGACGACCCATTTCGGCACCGATTCGCTCGACGGGTTCGGCATCGCCGACCTGTCGGAAGGCGTCTCGGCCGCCGGGGCCGTCATCGATTACCTCCAGGACACCCAGCGGACCGAACTGGGGCACATCCGCCGCATCGAACGCGTCGGCGGCGGGCGGTGGCTCTACCTCGACGAGACGACCCAGCGGAGCCTCGAACTCGTTGAGACCCTCCGCGAACGCCGCCGCCAGCACAGCCTCCTTTGGGTCCTCGACCGGACCGAGACGTCGATGGGCGGGCGGCTGCTTCGGCGATGGATCACCTTTCCGCTCGCCCGGGCCGACGAGATTCGCCAGCGCCTCGACGCCGTCGAAGAACTCGTCCAGGGCGGCGACCTGCGCGAGGATCTTGCCGCGCGCCTCTCGGACACGGCCGACATCGAGCGTATCGTCGGCCGCATCGCCACCGGCCGCGCCACGCCGCGCGACCTCCTCGGCCTTGGTCGGACCCTGGCCGCGCTCCCCGCCATCAAGGCCCGGATGACGGCCCGCGAGAGCGACCTGCTGAACCGGATCGAGGCCGACCTCGACCTGCTGGGCGACGTCCGCGAGGTGATCGACGCCGCCGTGGCCGAAGACGCGCCGCTCCGTCTGAGCGACGGCGGCGTCATCAAGACCGGCTACAACGAGGAACTGGATGGCCTGCGCGACGTCGGGTCGAGCGGCGCCAAATGGCTGGCCAGGTTCCAGGCCGATGAGATCAAGCGGACGGGCATTGCGACGCTCAGGGTCGGCTTCAACAAGGTCTTCGGCTACTACATTGAGATCACCAACGCCCGCCGCGACCGCGTGCCGCCCGACTACGTCCGCAAACAGACCCTCAAGAACGCCGAACGGTACATCACGCCGGCGCTGAAGGACCACGAGGTCGAGGTCCTCTCGGCCGAGGACAAGGCGAAGGCCCTTGAAGCGAGGCTGTTCGAGGAGGTCCGTTTGCGCGTGGCCGCCGAGACCGCCCGACTCCAACAGACGGCCGGGGCCCTGGCGCAGATCGACGTGCTCGCCGGCCTCGCCCGCTTGGCCGCAGAACGCGGATACGTCAAACCGACGATTGCCGACGAACCCGTCCTCGACATCCGCGACGGCAAACACCCGGTCCTGGAGATGGTGCTCGGGCCGGAGTTCGTGCCGAACGACGTGTCGCTCGGCGGCGACGGTCCGGTCATCGGTATCATCACGGGCCCTAACATGGCTGGCAAATCCACATACATCCGCCAGGTGGCACTGCAGGTGCTCATGGCGCACATGGGGTCGTGGCTGCCGGCGCGGAGCGCGACCGTGGGACTCGTGGACCGCATCTTCACGCGCGTCGGCGCAGCGGACGAACTGGCGCGCGGCCGCAGCACCTTCATGGTCGAGATGACCGAGACGGCCAACATCCTGAACAACGCCACCGACCGCAGCCTCGTGATTCTCGACGAGGTGGGACGCGGCACAAGCACCTTCGACGGCGTGGCCCTGGCGTGGGCCGTCACCGAACACGTCGCTCGCGACATCCGCTGCCGCACCCTCTTCGCCACGCACTACCACGAACTCACGGAACTGGCCGAGGTCTTGGGCGGCGTGGCCAACTTCAACGTGGCCGTACGCGAGTGGCAGGACCAGGTCGTGTTCCTCCACAAGATCGTCGAGGGCGGCACCGACAAGAGTTACGGCGTCCACGTGGCGCGGCTGGCGGGCGTGCCGCGCGAGGTCGTTGAGCGGGCCAAGCACATCCTGGCCGAACTCGAAGCGACGCACCTCGACACCTCCGGCCGCCCACGCATCGCGACCGCCGAACCGGGACCGCAGGTCCGGCAGGTGCAACTGACCCTTTTTGAGGGGGAGGGGGCCGCCATCGCCGAGGAGATTCGCCACCTCGACCTCGACCATCTGACGCCCCTGGACGCCCTTGACAAACTGCGCGAACTCAAAAACGGCCTGTAATCGCTTGCACGCCTACCCCCCCGGACCGCTTCGGGCTTTATGTTGACACCCCGTGCACCGGCTGACACAATACGCTTCGAAGCCGTGAACGGGACTGTGCGAAGGAACCAATTGTCAGGGAGGCCATAAGACCATGGCGACGGACAAACTCTATACGACGCACGAGGCCGAGGGCATCACCGTCGTGACCTTCCAGCAGAGCCACATCCTCGACGCGATGACCATCGAACGCATGGCGACCAGCCTCAAGGAACTCATCGAAGGGGAGGAGGGTGGCAAGTTCATCTTCGATTTCACACGGGTCACGTACCTGTCGTCGAGCGCGCTCGGTATGCTCATCGGGCTCCAGCGGCGCATCGCCCAACGGAACGCCACACTCAAACTGGCCGGCATTCACGACGATATCATGGAGGTCTTCCACATCACCAAACTCGACACCGTCTTTGAGATCTTCAAGGACGGTCTCGCCGCCCTCGAGGCGTATCGGAAACATCTGTAGCCGGGGAGAAGGGGCATGCCGGACGCCACGCCCGACGCCATGCTCGACCGCGAGCAGCACGGGCACGTCGAGGTCCTCACAGTTCGCGAGACCGAGATTGTCCGGGCCGAGGTTATCGAGCGCCTGGGCCGCAGCATCCGAGAGGCCATCGAGAAGTCCGACGCCATCTGCTTCGTCCTGGACCTGTCGGCCGTCCGGTTTATGACCAGCGGCGTCCTGGGCCTCATCATCCATCTGCGCGCCCAACTGAGCGGCCACGACCGAATCCTCGTCCTGGCCGGCGCGGTCGGCGACGTGGCCCGAGTGCTGGAATGTGCGAGGCTGGCCGAGGTCATGCCCGTCTGCGCCACCGTCGAGGAGGCCCTCCGCCATCACGCCTGCCTGCCGGCGGGCAACTCGCAAGGCAAGGCGGACGGGTCGCCGAAGAACACCATCCGGAAGGAGGGGCCTCGTCATGGCGAGGTCTGAACTGTACTCCACGTGCAGCATCGACCCTGCGATGGTCATCGTCTTCAAACCCAGCCACATCCTGAGCGCCGATATCGTCAACGAGATGCACGACAGCCTGAGCGACCTGGCCAGGCACGCGCGCGAAACCCGATTCGTCCTCGATTTCTCGCGCGTCGGGTACCTGTCATCGAGTGCCTTGGGCATGCTCATCGGCCTGCAGCGGGATTTCGCCAAACGCGACTGCCAGATGAAACTCGTCGGCATGAGCGACGAAAACCGGGAAATCTTCCGCATCACCAAACTCGACCGCGTCTTCGACATCTACGACGACACGCAAGCGGCTCTCCAAGCGTTCCGAGCCGATGCGTAGCCGCTGCTTGACTCCGCCCATCGACCTGCCGCTCGGCCTCGGTTGCCGGTCTGGTGGCCGACGGACCGGGACACCGACCTATGCCTGTTGAGTGGACCATTCGCGGCGCTCGGCTTCTCGACGACCGGCACGATCGCGACCCGGCCGACGTTCGCGTTCGCAACGGCCGCATCGAACGCATCGCCCCCCAACTGGAACCTGCCGCCAACGACCTCGACGCAGGCGGCTTGGTGCTGGCTCCCGGATTCATCGACATCCACTGCCACAGCGATTTCGCGTCGCTCGTCTATCCCCGGGCCGAGAGCAAGGTCATGGCGGGGGTGACGACCGACGTGTCCGGCAACTGCGGCGCGAGCCCGTTTCCGCTGGTCGGCGAGTTCCGCGCACGCCGCCAGGCCGAGTGGCAGCGGCACGGCCTGACGCTCGATTGGCGCTCCGCCGAGGAGTACTTCGACCGGGTCGAGGGCTCGCCGTGCAGCGTCAACCGCGCCGTTCTGGTCGGACACGGCGCCATCCGGGCGGCCGTCGTCGGATATGCCGACCGTCGGGCGTCGGCCGATGAACTGGAGGCCATGTGCCGGCTCCTCGCCGAGGGCCTCGACGCGGGGGCCTGGGGGCTCTCGTCCGGCCTCATCTACCCGCCCGGCTGCTACGCCGACGCCGACGAACTCGCAACGCTCGCCCGGTGTGCCGCCGACGCCGGGGCGTACTACGCCAGCCACATCCGGAGCGAGGGCGACCGGCTGCTCGAAGCCATCGACGAGTTCCTCGACGTGGTCCGCCGCGCCGGCGTTCGCGGCCAGTTGAGCCATCTGAAGGCCTCCGGGGCGGCCAACTGGCGCAAGATGCCCGAGGCCATCCGGCGGCTCCGCGACGCCCGGGCCGACGGACTCGCCGTCGCCGCCGACCGGTACCCCTACCTGGCCAGCATGACGGACCTCGACTCGCTGCTCCTGCCGAATTGGGCGGTCGAAGGCGGCAGGGACGAGGAACTCGCGCGCCTGGCCGACCCGTCCACGCGGCGGCGCCTGGCCGACGAGATCACCCACCGTCATCCCGAGCCGGACTACTTCGAGCGGATCCTCATCGCCGCCGTCACGGCGCGCCGTTCGCAGGACGCTGTCGGCAAGACGCTCCGCCAGATGGCCGAGACCGCCGGGCGGGACCCTCTCGACGTCGCCTTCGACCTCATCATCGAGCACCAGGCCCAGGTCAGCGCCACGTACTTCTCCATGAGCGAGGAGAACCTGCGCGATATCCTGGCCGAACCGTACGTGGCTGTCGGGTCGGACGCGGCCCTTCGCCGCCTGCCGGACCTGACCGACGGCCGACGGCCGCGCGGCCTGTCGCATCCGCGAGCGTACGGGACGGCCGGCCGATTCCTCGGCACGTACGTGCGCGACGTGGGGCTTATGGATTGGCAGGAGGGCATCCGGCGGCTGACGAGTCTCCCGGCCGACATCCTTGGCCTTCCCGACCGCGGCCGCCTGGCCGAAGGCGCGTGGGCCGACCTCGTCCTGTTCGACCCAGACACCGTCGGCGACCGCGCCACGTACAAGCGGCCGTGGGTCACGCCCGCCGGTATCCGGCATGTCTTCGTGAGCGGCGAACCGGTTGTGACCGACGGGCGGCACACGGGCGCCGTGCCCGGCCGGGTTCTGAGGAGGGGCGCTGCGTGAGACCACGGATTGCCGTCACGGCCGGCCTCGAACAACGCGGCGGGAAGGAGCGCGTTTGCCTCCTCGTGCCGTACGTCGATGCGGTGGTGGCGGCCGGAGGCATGCCCGTTGTCCTGCCGCCGACGGGCCAAGACCTGACGGCCGACGAACTCGCCGCCGTGGCGGACGGCCTGCTCCTTTCCGGCGGGGGTGACCTGGACGCCGCCCTCTGGGGCGAAGCGACTCATCGGGCCGCAAACGTGATCGATCCCCGCCGCCAGAGAGCCGATCTCGCGTGGCCGCCCCTGGCCGAGGCCTGCGGCATGCCCGCCCTCGGCATCTGTCTGGGGTGCCAGGAGATGGCGGTGGCCCGCGGCGGCCGGCTCATCCAACACCTGCCCGACGAACCCGGCGACGTGGCCGATCACGGCGGAGGAGGACGCCCGGAAACCACACATCCGGTCACGGTCGAGGCCGACTCCCTGCTCGGACACATCGTCGGGTCGCACACGCTTGAGGTCAACAGCACGCATCACCAGGCGGTCCGTGAGCCGGGCCGCGGCATGCGCGTTGTGGCGCGCGGTCCGGACGGCGTCATCGAGGCGATTGAGGACCCGGCCCCGGGCCGGTTCCTTCTGGGTGTCCAGTGGCACCCGGAGCGTCTTATCACGGAGCCCCCGCACCTGGCCTTGTTCGAGGCCCTGTGCCGGGCGGCGGCGGAACGCAAATCGGCCTGACCCAAGGAGCACGCCGGATGCCACCACGACGTTCCAAGCGCGCCGAAGCCCTGACGATCGTCCCACCCGACCGGCGGACGCACGGTGAGGCCATGTGCGACATGATCGCCAAGGTCTTCGGCGGCGGCCGCGGGTACTACACGTTCCGCGACTTCTGCCGGCGCGTCTACGTCCTGCCGAGCCATTACGATTGGCGTGCGTCGCGCATCGGTCTCATCGGCGACCGGCTGGTGACCCACTTCGGCGTCTGGGACATCCGGGTGCGAGTCGGCACGGCCCGCCTCCGCGTCGGCGGCATCGGCGCCGTTGCGACGCACGGCGATTACCGGATGCGAGGCTACATGGCGAGGACGGCACGTGCCTCGGTGGCGGCCATGCGCGACGGCGGATACGACCTCTCGATGCTCGCCGGCATCTCCGACTTCTACGACCGCTTCGGGTACGTCCGGGCGTGGTGTTCGGCTATCTACACCGTCACGGTGAGCGATCTTCCGGCCGAGCGGCCCACGGGCCGCGTCCGCAAGTTCACACCGGGCCACCGTGAGGACATCACGCGGCTTTACAACCGCGAGCACGCCCACCTGACGGGCACGGCCGTCAAGCCGACGTATCCGCGCGGCACGTACCCGCGCCCGATGGAGGGATACCGCTGGACGGATGCGCGCGGGCGGACGGTCGGCTACCTTCTCCTCCGTCCCGAAAAGAACCTGCAGTGCGTGGAAGCGGCCGGCAACCCGGACCAGGCCCTGCGCGTGCTGGCCGGCTTGGCGCGGCGGCGAGGGTTCCGCGAGGTCACCTTCGACACGCTCCACGACCGCTGCCGCCTCATCAGACGGGTGCGGCAAGGCACCTGGCGCGTCGAGACCCGGCACCCGCGTTCGGGCGGCGACATGGTGGCGACCATCAATCTGGCCGCCACGCTCGATAAGATGACGACCGAACTCGGGCGGCGCCTGCGTGCCTCACCGCTCGAGAACTGGCGCGGAAAACTGGTGGTGGCCGACAGACGCGAGACCGTGACCCTGCGCATCGACCGGTCGCGCGTCGGCCTCGCACGCGGTGGGCGGTCCGGGCATGCCATCCGTGGCGGAGACGCGATCGCCCAACTCCTGATCGGCACGGACGACCCGGCCGTCACACTCGAGACGGCCCGCATGCGGGTGACCGGCGACGCCGGCCGCCTCGCCGACGTGCTCTTTCCGAACGAACATCCGATGCTCAGTCTTCGCGACCGTTTTTGAGCGGCGCCCGTGAGAGAGACGGATTCCAACCCGCCCGGTTCCGACGGTTCGGTCCGGCGGTATGAGCCGCTGGCGCCGGCGGCGCTCGCCCTCGTGGCGGGCATTCTTCTCGGCGAGTTCGTCGGCGGCGGGATGCTCGCGTGGTGCGGCGTGGCGGCGTGCGCGGCGGGGGCGTGGGCCGTCCTGCGCCGGCGCCGGGCGGCGGACCGTACGCTTCTTGTGCCGCTTTCGATCCTGCTCGTTGCGGCTGGTGCGGCCAGGTACCGCGCGAGCGTCGAGGCGCCGCCCGACGATGCCGCCAGGTTCATCCGCGACGGGAGCCGTGTCGTGGTCGTCGAAGGCATCCTCGTACGGTCGGTCCGCCAGACGGCGCCGCCGAAGGATGTGTTCCTGCCGTCGATGCCTTACTACATGCGAAGCAAACTGGTCCTGGAGTGTGAACGTGCGAAGGTGGACGGCCGTTGGTTGCCGGCGCGCGGCCGCGTGTACACCAGCGTCCGCAGTCCGCTGCCCGAGACGGGCGAAGGTGTGCCCCATCTGGGTGACCGCGTCCGCGTGCTGGGGCGGTTGACGCGTCCGATGCCGCCGTCCAACCCGGGCACGTTCGACATGCCGACGTATTTCCGCCGTCAGGGCATCCGGGCCTGCCTTTACACCGACCACTGGGAGGCCGTGACGGTTGTCGGTCCGGCGGCCGACACGCTGCGGTGGGTCGTCGGGGCGATGGGCCGATGGGCCGCGGGACGCTTCGAGCGGATTCAAAGCCCGGAAGGGCGGGCGGTGGCGGCCGCCATCGTCCTCGGACGCCGAGACCTCCTCCGCTTCGACGCCGGGCAGACCGAACAGGCCGACATCGAACGGGCCTTCATCGTCACCGGGACGGCGCACTTTCTGGCGGTCTCGGGATTCAGCGTGGGGTTGGCGGCGGCGGTGGTGCTGCTCGTGGCGCGGCTGCTGAGCCTGGGTCCGCGTCCGACGGCGGTTCTGGCGGCGTTGGTGGTGCTGGCCTACGCGCTGGTGACGGAACTGCGATTGCCGGTGGTTCGGGCGACGATCCTCATCTGGATTCTCTGCGCGGCGTGGATGCTGGGCCGCGAGCGGATGCGCCTGAACGCGCTGGCCACCGCCGTCCTGATCGTTCTGCTCATCTGCCCGGGTGACCTGTTTACGACGTCGTTTCAACTCTCGTTCGCGGTGGTCCTGGGGATGTTCTGGCTCGTGGGCAAGGTGGAACGGAGGGTGTTCCGCCGCCGTCCGGATGACGAGGTTCTGACGCGGGCCCGCCGGCGTGGGGCGTTTTCGGCGTTTCACTACCTGCGTCAGACGGCGGCCCTGTCGCTTTCCGCGGCGCTCGTGGCAGTGCCGCTGGTCGCGTATCGGTTCCACCTGGTGGGATGGCTGGCGCCGGTGGCCAGCGTTGTGCTGGCGCCGCTCGTCTTTGTGCTCGTTGCCGGGAGCATGGCCCTGGTGCTGGTCGGCGGCGTGGCGCCGTGGCTCGGGGACCTTCTGGCAGCCGTCCCGGACGGCATGGCCCGTGCGATCGTCGGCGTCGTGACGGCGTTGGCCCGTGTGCCGGGCGGCCATTTTTACACGGCCGGGTTCTCGTGGTTGTGGCTGGTGGTGATCTACGGCCTGCTGGCGGCGTGGGTGTGGCGCGAGCGGATCGGCCTCTCGCGCCGGCGGCTGGCGATCGCCGTCCTGGCGGCGGCTGGGGCGTTCCTCTGGAACGGAGGCCATCGCCCACCCAGACAGGTCAGGGCCACGTTCCTGTCGGTGGGCAGCGCCAACACGAACCTTCTGGAACTGCCGAACGGGCGAACCCTGCTGTACGACGCCGGCTCGTCGCTCTCGTTCGCTCGTGCGGCCGAGGCCGCGATTGCACCCGCCCTGTGGTCGCGCGGCGTGGAACGGATTGACGCCGTGTTCCTGAGCCACGCCCACTTCGACCATTTCAAGGACGTGCTGCCGCTGGTCGAGCGTTTCGCCGTGCAGCGTGTCTTCGTGCCGCCGACGTTCCTGAGGAAGCGACTGACCGTCGACAACGCGGTCATCGAGATGTTGCTTGCGCGCGGCGTGGACGTCACCTTCTTCGGGGCAGGGGACAGCCTCGCAGGCACGGCCGGGACCCGCATCCGGGCCGTATGGCCGCGCGGCAAGGCGTCGATGACGCGGGAGATCAACGACGGGTCGCTGGTCCTTGAGGTGTTCGATCACAGCCGGTGGCTGCTCCTGACCGGCGACCTCGAACCGGCCGGCATGGCCGCTCTCATGAAGGCGGAACCGTTCCTTCGGGCCGATCTTCTGCTCTGGCCGCACCACGGACACGCCGAGGAGGACGTCCACCGATTGGTGCGGCACACGTGTGCCGAGGCGCTGGTCGTGTCGGCCGCCCGCGGCTGGAACCCGCGGCCGCTCCCCGCCTGGCTCGCCGCCGCCGGCGTCACGTGCTATCACACCGGCCGCGACGGAACGGTGACGGTGGAGTTAGGCGCGGAGGGTGTGCTGGCGAAGGTTTTCCGAAGTCAGTCCCAGGGTGCGTGTAGGGCCGACAAATGAATACCGTCCAAAGCCGAGCGGTTGCAAGTAAAGCAATGAGGGCTAGGGTTCCAGCGACTCTTCGCTGGACATCTCAATGTACTTGCCTAGCACCTCACGAAACCAGGGCACCATTCCGCTCAAGAAACTGACCAATTTGATCTCAAGTGCCACGTCAACAAGGGCATCGCCTATCACCACTGGTTCATTATCCAGTTTGTATTCTCTTGGCTTTCCGTTGGGTACCGTAAGGTTAAGCAATTGAAGAAGGTACCAGCGGAAGCGATCCTCCTCTTCTCCCCTTCTGGTTAGTATCCCGTACATGTCGAGTCGCTCGTCAAACAAATCACCCACACTCGGCATGTGGAGGGCTTTCCTAAACAGCGCAATGTATTGCTCCGCGAGCGTCAGCGATACCGCTTCCCGCCAATCCGGGTAATGAGAGAAGAGCCAAAGATCAGTGTGGAAATGAAAGTAGCAACCGACCTCGAAAAGTGCCGGGTCGCCTGTGTACTGTGCGCAGAACTCGTCGCCTAGCGGAAGGAAGTCTTCGGATTCTGCTTCTCGCCCTAGCACCCCAAATCGCGTCACACAGTACATCATTACAGCGAAAACCTCGTTGATGCCGAAAAGGGTTTCAGGGCCTAGAGCGCCGTATTGGCGTTCGGCCCAGGCTCGCACGTAAGAACCGCTGGGATCCTTGCCTTTCCCGCGCAGACGCGATAACAGACCCATTGGCACACCTTGCAGTCGGCTAGTTGCCGTGAGTACTCTTGCTTGCAGCCAAAGTCTACGATATAACAAACCCTGAAACGGGTGTCAAGTCCGGTGTCCGGAAAAGTGAGGAAAGCTATGCCGGCAGAGAAACGTACGCTACCAGGGGTACTCAGAAACCCTCTCGTGGTCTTTGGGCTTGTCCTCGTTGGTGGCGATGGGCCTTTGGTTATCGCCTACGGCCTTGCTGGGGACCCCTGTCAGCAATGGACGCTTCTCCTCCTTCTCGCCGCGTTTGTATTTGGAATGGGCGTTTGGTTTTGCTACTTGGTGCGGTGGCATCCCCGTTGCCTGTATTCGCCTGGGGAAATTCCAGAATTCGCAGTGGGCCGGAACCTCTTTGCGGACAAGGACATGCAGGGGGAGTCGTCCAGCAACGCAGCCGAGATTCGCGCGGCAACAGAGAGAGAAGTCGCAAGCCAGAAGAAGGAGCTTCTAGCACAGCTTGGGGAGGCGCAGATAAAGAAGGCAGATGTTGAACGCTTGGTCGATTCAGCAATTGCCGGCGCTAGAGAAGCCGAAAGGGTCGCGCGCATCAAGAGCAATCCGTCCGTACTTCTGCGACACGCCTTTTACCTCTGCTATCGGCAGCGCGGCATTAAGAGGGCTGATCTCATTCACGAGGTTAAAAATGCTTTTGGTGTGGCAAGAGGTGCTGCCGCGACAGTAGTGGAGTTGTTAGAGGAGGAGAAGTTAGTGGAGAGCAGCGCTAAGCAGCACGTGCGGATAAGGCCAGAGGGCTTGGCGGTTGAGCTTAATCAGCAATGGGCCGAATACTCGGAGGCATTGCGTGAGCGCTGTCCCGCTGCGTTTTCCTGAGCCGGAGGCCGCGCAAGCAGGGGGCGAGTGAGCTAACCGAGCAAGAGGCGCGCTGTGCGCGGCGGCCCGGCAATTCAAGCCGCCGCCCACGCCCGCATGGGTGACGGCACGGGACATTTCGTGTCTCCATACGGGCGTCTCGGGCGCCGTGACGGTTGACCTGGGGTTGGGCGGGCTGAGGGCCAGGACGTTTCGCGGCGGCGTCCACGCCCTGACCGGCGCCACGCCCTGACCGGTGATGCGCCGGCCGTGCTGCCCTGCTAAGCGGGGTCAGGTGAGTCTTTCGCCGTCGGGTGTCATGCCCATGATTGCGTGTGCATGCCGTGGCGACAACGGATTGGGCTCGCAGCCCAGGGGCTTGCGCCGCTTACTTACGTGCGCGGCTAGTTCTCTCACGTGGCTGGTTGGGCGCGAGTGTAACTAGCCGCGAGCGTAAGCGAGCGGGTGCCGTTCTCGACACAGCAAGAGAGTTACGCAAGAGCGCTTACCCTGTCAGGACGAGGTTGTCGGCGTGGATGACTTCGTCGTACTGGTGGTCGCCGAGGACGGTGGCGAACTGGCTGGTGCGGAGGCCCTTGATTTTGCGGATGTCATCGGCGCTGTAGTTCGTGAGGCCTTGGGCGAGGGCCTCACCGTCGGGGCCGACGACCGAAACCACGTCGCCGCGCGCGAAGTCCCCATCGACCCCCGTGATTCCCGGCGCCAGCAGGCTCTTGCGATCGCGGACGGCCCGGGTGGCCCCGGCATCGACCGAGACGCTGCCGCGCGGCCGCCGGGCGAGGCCGATCCACCGGCTCCGGGCGTTCATCTTCTCGGCCGTCGGCACGAAGAGCGTCCCGACGGGTTCGCCGTCCAGCAGGTCGGTCAGGATGTTGGGGGTGCGTCCGTTGGCGACGGCAGCCATTTCACCGGCGGCGACGACGATGCCGGCGGCTTCAAGTTTCGTCGGCATGCCGCCCGTGCCGAGGGATGAGCGGGTCTGGTCGGCGGCGGCCGTTACCTCGGCCATATCCTCGACCACGTCGAAACGGTCGCGGCGGTCGCTGTCGCGGAAGACACCGTCGACCGTCGTCAGCAGCACCAGCAGGTCGGCCCGCAGGATGTTGGTGACCATGGCGGCCAGGACGTCGTTCTCGCCGAAGCGGATCTCGTCGACGCTGACGGTATCGTTCTCGTTGACGACGGGCACCGCGCCGTAGTCTTGGAGGGCCGTGATGCAGTTGCGGATGTTCAGGTACCGCGTGCGGTCTTCCACGTCGTCGCGGACGAGCAGAATCTGGGCGGCGTGGCGGCCGTGGGCGCGGAAGGCCCGGTCGAACATCATCATGAGTTTCGACTGGCCGACCGAGGCGCACGCCTGAAGGTGGGGCAGGGCCTCGGGGCGGCGGCCGAGTTCCAACTCGCCGATGCCGGCGGCGATGGCGCCGCTCGAGACGATGACCACCTCAAGGCC
>Ga0307433_1001019_pt1 | contig 17074 bp, 14 predicted proteins | sample SalMarWE160210MG_FD_202166 | JGI IMG/M metagenome (GOLD analysis project Ga0307433, IMG submission 202166) | Salt marsh sediment microbial communities from the Plum Island Ecosystem LTER, Massachusetts, United States - WE1603-210 | ecosystem: Environmental > Aquatic > Marine > Intertidal zone >... | reverse complement strand
TATGCGTTTGATTATTTAAGATTAAATATGTAGAGTTTGGAGCAGTGCTCCAGTCTTCAGGTAAACCAGAAAGATAAGTGGGAGGATTCACAGTTGTCTTAGGCTCCCATGTAGCTACTACAAATCCTAGCCCACCAGCTAAACCTGTTGCGATAATTATTAATATTCCAATTACTATATCTTTTGATTTCATATGTATCAAATATTTTTTAATAAATATTTTATAAAACATAATCAGAGATGTTTTTTAAATGTTATGTATGATGGGAAATAACGATGAATAAAGAGGTTACCTCTTATGAATTAAATATATTACATATTTGAATTTTACAAAAGTATAAATTATAAAAAAGAATAAATAATGAAAAAAATTCTAAGGTAGAGTTACGATGTTAGTATCTTCATCTAATTTTATGATTCCTTTCACAGCGAGCTGTTTAATAGTTCTAACAGCCATAATTGGTGGAACGTCTAACAATTTCTTGAGTTCATCAAGATCACAGGATCCTTGGTTCATGATTGTGGCAATAATATCTACTTCGGGTATTTCTTCTTCAGAATTTTCGATTATGAAGGATGTGAAATAGTTATTCCTTTTCAATTTTTGCATTTTTTGATCGAGATCTTCCATTTTCTCTATAGTATATAATGTTTTCAATTGTGATTCTCGATTTTCATTATCAATTTTTTTTTGTTCCAATTCAGTATTTTCTTTTTCCTTTGTAATGATCTTTTGATTGATATCGCTTAATTTTAAGAGAGTTTCTTCTAATTCCATTAGTGGTTTCGTTAACTCATTATTCAATCGTTCAACAGTACTGTTTAACTCTGTATTCTTAGTTATAAGTTCATTGTTTATTGACTTTAAGTTATTAACTTTTTTAGATAGGTCATCCAACTTTATTTTTAATTCAGTTATTTCTGAGTTTTGATTTATGTTCGTCTCTTCATATTTATTGACCCCATCTTGCTCTAGTTTAATCATTTTCCAGGTATTACTTAAATTTTGTAAGGCAGATTGACTATTTTTTTGAAATGATTGAATATACTCATCAAAATATGTTTCTAATTGTTCAATAAGCGTAAGAATCTCTTTTAATTCTGAACTCATTAAAAGTCAACCTCCTCTTTTAGAAGTATGGTTCCGGCGTCTTGATCCAATTCAATCGGAGCTTTCTCTTCAATCATTTTTTTTATTATTCGTATGGCTTGATCTTCCCTCATATCGATAGCAAGTAGTATGTTTTTTAAATCTAATGCATTTCCTGGTTGTAGGGCTCGAATAAATTGATATAATGAGGAATTAATATATTTTTTAGTAATCAAGATTTTCATTGCCGCCACTCTATTTTCGTAAGATTTTACATATCTCTCTTTCTTATAGAAAGTACTTTCAAGCTCTTTTTCTAAATCCCTTATCTTTTTTTCGAAAATGTCAATTTCCCGAGAAAGTTCAATATTTTTATCATTTAGATTTTTTAATCTTTCAGCTCGATTATCAAATTCCTCTTTCTTTATACGAATAGTTGTGTGAGTATCTTCGATCTCTGTCTGTTTTTGTTGAATAGTATCAAGAAAAACTTGTTTCTTTACTTGTAATTCTTTATTATGTTCCTCAAATTTTTGAATATCTCGCTGGTTTTGAGAAATCTGATTTTTTAATGAATTTATTTCTTCATTGTTTGCATCGATTTTTTTAAGTAATGCAGTTTTTTCAACTTCAAACTTCTCGATGGTTTCTATAATGCGCTCTGGTTGTGCTCTTAATTTTGGAATATAATCACTGGTCAAACCACTGATATCTACAATTAAAGAGACCATCTTTTTTAATGAGGTTTTCGCGTCCAATAGGGGTACTTCACTCATATTTATTCTCCTAAAAAGTAAAAATTGATTTTCTATTTTATTTTAAATAAAAATTATAGTTATTAAATTTACATTTTTCAATAGAGATAAAAGAAATTCATAAATTAGAGGATATTTGGAATTTAAATCTCTTTTGAAATATCTTTAATGAATTCACGTTTATCAAGACTTAGACTAATCTTTCTCCGTTTCATTACAATATTAAGATTATCAATTAATTTTTCTGCGAAGTATTTAAAATCGAATTGAAATGTGGGATTTTGCTTATAGTAGCTTTTTAAAAATAGGTTTATAAGTTCAATTTTATTTCTAGGATCATTTAATTCAAATATTCCCGGATTAGTATCTAGTAGAGAGCAACAGATCCAAGATATATCGATTAAATGGTTTCCTTCAAATGAATCTTCAAAATCCATACCATATAGGGCATCATTTTTAGGATTAAAGATAAAGTCCCTTAATCTTGTGTCGCCTTTATTCAATACTATGACCTCAGAATTGTTATTAGTTGCTACAATATTACTTCTATGTAACTTAGCCATCCAATCTGCTAAATTTATTATACATAATGTGATTTCTTGTTTATTTTGCTTATCTAATTTCTCAAAAGATTCTATATTCTTTAATTTGTTATTGATAAGATCACATGTATTAATACCCTCAACTTTTTCGAGTAATAAATAAGGTTTTTTATAATATAGTATTCGTGGAACCAACAATTTTTGTTTCTTTAATCTTACTAAGGTTTCAAACTCAGTGTCTGCATTTTCAGTTCGAAATACCTTAATTACACATTCACGTGGTAGATTATCAGTTTCTTTGTTAAATGTTAATAAGACTACTGAGTTTTGTTTACTAGGAAGAATCTTTAATATAAAATGATTAAATTTATCCACAAGTTCAGGTAAATCTTGCTTAAGACCGTTGATTATTTCCTTTCTTATCTCGAGCAATTCCATGAGAATTATTCAATATCTTTATATCATATATTCATGATAAGAATCTTAATTCTTATATTTAACTTATATTATTGCCTTAAATTAAAGATCGAATATGTTCGGCTTAAAGATTATATGATTTATTTTTTATTATAATAACAGATAAAATTTTTCATATGATTATTATAACAATGAGTCTCAAAAAATATACACTTGGAATTATATATGGAATCGATCAAGATACAATAATGCTTACTCAAAAATTTGTGGGAAATCTCATCAGCAATGATGATTTCTGCAAAGCTTGTGAATCATTAGAACAAAATGTTAAATGTGATAAATGCCGAGAGCGTGTATCAAACTTTTCTAGTAATATTTATTATTATGAACAACTCGGAAAAGATGCCCCTGAGTTAATTGAGTCTCCAGAAATGTATTTTCCAAAACATCTTCCAAATGTAGATTTTTTATTAGTAGTTGGAATTCATCAAGACTTACTCGCCGAATTACCATATTATCTTAAAGATAAAGAAATTAAAGCTGTAATCATACCAGTTGAAGATCCTAAGTGGGTCCCACCTGGACTCCAAGTGCAGGTTTTAGAGGATTTTGAAAAATTTGGAATTCAAGCTGCTTTTCCAAAACCTTTCTGTGCTTTAAGTGGTAATTTGAATGAATATAATAAAGTTGGGTTTAATATCACCAAAGAAAGATCATATATTTTAGAGTTTATAGAATATTTTAAGATAGGAGAACCAATTGTTTCATTTCTATTAAGTAAAGATGGCGAATCCATTGAAGATACATGTGTAATTCAAAGTGCTCCATGTGGAAGTACTTATTACATTTGTCAACAATTAAAATCAAAGTACTTTAAGAATGGGAAAAATAGAGAACTTTCTTTAAACGAAAGAATAAGTAAAGCCCATCATGCTTATCCTTGTAATGCCTCAATGGACCAAGATTCTATACTGAAAGATTCGATATTGCATATTGGAGGGTATATAATTCGAAATGCAATCAGGCGAAAGTTAAAGCTGGAAGAACAAGAGAGTCAAAAGTTGATGTATATCATAAAGTGAACAAATAAAAATTAAGTGTAAATTAATTTTCAAATATAGTTATTTGAATTATTATACTTTAATATTTATCAAAAATAAAAACATCTTAAAAAAACCATTATACACGTTCCTTTATAGAGTCATTCTTTTATAGTCCATAAATGATAAATTCTAATTCGAATTTAGACAATTATTACATAGGTGAAAAATCATAACTTCTATTGCATGTTCTTCATCTGTTTGTAAAATTGGGGATGAAGAAAAAGAAGAAGTATCTTTTTTTGAAGAAAAATTCTGGTATTTCATAATTTCTGCGGTGATGCTACTTGGCATTTCTATTTTTTTAGATTTTGCTTTTGAAGTTGTAGTAATTGCTCAAGTCTTAGCACTTGCTTCAATCCTCCTTTCGAGCTCTGGAGTGGTTAAGGAGATAATCGAAGATCTAAGTCAAAAGAAAGTAACCGCAAATTTATTAATGATTATTGCGGGGATTGCTTCATTCTTTATACTGCATGGTCAAGAAGGTGCAACAGCTCTATTATTATACGCTATCGCAGAAAGGTTAGAAGAAATAACAACAGGCAAGTCAAGAAATGCTATTAAAGAATTGTTTGAACTTGCTCCAGATGAGGCATTATTAAAAACGGATAATGAATATGTAAATGTTCCCTCAAAAGAGATAAAAATTGGAAATATCATAGGTATAAAACCGGGTATGAAAGTACCCTTGGATGGTGTGATTATTACTGGAAGTTCTTATTTCAATGAAAGTGCGATCACGGGTGAATCTGTTCCAATTTTTAAAAAAGAAGGTGATGAGGTATTTGCAGCCAGCCTTAATTCTGATAGTTTTATAGATATTGAAGTTACTAGAGAAAGCACCAACACTATAGTAGCTAAAATTGCCGAAAGTGTGAAAATTGCCCAGCAAAATAAAGGTAAACATGAACGATTTATAGAGAAGTTTGCAAAATATTATACCCCAATTATCCTTCTCTCATCAATCTTAGTTATGGTTATCCCTCCACTTTTTGGATTTAACTTTTATAATTGGTTTTATCGGGGATTAGTATTATTAGTAGTTTCATGTCCTTGTGCATTGACATTATCTACGCCATTAGCAAATATTAGTGCTTTAACCAAACTCGCAAGAGAGGGGATTTTGGTGAAAGGAAATAAATTTATCGAATTAGCTGATAATGTCGAATTAGTGGCTTTTGATAAAACGGGAACGCTAACAGAAGGAAAATTGAAAGTATTTGAAATTTACAGTTTTGATTCCACAAAAGAAGAAATGTTAAAAATTATTGCTAGTTTAGAATCACTTTCTGAACATCCTATTGCAAATGCTATTGTCAATCAAGCACAAGTGATGAATTTATCCTTATATTCTGTAGATAATTTTGAAATCGTTAAAGGAATGGGCATAAAAGGGTTTATAAATGGTACTTTATATCATGTTGGAAGCCAGAAATATTTAGAAAATTTAAACTATAAGCTTCCTGAAGAAACTCTTAATGAAATTAGGGAGCAAGGCGTAATTCCCATATTTCTTGGCAGTCACGAAAAAATTTTAGCTATTATAACCATTAGAGATGTTTTAAGAGTTTCTGCTCCAATTCTTATCGATGGTTTAAGAAGGAGGGGAATTGAAACAAGTTTAATTTCAGGAGATACGCAAAAAGTATGTAATACTATAGGGGCATGTTTAGATATTGATAATGCTCAAGGTGAACTCTTACCGAATCAAAAATTAGAGCAGATCGAATCGTTTAAAAAAAACTTCAAGGGAGTTGCCATGGTTGGAGATGGAATTAATGATGCTCCAGCTTTGGCATTATCTGATTTAGGAATAGCTATAGGGGTTTCTGCTACTGATTTAACTCTTGAAACCGCGGATGTAATTATAATGAGTGATGATCTAAAAAAAATTCTTACTTTTTTTGATATTGCAAAAAAAACTAATAAGATAATTAAACAAAATATATGGAGCTCTATTCTTATAAAAGTATCATTCGCAATCCTTACTATAATAGGGCTCATGACGTTATGGTTAGCTGTAGGAATAGGTGATATGGGCCTCTCTTTAGCTATATTACTCAATGGTATGCGAATTTTCAGGCATAAAGTAAAATATAGAGATCTTCCTGTCAAAACTGTGGAAAATGAAGCAAAATTAATTATCTGTAAAACCTGCAATATTCGTAATATTCTATCTCAACATCATGGAAGAGATATGGTGAAATCTGAAAAAAAACTTATATGCTGGAGAAAAATGTTAAGTGGTGATGATTTAGAACCTTGCGAAGAGGAATTCCCTTTGTTTTGTCCCAATTGTAAAAATGAACTAGAATTAATATGAAATTTTAGTATTAATGCGGAGAGGGAGATTTGAACTCCCGAACCCCTACGGGACTGGATTCTGAGTCCAGCGCCTTTAACCAGACTTGGCAATCCCCGCATTTTAGTTCTTAAGGGGTAAAGTATTTCTTAAATATAATATACTACTCAATTAATATTAAGGTAGATAATTTACAATAGTATTTGTTATCTTCCTTTTGTTAATAATTAAGCAAATAGCATATTAATTTTAATATCAATAATACTAATATATTATTAAAACTAGTTATTATACTAGAATTCATTTCATTATACCCTAATTTCTTATGGCAAATCAACAACCTCCTTTTAAAGAAGATGAAGAAGATGGCGAAATTCCTAAACGAGAGGAACTTTCCATAACAGTGTATCAATTTAATGATGAAGTTGGAGACTTTGAAGAATTGATCATTGATCCTGACGTTCGATTATCTGATTTATTAGACGAAGATTTTATCTTACTTTTTATTGATCCTCAGCATTATCGTGTATGGTTGTGGCATGGGTTAAATACTACAACTCGAATGAAGTTCATTGCTGCGAAAATGGCAGCACCGATAAGAGACAAACATGGAATTGCATTTAGAATATCTGCCGTAGATCAAGATATAGAGACGCGTGGATTTAAGGTTATGCTCGGCTTAGAAGATGAGATTGATTATTCAAAAGCTCAGACGGGTCCCGCTTATGAAGGAACAGAGGAAGATTTAGAACTACTAAAGGAATTATCCTTAGAAAAAATCCTTTTAATACTTGAAAAGGCGGGACTACCAGAGGGTTATAAAAGAAAGATGGTCATTGTAAAAAATAAGTTATATGGTTATAAAGAATTGGATAAAAATTATCCTCATACTGTCATAAAAGAACCCCAATTATTTCCTTTAAAGGAAGAGGTAGAAGATGGACCATATATGGTAGAAAATCTAATCCCAAGAATTCTTATCTCCTACAATAATGTTGTTCTAACAGAGCTCCTTGAAAAAGTTGATGGAAAAGAAGAACATACTGAAATTGATGATAGTATTAAAAAAAATAAAAAATCTCTTTCATAATTAAAATTTAATTAGCTTCCATTCATTAACTATTAAATCGTTAATCTTTTATTTTATATAGAGAATTTCTTTCATGAAAAATGCGATTAAAAACATTAGATATTGGGTTTATCATCAGTTTAATAATCATATCCGTTATTTCAATAGATTTTATTTTAAATGAGACACATCGTAATCTTATAGAAAATATCTCAAAATATCCCCCTTTCCAAAATTTATTTTCAGGGATATTAATTACTTTTATTGTGACATTGATAGGAAATCTCCTTCCTTTTCCTACACCCTATACGTTTGTTCTATGTTACAGCTCATTACCATTTTATAACTTGCATTTCGGAATCCCTCTCCTTCTGGCTTTAGTGGCAAGTTTTGGTTGTTTAATAGGAGAATTAGGGGGATATTTTGTCGGGCGAGGCTCTATAAAGCTAATTTCTGAAAAAAACAAGAGTAACTTGAGCAAATATCACCAATTTTTACTTGAACATCCAAAATTTGGGCCGTTCTTTATCTTTGTTGCTGCATTAACTCCTATATCCGATGATTTCGTTACAATTCCCCTCGGAATGCTAAAATACTCTCTTAAGAAAACGGTATTCTGGTGTTGGTTAGGAAAATTAGGATTGATGTTAGTTTTTGCATATAATTTATTTAATATTTGTAATTTATTTGGAGGAGAAAGCTGGATTTTGAGTATAGTATCTCTATATTTAATAATAATACTAATGTATATCCTACTCAAAATTGATTTAATAGAATTATTTATTAGATTTTTCAAAAAAAGAAAAATGGTTTAGTTATGTATATATTACTTTTTTTCGTCTTTAATCTCAATCCCATCGGGTAGAGTAATACTATCAACCATAAGATCTTCTGCTTTCTTATATTCATCAAATGTACGAGCTTCTACTTCTTTAATATAATTTAACAACTTTTCTTCAAGCTCTTTTGGTAGATCATTTACTTGGTGCGATTGTAAAATTTCTGTGACTTTCTCGCTTGCTCGAATTATGATATCTTTTGCGCCTTTTTTATACCATGTTGCCCTTCTATTTCTATCAGATAATTTTGGAAAGTATAATTCATTCTTCATATGATCTTTTGTATGCTTTTCGGCAAGAAAATTGACTCCTTTTCGCTCTGTAGTGGCAACTTTCTTTATTACATTTATTCCAATTGTATCCTCCGTGACAGTTATCCCTTCTATTGCACGTTTAACCATCCCTATTAAGTCATCATCAATTACCAATAATTCTAACGCTTCAACTAAAGTTGCTTCATAAGTACCAGCACAGGTGATATAATTGATACCTGCTTGAGCTGCAAGCATTAGGGTTTGCATTCGTTCATATCCATTTTGCAAATCTAATACTTTTGAATCTGAACCACAACCAGGACCTCTCGAAGGAATATTATAATAACGGGCTAATTGTGCAATTCCTGCAGTTATAAGGCCCATCTCAACTGAGCCCATGGCAGAATTCCCTGTTCTCATATCTGTGATATGTGATACTGTACCATAAAATATAGGTGCCCCTGGATTATATATCTGTGAAAGAGCCACGCTTCCAAGAATTTCCGCATTTGTCTGTGTTATCAATCCCGCTAAGGTCACCGGGGAAGATGTACCCGCTAGCGCTTCTGGAGCTATAATAGTTGGTTGTTTATACTTTGTAAAAACTTCGAATCCATTTGTCATCAATTGAGGTAAATGTAGTGGAGAGGTTGGATTCATAAACCCTACAAGGCGAGGGTGTTTAATCAACTCCTCATCGCCTCCCACGATTAAAGATGCCAAATTCATCATATCTTGACTTGCTAATCTACCAAGGCAGCCAAGACCATAAGGTTTTTTTGTATTTTTAACCCATTGATATATACAATGTGCATGAATTGCCGTATATTTAATATCATTTGGCCAAACATCAATATGAGAGCATATAACATTTTCTAAGCTATCCACAATGCGTATTTGATTTATAGTGTCTGCCATTACCGTTTTTCTTACACCTTTATCATGATCGGGGTCATAGATTTTGACCGGAGTACCTATAGTTGCAAATTCGGTGTGGTTAACATCCACAGTAGCTTTAAATTTCCCATCTGGACCATGCAGTGTGAAAGAACTCGGAACAGATTTTAATTTCTCCTTGATTAATGATTCTGAAAATTTGACAAAGTGAGTGTCTTCGTTTACTTCTGCTCCATTTTGTTGTAAGATAGCTCTAGCTTTATCTGAATCCACTTTCATTCCAACACTCGCTAATAATTCTAAAGATGCGGAGTGTATTTCTTCTAATTCATTTTGAGAAAAAACATCTATTTTTTTTAATTTCATAAAAAATTCATATCTTTACCTTTAATTTTTAATTATTTTTTTTATAGCGGCTATTGCCTCGATTGCATCATCAGCCCATGCGTCAGCACCTATCTGCTTAGCCCATTCCTCTGATGTAGGAGCTCCTCCTACGATTACTTTGTATTTATCTCTCAAACCTCTTTTAATTAATTCTTCTATGACTTGCTTTTGAAAATCCATTGACATTGTTAATAAAGAGGACATTCCAATAATATCAGCGCTCACTTCTTCTGCTTTATTAATAAATTCTTCAGCAGTCACCTCAACACCTAAATTATATACTTCAAAACCGTTGGAAAAAAGAAATGAAGCTACTAAATCTTTGCCAATACTATGGACATCACTTTCTACTGTTCCTATAACTACTTTTCCTAAAGTATTTTTTTCACCGCCTATAGCTCTAATTGCTGGGTCTAAAACCTCATCAATAACAGTTTTTACTACATTTGCAGCCCCAATTAAATCTGGAAGAAATATCTCTTCATTTTCAAATTGGTCACCAATAAATTTCATAATACTGCCTATTATCTTCAACAATTCTTCTGCTGAGGATCGTTTTTGTTCAAGAAGTGAACTACAAAATTCTTTTAATCCATCCTCATCCCATTCAACTACGAGATTTTTCATTTTTTCTTCAATAGACATATGAAGTTTCTCTATCCAATAATTTCTATAAAATTTTAATTTATACAACAATTAATTTCAAAAAAAGTTTTTCAAAAAATAGATAAACTAAGGGTAAATAATACTAAAATAAAGAAGCTTGTTCAACTTGTTAATAAAAAATAAAACTACTAACAAGAAGTTGAGGATTAATTATATATGAAAACAAATCGCATTAGTGTGTTATCTCAAGATGAAATTGAATTAATCCATAATCACACCCTTGACCTATTAGAAAGTATTGGCGTAAGAGTTGATTCTCCTGAGGCAAAGAAGTTATTACAAGAGAATGGCGCAGATATTGATGAGAAAAGTGACTATGTTAAATTCCCCGAAAGTCTTGTGAAAGAACAACTAAATAGGGTTCCCGATTCATTTACATTATGGGGTTCTGATGGAACTTATAAGTTTGAAATAAATACGAGAAATGTAAATTTCGCTACTGTAGGGACCCCGATCAAAATTTATGATCCCGAACATAAGCAAGGTATAAGAAAAACAATTCTAAGCGATAATGTTTCCCAGATTAGAATAGTGGATAGCCTCAAAAACATTCGATGTTCTCATGTTGATGTATGGCCCAATGATGTACCTTATTTAGAGACCCATTATCACACTATTCGAGCATGGGCAATGAATAGTTCAAAACCATATGGTCTTGGATGTTATGGAAGGATTGCGAGCCAAGATATGATGAATCTTACGTTCATTATTGTGGGAAGCGAGGAGGAATTAATCAAAAAACCAAGATTAATAGGTTTTTTCAATCCAACAAGTCCATTGATGATGACTAAAATTTTATTAAATGGATTATTTATTTTTGCAAAATATAAACAACCAACCATAATTGCACCTGCTGCGAGTGCTGGATCAACCGCACCAGTGACTTTGGCAGGATTATTGGTTCAATCTAATATGGAAGTTCTTTCATCCATCGTACTAACCGAATTAATTAATCCCGGAGCACCTGTATTTTATTCAACTATGAATTGCCCTATGGATCCTCCCACTGGAAATGTAGCATGGGGTTCAATTGAAACGGGATTAATAACGGCAGGCGCAGCTCAATTAGCACGTTATTATAATATTCCATCACGTGGACCAGGGGCGGTAACTGAGTCAAAATGTTTTGATATTCAAAATGGGTTTGAAAGATTTATGACGTTATCTTTTGCTGCGAATGCAGGTATTAATTATATCACCTGTGCTGGTACTTATGAATCATCACTGGCAGAATCACTAGAACTCTTGGTAATTGATGACGAATTAATAGATATAGTTAATAGAGGAAGAGACGGAATAAATGTAGATGAAGAAACCCTTGCTATTGAACAAATCAAAAGGGTAGCATTAGAAGGAAAGAATTATTTAATGCTTAAACACACAGCGAAAAATACCAGAAAAGAAATCTTCGTACCCAAATTAATGGATAGGGATAGAAGAGGGATTTGGAAGAGAAATGGTTCAAAAGATATCATTGTGAGAGCACGAGAAAAAGTTAACAAAATCCTCGAAACTCAAAAGGGACCTGGGATTTCAAACGACGTAGATAATAAGTTAAAAGATTATTTTAAAGAAATTACTTCACGAACAATGGATTTTTTTAGAAAAGCTGAAGGTTTAGATAAAGAAGGAGATGTGAAAGGAATTAGTGGTCTGGAGGGATAAGTATGAAAGAAAAAAAAACAGTAGATCAAATAAATAAAGAATTAAGAAAAAAATGGGATACATTAAAATTTGATACGCAGCAAATTCGAGCAGGAGAGGATCCATATCCCGAAACTCCCTCAAGCTTACGATTACCACTTTACGCTACGAAATCATATATATATCCAACTTTAACTGAGATGCTTAAGAATCATTATTTTTATTCTAGAACTGAAAATCCAACATTATATGCTTTGGATAAAAAGTTAGCGACGTTACATGGAGGAGAGGAAGCTATATCAGTAGCTTCAGGTATGGCAGCCGTTCATTTAGCATGTTCGAGTGTATTACAGCAGAGATTAAAACGCATAAAGCCAAAAAAAATTTTTAAATATCTTCCTCAAACCCATCCCGAACAATTACCGAATATAGTTATGCATAAAAACCAATACACAGGAACTTATCGTTTATTTATGAATCTTTATCCTCAGATGGGGATTGAACCGAGGATAGTTGATATGAGAGACTTAGATCAAGTTAAAAATGCTATAGACGACCAAACAAAGTTGATTTTTGTAGAAACACCTGCTAATCCTTCGATTGATATAATTGACATACACGAATGTACTAATTTAATTCACAATAGTGGAGGAAAATGTATCGTTGATAATACTTTTGCCTCCCCCGTATTACAAAAACCGTTTGAATTAGGAGCAGATATAGTCGTAGAGAGTCTCACCAAATATATTAATGGTCATGGCGATGCTCTCGGAGGCGTAATAATTGGACCAAAAAACGATATTCAAAATATTCGCTATTTCTGGCAAGAATTAGAAGGTGCTGTTATGAGTCCCTTTAATGCTTGGTTAATATTACGGGGTTGCCGTACGTTAAGTATACGTATGAAAAAACATTGTGAAAATGCAATGGAAATTGCTCAATACTTAGAAACACACCCTAAAGTAGCAACTGTGATATATCCTGGCTTAGAATCGCATCCGAGTCATCTTATCGCTAAAAAACAAATGTCCGATTTTGGAGGGATGATGGGATTCGAACTCCAATCCGCAGAAGATAGTTATAAATTCATAGATCTCTTAAAGGTTATTAAAGTAGGAGTCTCTTTAGGAGATACCACCTCTTTAATTGAGTATACTTCATTAATGACGGGGATCGATCTTGCATCTTGGGAGAAGAGATTGATGGGTATTTCGGATACACATTTTAGATTTTCAATCGGGTTAGAAGATCCTGAGGATTTAATTAAAGATTTAGAGCAAGCTCTTAATCAATTATAATCTTTTTAATCTATTAATGGATGAGAATCAAAAAAAGAAAAAAAATTTTATAAAACTTAATTTTACATCCCTTTAAACCAAACTCCAAGGAAAAAGAGAAACCAAGAGAAAAAGAATACTATTATCGCTATTATTATCCAATTTGCATGAGAGCTAATAGTGGATATTATCTGAATAGTAGGTAATATAGACGGGGTATAAAGTAGCACATTTTGGTCGAGTAAAATAAAAACCCCAAATGCCATCAAAAGAAAGGAAATCAAAACTGTAAATTTACTTGGTGGTGTCCATCCCATTATTAATCACATTATTTTTTACATATAATTTGTATAAGTTATATGAAGGAAAATTCAATATAAAAATTTAATTTAAAATATTTTAGAATTGAAAAGATAATTATTAAATTATTAAATTACTGGTGAAACCACATAAATAGCTAATGAGATCAATTTAAGAATTGAACAAAAATAAAAATAATAAATTTAATTAGAGTTAACTCTCTTTTCCTTTTCTTTGTGGAGTTCTATTAATTTTGCCTTAATTCCTTCTACTTTTGATTTTGGGAAAGGATAGAAATATAAGCATATCAGTAAAACTCCTAATGCAATACCAGGAATAACGATAAATAACAATCGCAGTCCAAAAGTCACATCAACTAATGGGTCATAAACTTCCCAATCGCTTTGTACAAATACTAAACCAATGGTCACTATGGATAGAATCATTGAAAGCCTCATGAAAAAGTTAGTCACCCCAAAAAATGTTCCTTCATGTCTTACACCCGACTTTAATTCATCCTCATCAATAACATCTGCAATAATCAAATAAATAAAATAGATCATACCACCAAATCCAATCCCCATAAAAATAGCGATCACAACTGCGATTTCATATACATCAACAAACATTAGAGGGAGTGAGGCTAGAAAATATGCGACTACGGATAGAGCTAAACCTTTTCTCGAACCAATTTTGACATCCAACCATCTCCAGAGAACTACTGAAACTGCACCCATAATATACATAATACCCATAATAATAGAAGTTTGAAATGGTGATGCATGTAAAATTTGTCTTCCGAATATTTGAACCAGGGTTGCAAGAAGTAAGATAACATATTCATAGAGAAAGAATATCAGAGTATAAAGTATAAAACCTTTATTTTTTAATGAATACTTTACTCCTTCAAAAAATTTAAACGATTGTTGATAATCCAATTTAAATTCCTTTCTTTCCTTAACGCCCCATTTTAGTGCTATTATCAATGAAAATCCGACGATTATCGACGTTACTATCCCATTTAATAAATATGAGGTAGTGTTACTATCAACAATAAAGCCTGGGACTAGTGCTGCCGCTAATAATCCTACAACTGCGAGTAATTGCTTAATTGTATTTACTTCGGATCTTTCCTGTACAGTGGTATAGAGCTCAGGAAATAAACTATCAAAGGGAAGCGCTATCATCGTATAGAATGTGTCATAACAAATTAGCATAATCAATAAATATACAAATATTGCAAATTGAGATCCTGTTGGAGGAAGCCATAATATTATCTCTAAGATTAACATGGGAATTGTTCCAATCATGATATAGGGTTTTCGGCGCCCCCATCTGGTATGTGTACGATCAGATAAATAACCTATGAATGGATCATTAAAGGCATTCCATAATGTCCAGATAACTGCAGCAAGCACATACCAATTTATACTTAACCCAACAACGGTAAAGTAATAAGTGAACACCCAAATATTGAACGCGGTATTTATAAACCATTGAGCAAATGATCCCGCTCCAAAAGCCCATTTTTGACCTTTACTAAATCGAGTACTCATTTTTATTCATCATTATTTATTTTAAATAATTTCTGTATAGTAATAAAATACTCTATTTAAGAATTGTTAAAAGAAAATAAATAGTAAACATTCTCAATCTAGAGCAGAAGGCGAAAGCTATCTCGATAGTATCATTTATCTTAATCGTTTCGATCAGGGTTTTGAATACTTTTCAATTATGTAATTTTGGAGACTCCAAGTGTATTTTTCAAGATTTAAGATTAGCAAATTCTGTTCAATCTCTCTTAAATAAGAAACGTCTAATTGTTCGAACAAGTTTTTAAGACTATCAATGGCTTCAAAAATTTGTTTGATGATTTTCCAATCATGTGCCCATTCTTTATCTTGAAGTGCTAAATTTTCCATCATTCCAATGTTTATATGAAGGTTTTTATATATAAAGATTTAGTAATTCTTGATTTAGTAATTTAAAAATAAATAAAAGAGTTAAAAAACTATTAAAGAGTAGACTTTTTAAACTTTCACCACTACAACATGAGCGAGATGTTGTGTAACTCTCAATATCTTTCTGTACGATTGCTGTTCTGAATAGTATAATAAAATTCCTAATATAATATCCAATAGTAAAAACCCCGAAGCTTTTGAAAGATTGTTAATTGCATACATTGTTGGATTGGAGACTTCAAAATTCTCATCATTTACAGTCCTTATTTTCAATATAACCTTACCAAGAGTTTGCCCATTATTAAACGTTTCTAGGAGCCAAAAATAACAAAATCCGATGGCAAAGTTATATACATTTGTTAAAAGAAGCAAGCTTCCGAAGTTTAGAAACAAAGAGAGTGGTGATGAGATAATAATAACAATGATCATATCAATAAACCATGCAATTGCTCTTTGGAAAAAATCAGCATATACTATATTAGAATCACTAAATCTAACAGAATTTTGTTGCTGGTTTTTTCTTTCTGAAGTATCATAACCACAATATGCACATTTAGATGTATTTTCTTCTAATTTGCTTCCACATTTTGGACAATAATTTAATCCCAATTCTTCATCATCTTTTTTAACTTGATTTTAATTAATTTGATCTTACTATATCCAATATTTCTTCAAATATAATGTTTTTAGAGACCAGTTTTCAGCTTTAGTTTTTGGTTTAAAGATAGAGTTGAAAGGTTTTTTCAATAAGAGATTTCGTATCTTCAAATTCTGAGATATTAATAATCTTGTTAAGATCTTGAATTTCATTTAATTCTTCACTATATCTTTTCCCAAATTCTTCAGAAAATTTGTAAGATAAATTTTCTACAATCGAATTTTTTTTATTTGTACTTATCATTACGGCATATCCCCCTTTATTTTCATATTTAACAATAATATCCGAATTCCTTGTTTGAATCAATTCTATTTTATCCTCTTTTTCTGTAAATTCACTTAAAATGTAGTTCAGCCCAATTAAAATATTCCCCCATATCTTTGAATCGTCCTGAAATTCCGCTTCTTTCGCAAATTTATAGGAATAGAGCAAAATTCCGGATTTATGATAGATATTTACTGCAAATATTTTATTTGGTAAAATAACAAACATTTCAGGTTTTTTAATTAGGATAATATCAAATGCAAGTTGAGTTATCCAAACTAAAATAATATGCAATTCGCGATAAATTGGTTCACGTAATAAGATATATGCAATATACATAGCAATAGGAAGCGAAAAAATAAAAGGATTTATAAATAAAGGCCAACTCTCAGCTTTATTTTTTGAATTGAAAACGATTATAAAGGAGATATATAATAAATAAGAAGCGATTAATAATTGAAAAGTGATAATAATAAGGCTAGCATAAAAACTAAAATAATAATTAACTAATGAAGGATCTCCGATGAAAAAGGGGATAGGTTCTGTATATTCGATATAAATTTGAATAGAATTTGGTATAAATAGGATTCCTATTAAAAATCCAAAGAGAATTGATAGACATAAAAACGGGAAAATTTGTACTTTCTTATAT
>Ga0307433_1001018_pt1 | contig 17085 bp, 25 predicted proteins | sample SalMarWE160210MG_FD_202166 | JGI IMG/M metagenome (GOLD analysis project Ga0307433, IMG submission 202166) | Salt marsh sediment microbial communities from the Plum Island Ecosystem LTER, Massachusetts, United States - WE1603-210 | ecosystem: Environmental > Aquatic > Marine > Intertidal zone >... | reverse complement strand
CTTGGTAACGATACCCTCGTCCTGCAACCGCTTCCAGTATTTCTTAAATAGTTTACGCTGTCCCCGGTCATACAGGATGATAAGACCAAACACGGAAACACCCATCACGATATAAAAGATATAGGGGGGGATAACGTTAATCCACGTTACCAAGGCATACATTACCACCATAATAGCAACCATGCCCACAACTAATTTCATCCCTGTTTTCTTGAAGTAGCGGGAGTTAGCGATGGCATTGATGTCCGATTTACCCAATTTAATGGTCATTACTATCCAACCTCTTGATTATTTTCCGTTTCCTGCCATTCTTTGAGTAATTTCTTGGCAGCAAGGTTCTGTTTGCGAGTAAGTTTTACCGAATACCACGCAAAACCGATAACCGCCCCGATGATAACTACCCAACCCGCAATAGAAGTTACCCTGAACAACAAAACCCCGATGAAGCAGGCAGCTATCAATCCGTAATACCAGTAATTAGTTGCTTTGCTATACGCTCTGGTTACTCTGGCTTTGGCAATTGCCACAACATCTTGAGAGTTTATCTGTAACCCCATAATCTTTTACCTATCTCCCTTTTATTTTTTCCAGTATTTTTTCGACATCCGCAATAGATATTTCCATCCCGTCTAATGATGCCCGAACATCCCCCGTGTTAGTAATTAGGTTATTGGATACATTAGTGTGAATAATACAAGCTATATCGGTCATCGTTCCTATGGTTTTATCACCGCTATGCTCAGTATACTCCACCGAGTCATCTTTAAAGACTAACCTGCCCTGCTCAAAGGCTTTCTTGGATGAGCTTTCTATTTGTTTTAACGCTAACTTACGTCCCATCTTAAATAAATTCATCATACTATCCTTTATTGCAATGTCTTGCTGTTTATCGTAATACTATTTACGGTAGCAGTAAACGTTCCAGAACTGCCATCAGAGCGAGATAAAATAAGATTTTGATTCTCGCTCCATTCTCCTCCCCCATTAGCTACATACACATAGGCATCAGCAGCACAAATAATCACATTTCCTACACCCGGTCTTACAGCCCAATTAAAAGTATCATTCCCACTTGTTAGTGCTATCGCATCAAATTTACTAGCGTCACTTAATGTAAATTTAATCGTGATTGAAATATACGATAACGACTTTGCTGCATCATTATTAACCAGTTTAATACCAAAATTACTTGTTATCGTATCATCAGTATCAAATCCTTTAAATCCCATCGGACTATTATAATATGACGCCACAACCGTTCCTGAAGTTGTTCCTGTTTCCCCATCGCTACTAGAGCCACCTTCTAACACGGTTATTCTTTCTTCTAAATCATCAATAGTATCAGTTAGCTCTGCAATTCTTGCATTATAATCAGTTTTGGAAACATAATTTGACAAATCAGAAGTTTTTGCGTAATCGGATAAACTTGTTGCTAGAATATTAGTTTCAAATTTACTTATAGCAGTATCAACATCGGCGGGCTTTGCATACTTACTATCTAATGCAGCCAATTCACTAATAAGGTCGGCTGCTTTTGCATAAGCATCGAGATTAATCCCCGCTATCTTTTCATCAACTGCGGCATTCTGGGCGTTGATTTGTTTAACCAATGACCCCTGCAACTCGGACATTTGAGCCTTTATAGAATCAAACGATGCCGTTAACTCACTTATATCGGTTTTAACCGAGCCATCCAATTTGTTGATTTCGGTACTAAAGATTGATTGCGTAACCAACTTTGGCATCGCATAAAATGTAATCATCCCATAGCTTACCACCGCCGCCACCAACAGTATTATGACAATGAGTTTTGCGGTGCTAGGCATTCCCCCCTTGGTTTCTTTAGGAGACTCGTCAGGGATAACTCTCTCTGGAATATCGCTTCTGGGAATCTCTTTTCTGAGATTGTCGTTTCTGGGATTCTCGTTTCTAGGTTTTGGCTCTATAGAACCCATCATTTATTATCCTCCGATATGTATTTAAGTAATATTTCATTGACCAAAGCCTGCAAGCTCGTCTTTTGCTTAACTGCTAGGGCTTTAAGTTGCCACTTTAATTCGGGGTCTACGATAATTCTGGGGCGTCTATCCACTTTCGCCACTTTTTTCATATTTTCAGTTTAGCACATGCAATATTACGTGTCAATAGGCTAATCATTATCCTCCTCATCGAACATTTGAGCAATCGTCTTTTGTTTTTCCTTATTCTTGCGCTCTATCCTCTGCAACCTTAGTTCCTTACCGACAGTGAAACTGTCTTCGATAACCACCTTATTATTAAACTCATTAGCTTGGTTTAAGGTAAAGCTAGTATCAACAATAACATCGCCTTTCTTCTTATTTATAAACTCCACTTTCTTTATGAAACTGTCTTCATCGAAACCACCCGACACATATTTTACGCAACTGATAATCCTACCAAACTTTTTAACCTTAGCTTTAGCCCTTTCATCATCTCGACCTGTAGGAAACAGCGTTCTTATTTTGCTAAAAGGTGTATCGGTGTTCACAATTAGTTTAACTTTAAAAGTCTGCTCTCGCTGCCCCATTTTACATCCTCGACCTTATAGCATCCATCTTGGCTTCCCGTGCCTTTTTAAGCCATTTGTGGTTCTTCCAGCCTTCCTTGCGTTTCCGTTTACTATTAGCGACACGTAATCTCATCGTTATCTCCTTGTTTTTCTGTCGTTAATCCGTTTTTGCATAGCATCCACCCTCGTTTCTGGAGTTTGGGAACGTGCTATGTAATCCGTTTGTTGTTGCATCCTGATGTCACGATAAGTCGGCTCGACTTTTCTTTTTCGCTGAAATAACTTCTTTAAATTCATTAGACACCTGCCGTTTTCGGTTTCCCGAAATCTATCATTGCCTTTATCTGGTCAACTGCCTGCTGCCCAAACTTTCTTTTTAAATTATTCAGGTAATTTTTATCCGTAAAGAACTCTTTATGGGCTTTATTGCTAAATTCCACCGCCTCGCCTTTTTGCTTGGCAGAATATTGCCCGAAACTCGACCAGTCTTTATTATTGTCATATATCTTTGAGCCGGGCAACCTCTCCATAAAATAAAAATTACCGAACTCCAAGTTAAGGCTCTTGGCAAAATCCAGAGTTCGTTGCATTGTCTCCTTTGTGTCGCCCTCTAACCCGAAAATAAAGTTGCCGATTATATTCATTCCTGCACTATGTGCCCACTCAGTTGCCATTATCGCCTTTTCTTTGGTAGCTTTCTTCTCTACGTTGCCCAATATATCATCGCACCCACTTTCATAGCCGTAGGCTACCCATTTAATACCTGCCTGCCTCATTTTCACCAGCAATTCAGGAGTCACGCTATCCACCCTTGCGTAAGCCCAGATATTCAGGTCGTAATGTCTTTCTATAAGTTTATCACAAATCTGGTTAACCCGCTCCTTATTTAAGGTAAACATTTCGTCCCAAAACTTGATATTCTTGACTCCGTATTCATTTACAAGCAAGTCTATTTCTCTGATAAACAGGTTTATATCCCGATACCATACCCGATTCGACCAGTTATATAAAGGTTTGATGTTGCAAAATTCGCAATTATGAACAAGAACACCACTAGCGAAGAAGTTTTCACTCTGTGTGGAAATATCATATACGTTATAATTACCAGATATTCTTCTTATTCCACTTACTTTCTGCCACTTAGTCTTCATTATTACCAACCTCATAATTTGTATTTTGGTTAAATATAGAAGCGAATCTAACTTCCCAATATTCCCTATCATAATTTACTTTAATATTACACGGATTACATAGTGTTAATAAATTAGTAATTATATTATTTTTCTTACTATAATCTATGTGGTGGACACATAACTTCGTATTATATTTTAGTAATGATTCAAACTCAGATATTTGACAAAGTTGGCAAATATACCCATCTCTTTCCTTTACTTTACTTTTTAAATTATTGTTAAATCTTGAACCATAACTGCTACGACCACCTCTCCAGCCCGAATGATACATACCTCTAGGCTTACAAGCAACTAATTCATCGTATCTTTCTCGCCATATTTTTTTCATTATTATAGATTGTTTAACACCGTGCTTTTTCGCTGTCTCTGGATTTTTCATTGGGTTTTTATCGCCAAGTTTGGATAGACTATAAGATAATCTCTGCTCTGGTGTACGTATCATTTTAGGAATTATACCTGTATTATATCTTTCCTTAAATACTGCTCTACTTTTTGCCACTATTGCAGGGTTAAACATCGGATTATTTATTTTCATCGTTTCCGATATATTAACCCTCGCTGCTGGCGACATTACACTACGTGGCACTTTGCCGTCTTTATGTAATTGTTTTAATCTCACGGATGATTCGTTATACCTACCGTTAGCCCTGCTAGTTTGAATCATTTTTTGCACAACATCAGCACGTTTCATTGGGTTATTATCGCCTAATTTACTTAGCCTAATTTTTTCTCTTACTTCAGGTCTTTTCGTTACACTTTTCTCGCCTTTTGCGTAATCACGTGGTTGAGCCTTTGCTTTGCAACTAATACTACAGTAAACTTGCTTGCTCCTCATCAGCATTTCCTTACCACAATAAGGGCATATCTTCAATGTTTTATCCTTAAAAAATGTATATGTTGTCAATACTTCATCTTGCTCGGTTAATGAATCTGCCCTAACGTAACCACGCTTAGTAAAAACCAAATGTTCTGGTGTAACATATAATTTCCTACCATCTGGTAACGAAATCTCGATTAACTCATTAACTTTATGTTCTTTACCGTATAATATATCTACATCAATTACCTTATCACGATACCCCTTGATTTTTTTATTAGTATTATAAATATCTTCTATATTTAATTCATGTTGCCTATTATCACTACCGCTAATCTGAACGCTAGTCCCTTCTACTACACAATTATAAGGGCAATTTAAGGAGGTATAAACCGAAGCATATGGACTTCGTGGTGAGCCGTCCAAACAGTGCCATACGTGTGCCCTGTACCTATCCATCGGCAATAAATGGAACGGAATATCGGGCGTTCCCTCAAACACCTTTCCCCGTAATACCTCGATACCCAACTCATCCTTGGTTTGATGGGGCAAAGCCGAGGGATGTAAACCCGTAACATACATCGGATAGTCCCCGATTAATACATCAACGAGCTTTTTAGTCGCCACCATTTTCGGCGTACTCGACACGGATGGATTTGAACCCATCACTACGAATATTACTTTCTGCGGATTCATTAGCCTGATTTCCCGAACCGTGCTTTCGACAGACATATCCAAGGCTTCGGCATCCAATATATAAACCGTCTTCCCCTGTTTTAGATAATCGCCTGCAATTAAACCCGCCCATAACGGCGGTTCTATGCCAGAAAAAGGGCTTTGGATACGATTGTTCGGGTTAACCAGTAAAATATTCAACTTTTCTCCCCCATTAATTGTTTTTTTACCTCATATGCTAATTTATGCAGGTACTTTAGTATATTTTCCTGAATTTCAGCAGTTCCATTACCCGACACGACTATTTTATACTCCGTATCGTATTTAGTCTGTTCGCCGCATAGTAATATCGGCGTCATCTTTTTCTTTTTTGCCGTATAGATGGCATCTATAATATTTGTAGAGTCGCTTGTGGTCATCGCAATTAATATGTCGCCCTCTTTACCATAGACAATAACCTGATGGACAAATAAATCATCGAAGGATAGGTCATTCGATATTGCCGTTACCAGCGCATTATTAGATGTTAAATCTAAACATGGCACATACACTGGATAGGCATAAGTGCCGACTAACTCGGCAGTGAAGTGAGAACTCTCGGCTGCTAACCCCCCGTTACCGCAAACCAGAACTTTCCCCCCATTTTTTACGGATTTCGCAATGATTTTGACAACTTCGCTAATCATTTCCATTATCGAACACTACCTCGCTTCCTTTATCCTCAAAAGTTATCGGAACATATAGGTACGGACATAACGCCTTCTTAATCTTTTCCTGTTTTTCAGGGTCAGCTACCAAAAGCAAGAACCCCGATGAGCCAGAACCGCAGAGCTTCCCTCCGATTGCCCCTTGTTTTTTGGCATCGGCATAAAGCTCATCTATCCTTTTGTTGGTAATCAACGGAGACAACCCCTTTTTTAACTGCCACGCCTCATCCAGCAGCTTCCCAAAGCCGATTATATCCTTATTCCCCAGAATATTAACCCCATCATCTACTAATCGACACATTTCTTTCATTTCTGTCGGGTTAAACTTGTAAGTTTTGACAATATCGCTGGAATTTCTCGGTTGCCCTGTGTAAATCAACATTACCCACGACTCTAATTCTTCGGGGTAGCATACGGAGTGCACTCTTATATCATCGTCAAAGGTTATTTTATTAAACCCCCCGGTTGCCGATGCCACTTGGTCTTGGCAACCGCAATTATCCTTAACTAATTCCTGCTCCACATAGATAGCATCCTTCGCCAACTGCATCTTGGTTTTGCGGATACCTTTTAGTTTATACAAAGTGTTAAGCAACCCTACGGTAAACGCCGAACTCGACCCCAACCCACTCCTCGCTGGTACATCCCCATCATAATGTATCTCCAATCCATCCCTGCACTTTAAATATCTCAGGCATTCCCTGACTATATGGTTCTGTATTTCGTTTATATCCTTAACATTTTCGATGTAAGACCATAAAATACGGTACTTATGGTCAAAATAGGGCGGGAGATGGCGACAGGTGATATAAATATACTTATTTATGGTCGTACTTAATACCGCACCCCCATATTCCTTAAAATACTGTGGGAAGTCGCTGCCTCCACCGATAAAACTGACCCTTAGTGGGCTTCTTACAATTATCACGGCATATCCCCCTTTACTTTCCCGATTATTTTGGAACTGGAATTATTATCTAACATCTAGTAGTCCTCAAATATTCAATAGCCTTAAGCAAATAATCAGGATTCTCATAAAAACAACCTATCCCGATATTACAACTTATACATAATAAGCCACATATTTCGTTTGTTTGGTGATTATGGTCTATACATAAATTATGTCTTTTGCGATTCTTTACATCAACCATTTCATTCAATTTCGCACCACATATAATACATCTATAATTCTGTTTAATTAACAACGCTTCGTAATCTTCAATCGTTATACCAAACTTACTCTTTATATGGCTGGCACGTGATTGCCTTGTGCGCCTTTCTCTATGTGTATTTGCCCATTCTAATCTCTTTTTATTGTAATGTTCTCTATCAAGCGACCTCCACCACTTCATATAGGCACGATGTTCTTCTTGTGTTTTGCCATAGGGCATTCCACTTAATAACGCAAAGGTCTTTCTCATTATCTATCCTTAATTCCATTCGGGTTAATATTTAAAAAATCATTTATGCTAAGCATAAGGTCGTCTATAATATAATCTGCCGATGGCTTACCAAATATCAATACGTGGTATTTTACACCCCAACTATTTAATTGGCTCTCTGTTAAATCACGTAAATCTTTACCACTAACAGAACCTCTCCCTGTAAATATTTTTATAGTGTGCCCCATATCAAATATCATATTTATCTTATCAATAACTTCTTTTCTAGGTTTACTATTCACATAATCTGTGCCTACGGTATCGCAAATAGTATTATCTATATCAATCATATATATCATTTAACCTTCTCTTACCTCTGCTCAAAATCAATACCACCCAATATTCCTTGTTTATATAATTCAATCAATCTTTTAATATAATTGGAGCTATGATGTATTGGGGGATTTTCCCCTAATCCCCATATAATCTGACAATTAATTTCTTTACAAGTCTCTACCATTTTTCGAGGCATATTACCTTTATTCCACTCGCCACCCTTGGCAAATATATCAGGATGCACTAACTTTAAAGTCTCACATACAAGTTCGTCCTTATCAATACTAGGGACAACTTCATCTACCATCCCAAGAGACTTAATTATCCTTACCCTTTCATTTAATGGCATAAAATAATAACCCTTTTTCTTAATAATTTGTTCATCATTATTTACTATAACAGTAAGCCAATCGCCTAATTTTTTCGCCTCTATAAAACTAGATAAATGACCCACGTGTAATATATCGTAATAACCCGAAGTGCAAATTTTTATTCTCTTTGATAATAACTCACCCATCGCCTCGGCTACACCAGCCATTGTCATGCCATGCCGCTTTCCTGATATTACCGTTATCACATTACCGTCTTTCATTTGTTTCTCCTATGGGAAAGATAACATCATATTGTCTTTGATTACTATTTCCTCGATTTGCCTGTTGTATCCTTGGAAAGTGCACCTCATATCTTTGCAATGAACACTCGGAATTATCTTTTTTAATCTCTCTCGGTGTTCATCACTGCCCCACCACTCTAATATCTTATTCGGGTCGGGAAAACAACTGCCGAGAAGATAATCTTTTTCCATCTTACGGTCTACACAGATATACGAGTTGCCATCGGTCAGTATCGGTATCAATAAAGGCGTGGCGAGACATTGCTTAAAGTCCTGCTTATTATGAAACTCGGCGTCAAACTTATGAGTCGTGGTAAAAACTTTAAAATCCTCATCCTCTAATTCGTGGCACATCGCAAATTCATTCTGGATATATTTAACATCCAATTCTAATTTCTTATGCCCGACTATATCACTTCTTTCTAAATCTACAGGTCTGACGTTAAACGCCGGAAGCCCTAACTCTTTGGCTAATTTACAGGCACTAAAGATTGTCTTATAATTTTCGGGCAACACTACCATCCTGAATACCACAAAGGAATTAGATTTATCTTTTATTCGCTGGTCAACTATTCTCGATATATTCTCTACTACCGAATTAAATTTATCCACGCCTTTTATGATTTTATAGTCTTCTCTATTTGAGGAATCTATGGATAAGGTAACGAACTTGCAGACCATCATAGATTCAATAAGTTCATCGCTCAACTTTATACCGTTGGTGAACATTGAAACGTCTAAGCCTTTTTCTTTACCGTAAGTTAAAAGTTTCGGCGTGCCTTCGTATAAACTCGGGTCACCTCCACCCGATACACATAATCCTCTCACGCCCCATTTAGCAAGAAAATCTATCAATTTAACACAGTAATCTATCGGCAATGCCGTCATTTCCCCGATTTCTTCACGGTGATTTTTCAGGTATCGCTGGACTATACACCAAGGGCACGCTGCGTTGCAAAAGGCGTAAGGGTCTAAATTGCATTCTACGGGCGGAGGTAGATAATTCGTTTTACCGTCCATCCACGCCATTATCTTTTTATAATGCTCGTAGTATGTTAAGCCTTTTGCGCTTGAAAATGAATTGTATTTATTCTTTTCTGACCACTCTATCATCTTAACTCCCTATTTTTATAATATTTACACGCCTTAATTATTTTCATTTGCTTTCTAACACAGCAACTTTTCTCTCTAAATCAGAGATACGAGATATAAGTAGATTGATTAGGTTACATTGACTTTGCAATGTATTGACTTTGCTTTTTAAAATGGCAGTATCTTTTTGTAAGTCTGCAATCATCTGGAAGTAGGATAGGTCTTGTTGTATCTTAGTATCTAAATCAATATTTAATTGACCTACGGATTGAGATAAGTTGACTAAATCATTATTTATACGAACCAGTGATAAGCGTAAATCTTCGTAACGTTTGTTATAGTCCTGATTATTAATAGTTAATATTTGGTCTTGCACTTCCCATACCAATCTATTAAGATTAGCCATGTCTTGAATAAGCTGTTTGTAATCCTGACTATTTAGGTCTGTAACCTGCTTTTTCAAAGAAACTAATTCATCACTTATCAAAGAGATACTCATTTGCATTGATTTAATAATACTGTCTATGTCGCCACTATTATCTATGGTTATAGTAGTCGTAATAACGATGGGGTCAAAATTGTTAGTGTGTATAGTGGGATTAGTAGTAATTAACTGTTTATCTATCACCAACGGCGATGTTGTATCCTTAATTTGTTCAGGATAGCCACAAGATGTGAAACACAACATAGTAAATAATAAAGTAGTTATTAATAAAGTAACGATGTATTTATATTTCATTTTTACTCCCTTAATATAATTCCGCCATTTCCACAATAATACCCGACTCGCCCGACTCCAGTAATCCTTTATAAACTGGCACAACCATTATAGGATTATCTAATTTTATCACAGCGATATTGGTTACTAATCTTTTAAAAGCCTCGGTATAATCCCTCGTATGTTGTATACCGCCGTCTAACGGATATGTAGAGCCGACTATCGTTCTTATAATTACCTGCGGCTTATATTGCCCGTAGGATAAATCATCCATAACATCTAAATGGTTGACGATTTGGTTCACGGCACATAAAAGGAAATCGAAGCGGGGGAAAACGCTAACGGGAATAAAACCATGCATCGCCAGACCTATAGACATACCGACCTGCATCTCCTCAGCAACTGGCATTTCCCACCTCTTACTCATCGGCACATCTTTTAAAGTATCGGATATTACACTTCCTTCATAAGCTACCGTTTGCCCGATAAAGATGGTGCGTTTATCATCACCGAGCAGTTTTATTGCTTTCATTACTTCTTCTTTATAATTCATCTGTCTCTCCGCTAAAATTTTAACCATTTCCCCGTTCCGCTGTGCCCGTTGACTCTTTCGTAACTGTAGTATTTTATTTTATTGCCTACATTTTGCTCGCCCCAAACCTTCTCTGTCGGCGTCATCACGGAGAACTTATTGTCTTCGACCACATATAAAATAGGGAGGTCGAATCCCTCGGCATACCTGACGCTTTCGTAAAATATCCCCGTGCGGGCACCCATATCCCCAACAAAGCAGTAAACTTTCTCGTCCAATCCTTTTAATTTAATGGACAAAGCCACGCCCAAGGCTATGGAACTGCACCCACCTACTATTGCCGAGGAAAATACCCTGTGTTCCTTGCTGCATAAGTGCATACTATGCCCTGCGAAAATTTCCTTCTTGGCTAATTCCATATCTCCGGTCTTTAATATGAAGTGATACGAGTTTCTATGCGTGCAAAACACCCAATCCTGTGGTCTTATATCCTTAAAGATTTCGATGAGGGCGTCTTCATTTCCGCCGTTTAGGTGTACGGGGGTAAGGATTTGCTTATCGTTAAAACATATCTTAATATCTTCCGTGAAATTAATTAAATCCTGTTTCGTAATCATCATTTTTATATCCTGCCTTTCCTATTTAATTCCTCAAAGGCACTCTCCATCGCATTACAAAACTCATCCATACACTCATTAAAATGCGGGCATTTCTCACATAACTTTAAAGATACGTGAACCTTTTTGCAATCCTTGGGATAACTTTTTATTTTATCATTCATTTTTTCCTCAACCAGTTTTCATATACTATCTGTGTCAGAAGCATTAAGCCGTGAACCCAAGTATTCTGCCTTCTCTCCCGATACGCTTGTGGCTCTAACGCTGGTATTTCCGATATCTTCATCTTCGCCTTATTAGCCCTGATGGATAAAGATGGCTCAAAACTATAGAGCGGACTCATTTTAATTAATCGCTGTTGTAGCCTGTTCGGCTTATCCTTAAACCTGAGTTGGTCTATTATTTCTCTCCGATATGCCCGAAGCATAACTAAGGCATCTGTATAATGAAACTTACCAGACATATTGCAAATACCCGTCAATACCCTATTCCCTATTTTCGTCAAAAATGTATCATCGGGGCTAACCATACCGCCATAATAACGAGAGCCTATAACCAAATCATAGCCTTCGTTTATTTTACTCACTAATCGGGGGATTGATTCGGGAATCGAATTACCGTCAGGCGAAAAGGTAATAACAATATCGCCAGTAATCAATCCCGAAGCGAATGCTTCTGTATATGCTTCCCATATACCAGCTTTCGGGCTAGACCGTTTCAATACGGTATATCCATTTTGCTCGCACCATTCTCTTGAGCCATCGGTTGACCAAGCATCTAAAAAGATAAACTGGTCATACCACTCCTTTTTAATTTGCGGCATAATGATTTTTAGTCCGTTTATTTCATTCAAACAAGGTGCAAGGATTGTAACTTTTAGTTTATTATTCATTTGTTCTCCACGCTGTAAGCCTTCATTAACATTTCACGAACAGTCGGGTGCATCGGCATTAATTTTGCATCTTCCAAACAAACCCACTTATACTCATCGTGTTCCCAACTTAATTTAATAGGCTTGCTACCCGTAATTCTTCCTAAATAAGAAAGTATAAAATCTGTTTTGTCTTCATTTACGGCTCTGAATACACCTATTCCAATTAACGGAATTTCTATTTTAATACCAGTTTCTTCCTCCAATTCCCGAAACGCCGCCATTTCTGGCATTTCATCCTTTTCTATACCGCCGCTCGGAAACTCCCATTTCCCCTTATTTGCCCCGAAAGAACGCTTGAGCATCAATGTCTCGTCATTCCCATTTAATAATACAATGGCGGAATGAATTGTCGGTTTATGCTTTATCCATTCAAAATATACCTTGGGGTCAACCGTGTGTTTCTCCATTAATTCCCCTTTATAATTTTATTAATAATCCCTGTTGTGGAAAAGGATTTTTTCCCGTATTCTCTTTTACCTATTACCAATTTGACCCCATATTTATCCACCATCAACTGCCGATAAGGTATGTCGTAATCATCCTCATTTACCATATAAATATCGGGGCGTAAAAGGTATAATACCCTGCTTTCGGATTCCAATGGATGAGTGCCTGCTTTCATTTTCTGGTTTAAGCAACAATAATCGACTGGTTTTAGATTATCTACGCAATATAAGCGGGCTTTTTCGTTTATAATTGGCTTCCCTTTACCCTTGTTTAATCTTATATCGTAATCCGACCCCACTCCTACCACTAATATATCTCCCCGCGCTTTGCACTTTAATAAAAAGGCTATATGGCTTGCGTGAAGCAAATCAAAACTACCGGAACAATAAACAATAACCTGTTTTTTATGCCTTTCCCTAACTACTGGCAACAACTTTTGGGTTATAATCATTCTATTTCCATTTCCTTAAAGCGTACTTTATAATATTAGCCCAACGGAAACTTTTTTTATCTACCTTCTGTTCCTGCGGTTTTATTACCTCTGGCAATTTCTTATGCTTGAACGCTGGTTTAAAACCACTGTAAATAATCCTGAACAGCACGTAGACAGAAAACAGACGCCACATTATCGGTATCCCTTTTAGCACAAAGGTATACCCCACTCCGACAGTCTGAATATTCTGCGTATTTGCCCAATTCTCTATCATCCCTGTCATCGCCTGCATTACGACAAACGTATAAATGGCAAACATCATATAGAATATCCACTTGTAATCATCAATAAAACCTTTTAATTCTTCACTTATACCACTCCATCCCCTAGCACGATACGCCATTACGCAACGTATACTTTCCAGTATAATTACGATACAGCTTAATATGATGAATATGATACCGTAATTCAATTTACCCTTACCCACCTGAAAGGAAAGTTGGAGTCAGGAATTATAAAACTCTTATCTTCCAGCATTTCCAAATTTGTTCCCAAACACTCGTTAGACATTATCCGCATTACATTAATCGGCGTTATGGTCGGGTATATATCTAAATTCCTGACCGCCATCAAATTTGCGGAGTGTATCTCGATTCCTTCTTCCTTGGTCAGAGTTTTAGAAGCCTTGATATTTCCATAAGCACTATCGGCAAATTTCATTCCTTCGTCCGACATCAAAACAATGACCGCTTCGGGATTACTGGCTATAACACCGTCAACCCATTCAAGTATCAACTTATTGATATACTGTAACTGCCCGATATACAAACTTTCCAGTGATTGATTCAGGTCTGGGCTTTTACCATTCTTATCAAAGACATAAGGGGGATGCGGTGAAATAATATGGGCGAAAAGGAATATCGGCTCTTGCGGATTGGATGCCTTATCTAAAAGCCCAAACTGGTAATGCACCAAATACGCTGCCCACTCCTGAGTATAGAGAATTAAACCACCGCCAGCATCCTCTACAGTATCTCCTTTATTGTATTTCCCCTGTTGCCATTCATCATAGTAGTAAAAGGCAGGTTGCAATGCCGTGCTGTATAACAAATTGACGGCGAACTCACTTAAAAAGTAGCTAGAATCTTGCGTCCCTCTGAACCAAGAGTCTATCTTATACCACTGGTCGCCGACTGCTTGCTTAATGATATTGTTCGTAAAAGCCTTGTTAATCGGCACGTAAGATTGGGTATCTTCCGTAGCATCGGGGAATAAAGCATCGAGGTAATTCATATTCATCATACTGGCGGTAGATGGCGCAGTCTGAGCGTAATTGCACATACTCTCATCCGCTACCTCAAATCCCCTCGCATTTAATGCGTCTAGGAAAGGAGAATTATCGTAATCAAAGTATTTTTCCAACATATCGGCACGGCAATACCTATCAAATACCAAGACGTAAACACTTTTTTCTAGTGTCCTACCGTCAATATCCTCTGTCTTTAAATCTACAGTATTAGAATATTTGACATTAGCCAAGGGGAATACCAACATCCCGATACTCAAAGCACACAAGGGAAAACGCCAAGACCTCGCTATTTTCTTATAATGCAACATTATGCCAACCACTACCACTATTGCTGTACCTATTATATAAATGAGCCAATAATCAACATATTCTATCACAGGAGAAAAACCGCACAGTTTACAGATATAGCCCCAAGAGTAAAACCACAGTAAGATAATGAACCCCAACACCAACTGGTTTTCCATCGGTTTCATTCGCCAAGTCGCCAGCATTACAATAACACCCAAGCCAAGAGCGAATAAACTCCATAAGAGTATTTCCTGAGTTGACACATATATACTATTGAACGAAGCAAAGCTCAAATATAGACCTATACTGAATATCGGGATAACAATTTTAAATATCCTGTGCATTTATAATCTCCGCATTAAGTAGAGGATTCTCTTGGAGTCGGCAAGTTCCCAAGTTTTATCTATCCTGAAGTATGGTCGAAACGTATCAAGAAATATGGCTTTATCATAAGGATGATGTGTTTTAATCGTTCTGGTCATACTTATTATTTGAGGGTCATTTTCAGGAATGAACTCTACCAATAAATATTTCCCCAACTTATTGAATAACAAGGCAATTTGCTCAAGTGGGATACATCCCTTGAAACATAAATGATGGATAAGTGCCAACGCCAGCACCATATCAAATTTATAACTCGTCAATCTTTTTACGATGCTAGTCCTTTCTTGGTTCATCCAACCCCCATCCGAAGTCGGATTACATAAGTCAGCTACTAAGGATAAGACATTGGTGTATCTTTTCTTATACAGATAATCCACCGCCTGATAATCGCTATCCAAAGCGACTACGCTACTCGCTTTTTCTTTAACGGCTTCCGTAAAGTCGCCACGATTACAACCTAAATCCAATACTTTTTTTGAGTCTGCTATAATCATTGCTTCTTTTATGAACCACTTCTTCATCAAGTAATCCGAGGCAGTATAGTTGCTTGTCTTATCGTAATAGTCGTTCCACAAAGTCTTCCCCCTCTTTGGCTTTAAATGTTCCACAGTATATTTTAAACTTGCCACAATGCCATCAAACCCTCTTTTACTGATATAGGTTTTCTTGGGTAGGGTTTTCTTGCGGCTTGCTAACGAATGCAAGTAAATATGAAGCCCTAGACCTGAAATATACCTCCACTTTGGGATTAGTTTGGCGGCTAACCCAATCGAACACCGCCATTTGAGAAACTCTAGCGACACGCAAGCCCCCAAAGCCAACGGCACTAAAAATTCTTCGCAGAACTGCCCGTAAGCCTGCCAAGGCTGACCTTCTTCATATATTTCAAAGGAGGACGTGTCAATAAATATCGGTTTCGACCCGACAAATTGAACATTATTAGTCGAAGCGTCTTTTAACGTCATTCCATATCCCATCGCTATCTCTTGTATTTTCAGCGTCAGCAGAGCCGCTTCTTTAAGCTGGTTAAAAGACCACTCGCTCGCATAAGTAATAAACGGTATCAACGTAGGCTGTATTGTATGGTAGTCTATTTCCCGATGGCTGACCATATAACCGCTGCCAATCAACTTGCTATACAAACCCGACTTATTCAAGTGCTGGTAGGCTGGAATATAACTATCTGACATAACCCTAACGAGTTCGCCATTTTTATAAGTCATATATCCTTCCGAGTCGTGTAATGAATTAGCGTTTCTCATTCTTATTTCGCCTGAACCAATTAATTATTTTCTTCCAGTAAACCTTCAGGGCAACCAATCCGCCCAAGGCAAAGGCGGCCGCTATCTGTATGACATAGCCCGCCGTCCCTAAATCCACATAACCCTTTTGTGATTTTAATAACTCTCTCCAATTCATTTTGCTTACCTCAATATAAGATGACCTTGATAAAATAACTTACTCCTTAACCACCGCAAAAACAAAAGCTCAGGGGCAAACCTGTAATGTTTGTTTCTAAACCGCCACTGGAAATATTTATGGGGGAATTTATAAGCAGCTTTCATCCACCATCCATCTCTTTCCAGCGAATCCAAGACATTCGGTAGCGCATTGGACAGCATACTAAGATAACATATGTTCCCAATCGCTCGCCTATCTTCAGTATTAAACCAAGGAATCCTTCTGCCTTCAAAATCGTATTCATCAAATATCCAATCCCCCCATTCCTCTAATTTAGTCGGCGGTTTCAAACCATGTTCAATAGCCATATCCCACATCGGCGTGCCGGGCAACGCTGTATAAACCGCCATCGTTTCAAACTGCGCTCTCGGATTATCTTTCCTTAAAGTATTGGCGAGTTCTATGGTATCGTTCATTTCCTCAAAAGTTTCTGTCGGGAATCCGCACATTAAGGCATAAGCGGGGGTAATGTCGTGCTTTTTTATCTTCAAGTTAGCTTGAATGGTTTCTTCCTTAGTAATCCCTTTGTTCATTAATTTTAAGATGCGATTGTTGCCTGATTCTGCACCAAACTTCAAAGTATGTGCTCCTGCCCTCTTATAAAGGGCTACTTGGTC
>Ga0307433_1001014_pt1 | contig 17113 bp, 12 predicted proteins | sample SalMarWE160210MG_FD_202166 | JGI IMG/M metagenome (GOLD analysis project Ga0307433, IMG submission 202166) | Salt marsh sediment microbial communities from the Plum Island Ecosystem LTER, Massachusetts, United States - WE1603-210 | ecosystem: Environmental > Aquatic > Marine > Intertidal zone >... | reverse complement strand
AAGGATTGTAACTCTGGGGGGAAAACTTCTAAAAGATGTAACCGGATACGACATAAAGAAGCTTATCGTGGGCTCGGAAGGAACCCTGGGCATCGTTACCAGGATAATAATTAGGCTTATCCCACTTCCTACGTCAAAGGTTGACCTTCTGGTACTGTTTAAGGATATAAGGTCCGCCATTGAAATGGTTCCAAAAATTATGACCGGGGCAAAAATAATACCGACGTCAGTAGAGTTTATGGATAAGATATCAGTCGGGGCCTCATGTAAGTACCTAAATGAAAAGCTCCCCTATCAGGATGCCGGGGCCATGCTCATAATAGAGGTTGATGGAAACAGGGAAGATATAGTCTTTCAGGATGCTGAAACAGTTGGAGATATGTGCCTAAAAGAAGGCGCCCTTGAGGTATACTGGGCAGACAACTACACCACCCAGGAAAGAATCTGGAGCGTGAGGAGAAACATTGCCGAGGCCTTTATGGTTTTTAGCCCCCACCAGAGCCTGGAGGATATAGTGGTTCCCATATCTAAAATTCCTGATCTTATGCTGGATCTGGATAGAATCTCTAAAAAGTACAATATAAAGATACCATGCTACGGACATGCCGGGGATGGAAACCTTCATGCCACCCTGGTTAAAAACCCGGATAGCACCACCAAAGAATGGTACTCACTGGAGACCGAAGCCTTAAAAGAGCTTTACAGGGCAACTAAAAAGTTAGGCGGTACCTTAAGCGGAGAGCATGGCATAGGCTCTAAAAGGAAACGCTTTATGGGGATTGTATGCAGCAGGGAAGAGATAGATTTAATGAAAAAAATTAAGAGCGCTTTTGATCCCAACGGAATAATGAATCCCGGAAAGATATTTGATATAAAATAGAAGGTAGAAAAATGTATATAAGCTTAGATTACGGCAAAAAAAAGCTAAATATAGATATCGATGATAAAAATATATTGGATGTTATAGAAAATAAAAAAACTGAACCAATTAAAAACCCAAAATCCAGATTAACCGAAAGCCTAAAAAACCCCATAGGGACTTTGCCACTTAAAGATAAGATTAAAAATAAATCAAAAGTTTGTATAGTAATATCTGATATAACAAGGGCAGTGCCAACCAGGCTTATCCTTGAAGCTCTCCTTCCGGAACTTCTAAGCTACGGCATAAATAAAGATTCCATAACCATAATGGTAGCCACAGGCCTTCACAGGCCAAACGAAGGTGAAGAACTTGTAAAGCTGGTTGGGAGGGACATTGCAGATAGTTACAGAATCATAAATCATAATGCCAAAGACAAAAAAATATGCAGGCGTATTGGGGAAACTAAAAGAGGAACCCCTATAACTCTAAATAAATATTTTCTGGACTGCGATTTTAAAATCACCACAGGCCTTATCGAGCCCCACTTTATGGCAGGCTTTTCCGGTGGCAGAAAATCAATATGCCCAGGCATAAGCTGCTACGATATGTTTAGATACATCCACGGACCGGAAATTTTAGAGTCTCCGGATGCTTCTAATATGATACTTAAAGGCAATCCATTTCACGAAGAAGCCACAGATATTGCCAGAAAGGCCGGGGTTGATTTTATAATTAACGTAACCATTAACAAAGACAAAGAAATAACGGGGATATTCAGCGGAAACTTAGAGAAAGCATTTTTAGCCGGGGCCAAATTTTGTATGAAAGAAAATACATATAAAATAACCGGTCAGGCAGATATGGTCATAACATCAGGCGGAGGCCTGCCTCTTGATGCTAATCTCTACCAGTCAGTAAAAGGAATGGTGGGAGCTATCCCTGCAGTAAAAAAAGGCGGAATGATAATTATAGCCTCGGAATGTAGCGAAGGAATCGGAAGCAAAGAGTTTAGGGAACTTTTACTGGGCGAAAAGAATTTAGATAAATTTATAGAAAAGATACACCAAAAAAACTATTTTAAAATAGACCAGTGGGAGTTGGAAGAGCTGGGAAAAGCAAGAAGCAGGGCTGAAATTTATCTATACAGTGAGTATATAAGTAAAGGAAGTTATGATATACCTCCAGGCACTTTAAAAATAGCCGGTTCGGTACAGAAAGCTATTGATGTAGGGTTAGGTAGATATGGGAAAAAGGCAAAAATAACTGTTATACCGGAAGGTCCTTATGTGATACCTGTATTGGATAAGAGTTATTAAATTAGAATCAAATTAAAATATCTATTATTTATATATCTTTAAACAATCCAACTCATTTTTTCATATATGATTTTCTGAAGGTCTCAGAAGTTTTTTCTTATAAACCTAAAAAGTTCTGTCATATTTTGAGATACAAATATTGTAATCTTAGCCGATTCATTCTCTGCTTTAAGATGATGATATTCAGTTGAGCATTTTTATTTTTAAATTACGGATTGGGTTTACTACTTGACATTATAAAAAAAAAGAAATAAAATTAAAATCTAAACGTTTAGGTTATTAAACGTTTAGATTTAAAACTCATATTCTATATTATAAAATGCTATATCTTGTTTTAAATATAATAGTAATTAAAACATTGGAATTCATAAAAATCTCAATATCTATGTAATCATTGATTCATTAATTATTAATTATTGCTGATTATTTTTGTAATAAAAATAAAAGTACGAGGATTGTAAAGTAATAATATAGAGAGAAGGTACGAAATTAATATGGAAAAGTGCGAGTATAAGGTAGGAATAATTGGAACAGGTATGATTGCAAATGCAGCACATATTCCTGCGCTAAATAATTTAAGAAAGAAAAAAATAGCCGAAATAGTAGCTGTAGCTGACGTTAATTCAGAAAGTGCTAAGAGAACTGCTGAGAGACATGGAATTAAAGAATATTACTCAGACCCACAGAAAATGCTTGATGAAAAAGAGCTGGATATAGTAGTAATATGCACACCTAATTATTATCACAAACAGTGGACTATTGCCGCGTTAAGAAGTGGCGCAAACGTCGTTTGCGAAAAGCCTCTGACAATTAGATATAAAGACTCGATAGAACTGTTTGAAGAAGCCAAAAAATGCGGTAGGAATCTTTATCCAGTACAAAGCATACGCTGGAGAAATGATATCGAGCATTCGTATAAAATAATACAAAGTGGAGAGATCGGAGCAACATATTATTCTGATATTAGTTATATAAGAAGATATGGCATACCGATGTGGGGAATGTACCATATGAAAGAATACAATGTAGGCGGAGCTTTTTGTGATGTAGGCGTACACTTTTTGGATGCTTTTTTATGGATGGCCGGGAACCCCGAGGTTGAGTCTGTAAGTGGAAATGCCTTTACAAAACTTGCAGTGAAGGGTGAGAAGATATTGGTAGATATAGCAGAAGGAGGAGCATATAGTGGATTATTTAATCCAGTAAAATATGACTATAAAAAGTTTAATGTTGAAGAGTTTGCAGTCGGCTCAATACGATTTAAGGGAGATATATTTGTTAACTTCAAATTCGCATGGGCAGTATTTCTTCCTACCTCAGGACTCGAGATGTCAGTAATTGGAGATAAAGGTGGATTTATTATAAATAAGAATACTCTTATCAAAAATATAAATGGTTATCAGGGAGAGATAGTTTTAAATACATACGATAATAGAGCTTACAGGGGAATAGAATTTGCCCGTCACTGGTATATGTGGGAGCATCTAATTAAAGTAATGGAAGGCCAAGAGGAGAGAAGAGTAAAACCCGAAGAAACTCTAAATTTAATTACTGCATTAGAATGTTTTTATAGATCGGCAGAGGAACACCGAGAAGTTAGCGCTTCTGAGATTAGGGGCTAAAAAATTAAAGTAAAACATGAAAGGGGTAGAAAATAGATGGAGAAAGAAAGATACAGGGTTGGAATTATTGGATTTGCTCATATGCATGTAAATAATGTAGCTGCCTATTTTGCGGAAAATCCAAGAATAGATCTTTGCGCTTTTTCAGATACTTTACCTGCTGAGGACGAGCTTAAAGATGCGCAGCATACTAGAGATTGGAATAAGAAATTCGTGCGAGATAATTTCGGAATTGCAAGAGAGTATTCTAATTATATAGATATGTTGGATAAGGAAGACTTGGATCTTTGCATAGTTACATCTGAAAATGTTTATCACCCTGAAATAACAGAAGAATGTGCTAAAAGAGGAGTTGGAGTAAGTATTGAAAAACCAATGGCAGTTAACCTTTCCGATGGTTTAAAGATGTATCGTTCGGCAAAGAAATATAACTCGTTGCTTATAGTAAATTGGCCAATAACATGGAATCCTGGCATGCACATGATAAAGAAATTAATTGAAAGAGGTGAAATCGGAGATTTGATATCAATTAAAACTCATATGGGCCATGCTGGACCTCTGGAATATGGAGTTAAGACAAAAATTTCTGATGTATATAAAGCAAGAACCTGGTGGCATCAATCTGAATACGGTGGTGGCGCGATGTTAGATTATTGTTGTTATGGGAGTATGTTATGTTACTGGTATGCTGGTAAAACAGCAGTAGCTGTAACTGGAATGAGAATAAATAGTATTACAACAATGGGTAATGCTGAAGATAACGCTGCTATGATAGTAAGGTTTGAAAGCTCTTATGCTGTAGTGGAGGGCACATGGACAACAGTCAATCACGGAATTGAAACCCCGATTGTTTATGGAACTCAAGGAACAATAGTAGGAAATTATAAAACAGGAGAAGTTTCTGTATACAATTCAGAAGGTAAGGTTAAAAAGATCCATAATGAAAAGCTTCCAGAAAACATGGCTAATGTTGCTGCTTCATATGTGAGTTATATGGATACGGGGGAACCTTTTCATTGTACTCAGCTTCCTGAATTCAATTTAGATGCTCTTGCTATTCTAGATGCTGGTATAAGATCGTCAAACAGCGGTCATACAGAGATTGTTAATAACTTAAATTGGAATATAGGATAATACAAAACTATGTTGTCAAGCAAAGATTAAAGGAGGTGAAGAAAGATAAGAATATAAAAACTGTCGAAAGTGAAAGTATTTAGTAAAAAGTATTAGAGGGAGGAAAGATGAAAAAAATAATGAGTTGGTTATTAGTTTTGTCACTATCGGTAGCAGCTATATTAGTTTTTTCATTAGCAGGTTGCGCAGAAGGAGCTGCTGAAGAAGCAGCAGAAGAAGCTACTGAAGCAACAGAAGAAGCTACTGAAGAAACAGAAGAAGCTACTGAAGAACCGGTTGTAATAACATACACTAGCTGGAGGACTGAAGACAAAGAGAGAGTTGACAAAATTAATGCAATTTTTACAGAAGAACATCCAAATATTGTTGTCGAATTTAATCCACTAATAATGACCGAATATGAAGCGCAATTGTTAGTATCCTTAGAAGGTGGGGTTGGTGCAGATATTTGTCAGGTATTAGCGCATGACAGGGGTTTGCCTGCATATGATGCCGGGTATTTAATGCCACTAAATGATCTTTTAGAAGAAAAAGCACCGGAAATTTTAGAACTTGATTCCAGTGGTTTATCAGCCTGGACCGCTGATGATGGGCAGATATATGCAGTACCGAATAGTGCTGTTGTTCATGGTATTTACTATAATAAAGATATCTTTGATGAGTATAATCTGGAAGAGCCAGAAACCTGGGATGAGTATATAAATATTTTAGATACCTTGAAAGAAAATGGAGTAACCCCTATTGCAGCTGGAAGTAAAGATGGGTTAGTTGTTTCAAATTTTGCTTTATATGGGTACGGTCCTAATTTCTTTGGCGGTCATGAAAACAGAATGAAGCTAATCAATGGTGAGTTGAAATTTACTGATGAGCCTTTTTCAAGCGTATTTGAGACTATGGAACAATTAGTTAATTACTACCCGAATAATCCAACAGCTATTGATTACAGCACTTGCCAGCAGATGTTTGTTAATGGACAGGCAGGAGTATTTATGGGAGGTTCCTGGGAAGTCAGTACATTTGAAACATTGGGTTATGATTTTGAACTTGGATGGTTCCCAAATCCTGTAGTAAATAAAGGAGACAGGCTCCAGTTTACTTTTGAGCCAAATGGAGGCTTAGCAATAAATAAAGATACAGAGCATGTTGATGAAATTTTGGAGTATCTTAGCTGGTATACTACGTGTGACTATGGCCAGGCTCTCTTAGACAATCTTCCTGGCTTTCTACCCTATCCAAAATGTGATTATGAGGTAGACAATGAATTAGTATTGGAGTTTTTGGATGTAATACAGGATTCAAATACGGATTTAGATGTGAGATTTGTGGAACAGAAAATTTCAAGGGGAGAGCCCAGTGTAAGAACTTTAATGTTTGAAGTAGGACAGAAAGTTGTGGCTGGAGAAATGACAGCAGAAGAAGCAGCAGAATACGTACAGGAAGGACTTGATTCCTGGTACGTTCCCGAATAAATTAATTAGAGAGCAACACAAAGCATTTTTTAAAATGCTTTGTGTTGCTCAGGACATTGTTAAAGAGTTTGGAAAAAACTTATAGATTAAAATTTTTGCTAAAAGATTATAAAATTATTTATAGGATTAAATAGATATTTGTAAATTTTAATAATTTTAATTGTTTAAATGATTAAGAGAATTAATTCAAAAGTATATTATACTTTATTATTTTTATTGCCCGGATTGATAATATACACGGTTTTTATGGTTTATCCATTATTGGATTCTTTAAGATTAAGTCTTTTTAAAGGTGCCGGTCTGGTTCCTAAAGAGTTTGTTGGGCTTGAAAATTATATTAGACTTTTTACCCAGAATCCCTACAGAGAGAGGTTTCTTAACGCATTACTGCACTCTGTTATATTTTTTGTAGTATTATATATTTTTAATATCTTATATGGGTATATTTTGTCGATTATGGTTACCAGGAGACATTCTGGACTAATGTTTTTTAGGGTAATTTACTATATTCCTCGCACGCTTTCAGTATTAGTTGTAGGATTTTTATTTTCTTTGATGCTAAATCCAGTTTTCGGGATTTTTGATAAGATTTTTTTATTTTTAGGTATGGATTTTATGGTAAGACCCTGGTTGGGTGATCCTAAAACAGCTCTGGTTCTAATTGGAATGATAACTTCCTGGCATCATTTAGGAGTACCTATTTTGTTTTTTACAGCATCTATTGATGGAATTCCAGAAGAATTATATGATGCTGCTAATGTTGATGGAGTAAATACCCTGGGAATGGTAAGACACATAATAACACCATTACTAAAGCCTATGATAAGACTGGTAACAGTACTCACGTTTGTGGCCGATTTCGTAGCATTTGACATTGTATATGCAATGGCCACATCCAGGGGAAATCCTGATTATGCTACAGATTTAACTGGAACTTTCTTTTATAGAACTGCTTTTGGAGCTGTTTATGGTGCTCGGCCAGATATGGGTCTTGGTGCAGCCGTAGCTTTTATCTTGCTAATTATTATTATTGTTGGTGTTCTTTTAATATTCTATATATTCAAGGAGAGAGATAATAAGTTATGAAATCAATCTTGCTAAAAGAGAGAAAATATTTGCAGGATAATAATACTTCAAAGATTATTTTATATATTGTACTAATAATACACACTTTTGTTGTATTGTTTCCTATTTATGTAATGTTTGTGACATCTCTTAAAAATGAAAAAGAGATTTTTTTAAGTCAAGTCTCATTTCCGAAAGTTTTGTGTTGGGAAAACTATACTGATTTATTTGCAAAATATAATTACCTTTACTATCTCAGGAACAGTATGTTCGTAACGTTATCTTCTGTAGTTTTGCTGTTAGTAATATCTTCTTTTGCAGCTTATGTTCTTGCAAAATATAAATTTAAATTAAATAAATTAATATATTTTTATTTCTTTATAGGCATAATGATACCAATTCGTCTTGGTACAATTAATATCTTTCAAATGATGAAGTCATTAAATTTATTCGATAACTTATTATCTTTAATAATAATATATACCACAATGAGTCTGCCGATCGGTATTTTTATTTTAACAGATTTTGTTAGAGTTATACCTGATTCAATAATTGAGGCTGCCAGGATAGATGGATCTAGTGAATTTTGGATTTATCGCAGTATCGTAATACCGCTTATTCGTCCAGGTTTAGTGACAGTTGCGGTATTTAATTTTTTGCCTATATGGAATGATTTTTGGTTTGGTTTAGTTTTAATACGTTCAGATAAATTAAAAACGGTGCCACTTGCAACTACTATGTTTTATGGAGAATATTTTAATGAATATGGATTAATATTCGCAGCTCTGTCAATGGCTTCTTTACCATTGATTCTTTTTTATTTAATTTTATCAAGGCAGTTTGTTAAAGGTTTAATAAAAGGTGCGGTTAAAGGATGATAATATTAAACCGTTTTTAAGTATTAAGGAAAATCATATTCTTAATTGAATCTTTATTAAAACATGCAGAAAAAAATTTATAGTTTACTTAATTGAATTGTGATTTGTAACGATTGTAAATATTGGTATATTGTTACTTTTCGATTTATGGGAATGTATAGATATTTAAAGGTTAATATAATAATTATAATGAAAGAACTATATAGAGGAATATATTAAAAGAATTTAAATTCTTATTGTTTAGGAGAGTGTTTAGTATGGAAAATTTATCATATGAAAAACGTATAAGTATGTTAACTGCTACAAAAAGGAAAAATGTCAAAATTATTAAGGAGCTTTATGGTAAAGGTAAACATGGTAAGTTTGGTGGACTCGGTGCTTTAGACTTTGATGACAAAGGTATATTACCACCTCCAGATGAGTTTGACTTTAAAGCAATTCCAAATCATCCCAGTGGAGCATTTTTTGGACCAAAAGCCTGTGGGGAAAATTACAGAAGATTGCTGGAGAGTCATCCAACTTATATTGACCCTGTTAGTTCTTTGTCTGGAGGGTGGATGTATCGTTTTTGGCTTGCTATTGATCCCGATAGATATCCAATCTGGAATCCAGACTTTGACTATTCTTACTTAAAAAATGAACAAAAAAAATATGGCATTATACACGGGATTGGTAGCTCCCAGCATTTTTGTCAGGATAACACAATAGGCCTAAGGCTTGGCTGGCAGGGAATTTTGAATAAGGTCAGGTATTATCGGAGAGTAAATTTATCAGCTAATACTGAATTCTATGATGGATTAGAGAATATAATATTGGGGATTCAAAATTTTATCGGTCGTCATGCAAGAGATGCTGAGGATGCTATGCACAAGGAAGAAAATCCAGTTCTAAAGGAAAACCTCAGAAAAATGGCTAAAATTAATAATAAATTAGTAACAGAGCCTCCTGAGACTTTCCATGAGGCAGTACAGTGGATTGCCTGGTATGCTATGGTTTCTGTTATGTATAATGCAAGTGCGTCAATGGGCGCAATTGATAGAATTTTGAAACCTTATTATTATAACGATAAGGAACAAGGTATATTAACTGACGAAGAGGCAATGTTTCATATAGCTTGTTTGTTATTAAAGGATCCCCAATACTACCAGATAGGAGGGACAGATATACACGGTGATGATATTACAAATCCTGTTTCATTTTTGTTTTTGGATGCAGCTTATAAACTAAAAGCAACTACTAATATCTGCATACGGGTACATGATAAGCAAAATCCGGAGCTTCTAAAGAAAGCAGTTGAGTATATTTTTAAAGATAGGACTCCATATTTTAACTTCATAAGTGATAAAAATATTAATGAGGGATTTGTTAAAAATGGGTATTCTATGGAGCTGGCCCGCCAGCGAGAGAAGTCAGGATGCCACTGGAGTGCTATTCCAGGCAGAGAATATACAATGAATGATATTATCAAGATTAACTTTGCAGCTGTTTTTAATGCAGCATTCAAAGAAATGATCGGGGATAAAACAGTAATTCCAAGTAGCAATGTGTTATGGAAAAGATTTGAGAAGCACTTAAGAAGAGCGGTTGAAGTAACAGCAACTGGGGTTGATTTTCATATTGAACATATGCACGAAGTTTTTCCAGAGTTAGTATTAGATTTATTGTGCCAGGGGCCTATTGAGAAAGGGCTTGATGCTACGAATGGGGGGCTAGAATTTTATAATATTTGTGTTGACGGTTGTGCTCTTGCAACAGTTGCTGATTCTTTTGCTGCGATTGAACAAAGAGTTGAGAAAGAGAAAAAAATAAAATGGGCTGATTTAAACAGCCATCTTGATAATAGTTTTAAAGATGGTGAATATGTAAGAGTGTTGCTAAAAAATACACCTAAATACGGAAATAGAAAAAGTAGAGCAGATGAATATGCTGTAAAAATATCAAAAACATTTACAAAGATAGTTAGAGAGATGAAAACACCAATAAGAGGTTACAATATGATACCAGGGCTATTCTCATGGGCAAATACACCTGCATATGGCTTAGAAACAGAAGCAACTCCAAATGGGCGGCGTGCTAAAGAACCAATTTCTCATGGTGCTAATCCTGACTACGGACCTACAGGTGCAGCCGGTGTATCAACAGCGATTGCAAATGCTGTAGCATCTGTTCAAACTGGTTATGGTAATACAGTACCATTACAAATTGATTTAGATCCAGGAACAAGCGAAGAAGAGGAAAGTATTAAAAATTTCATAGGTTTTATAAAAGCACATTTTAATATGGGTGGTACATTGATAAATGTTAATATTGTTGATAAAAAGAAAATTTTAGAAGCCTACAAAGATCCAACTAAATACCCGGACCTAATTGTAAGAGTTACTGGTTTTAGCGCTTATTTTATTAACCTTTCAAAAGAATGGCAAAAGTTGATAGTTGATAGAATAGTATAATGAAAATTTTGTGCTAAAGAATTCATAAAAATTTTAGAAGAATATAAGAGGTTTGAAAATGGAAGGAATTGTATTTAATATTCAGAGGTTCTCTCTTCATGATGGGCCTGGTATAAGGACAACAGTTTTTCTAAAAGGTTGTAACCTAAATTGTATCTGGTGCCATAATCCGGAAGGAATCAGTAAAAAACCAGAAGTATTTTTTGATAAAAACAAATGTATTTTATGTGGGAAGTGCGTTGAAGTTTGTCCAAATAGCGCCTTGGAACTTGTTAATGGAGAGTTAATATTTAATAGAAGTGTATGTAAAGAATCTGGAAGATGTATTGAAGCCTGCCCGTCTGGGAGTATAACATGGTGTGGTGAGCACATAAGCGTGGATAATATAATGAGTACAATAACTCAGGACGTGGAGTATTATAAAACAACTGATGGAGGGATTACCCTTTCAGGGGGCGAACCAATGTTACAGATGGAATTTTCAAAAGAAATTTTAAAAAGATGTAAGTTAAATAATATTCATACAGCTGTTGATACTGCGGGGAATATACCCTGGGAAGATTTTGAGAGGATTATCCCTTTTACGGACCTTTTTTTATATGATTTAAAAGTTATTAACAGAGAGAAACATAAAGAATATACAGGTGTATATAATGATTTAATATTAAATAATTTAGAAAGATTAAGTGATAGCTTTAGCAATATTGTAATTCGTGTACCGGCAATACCTTCGTTTAATGATTCAATGAATGAAATGATTAAAATAGCTGATTTTATAGAAAAATTAAAAAATATAAAATTAATTGAACTTTTAAAATTCCACCAAATGGGATTATCAAAGTATGAATCTATCGGCAGAGAATATAAAGCAAAAGATTTTAATATAATTGATACAAAAAAAATGGAAGATTTAAAAGAAATATTTGTTAAAAGGAATTTAGTAGTCAGGATTAGTTAGAATTTAGTAGTAATTTATAAGATCTGCAGGTACAGCTCTTAAATATTATAATTTAAGTTAATTGGTAGATAAATATAATAATTGATAATTATGAAAGAGGTTTTAATTGAAAAAAATTTTATAAAAGTATTATTCACCTCAGATGTATTGGTTATAGGAGGAGGGCCTGCTGGTTTAACAGCTGCTGTAGCCGCTGCGAGGATGGGAGCAAAAACGGCAATAATTGAGAGATATGGATATTTTGGAGGGATGTCAACAGGTGGGCTTGTCATACTACTTGAAGGTAACACAGATGGTAAGAAAAATGAAATAAAAGGAGGTATTTATAAAGAAGTTGTTGATAGATTAGAAAAGTTAGGAGCCACACTAACTTTTAAAAACTCTAATATTATAGTTAATCCAGAGTATTTGAAATTTGTATATCAACAGATGGTCCAGGAAGAAAAAATAATAGTTTTAACTAATACTCTGGCTGTTGGCGCAAGGTTGGAAGAGGGGGCTGTCTCCCATATAATTATTGAAAATAAATCCGGGCGAGGTGCGATTAGTACCAGGTTTGTAGTAGATTGTACCGGTGATGGTGATACAGCACAATGGTGTAATGTTCCATACGAATTATTACCAAATAGTAAATTAAAACCACTAACACTGGTTTTTAGATGTGGTAATATTGATATAACAAAAGCTGAAATATTTAAAAATAATAATCAAAGTTATTTTAATACTCTAAAGATTTATTTTAAAGAAGAGTTTAAAATGAATTTATATTGGTTACCCTATGTTAATAAAAATGAAGTGTGGTTCAATGTTATTAATTTAGAAGGCTATAGCTGTATAGACGTTAATGATTTGAGAGATGCAGAATTTTTATGTAGAGAAAAAATTATTGAATCAATAAGTTGGCTGCGGAAGAAGATTCCGGGTTTTGAAAATGCAGTTTTAATTGACACAGCCCCACAAATAGGGGCCAGGGAATCCAGGCGCATCAGGGGTAAATACTGGCTGAATAATCTTGACTGCAAGAAGGGAGAGATATTTAAAGATTCTGTTGTACTTAATACATGCGATTATTTATCCGGACCTGTTTACGGCATACCATACAGATGCCTGATTCCTGAGGAAGGTCCAGGTAATCTGCTTTACGCAGGTAGATGTATTAGTGTTGACCATGCAATTTTTGATAGTGTCAGAAATATCTCAAGTTGCGCTTGTTTGGGCCAGGCAGCAGGGACTGCAGCTGCTTTGGCCTTAAAAAATAACATTGATGTCGGGTTAATAGATGGTAAATATCTTGTTGATAAATTAAAAAAGGGTAAAGCCATACTTGAATATAATTTATAATTATATTTAAATTTATTATGTAGAGTATAATTATATTATTTATACAGGGTCTTAAATAATAAAGGATTGCCGGGAGTAAAGATTTTAAAAGGGAGCAATAGTTAGAATGAACATATAAATTTTTTGTCTAAAGCATATGATATTGTATTGCATTGTTAGGCAAAATATTTTATTTTTATGAATTAAAAATTTTTATTCTCGACAGTCTCTTATATATAATTACATTACTAAAATGAATATATTTGGGATTGAAGAGACTAAATCAAGTATTTTAAAAAAAATAGGGGATATATCTCAACTGGGTGGAATAAGGCAATATGAATTTACAGACGGATTACGAAAAGGTATAAGAGCAGTTGATATAAGAACTCCTACCGGCATAGATATGACAGTTCTTCCTGATAGAGGGATGGACATTTCTTATTTATCTTATAAATCTGTGCCAATTTGCTGGAGGTCTGCAACTAAGGAGACCGCTCCTGCCTTTTATGAGAGTAGAAATGAAGAATGGCACCGTAGTTTTTTTGGAGGGTTGCTTACTACATGTGGTCTTACTTATAGCGGTATTCCATGCATAGATGAGGGTGAAGAATTGGGACTCCATGGGAGAATATCTAATTTAAGTGCTGAGGAAGTTTGTGCTGAGGGTGAGTGGTCTGAGGATAATTATATAATATCTGTTAAAGGGAAAGTAAGAGAGGCTAAAGTTTATGCTGAAAAGCTGGAACTAACAAGAAAAATTAAAACATGGTTTGATTACCCTAAAATATTAATTGAGGATTGCGTGGAAAATATTGGCTATAGAGAATCTCCTATAATGGTTCTTTATCATGTAAATATTGGATACCCGGTAGTTTCTTCGACATCTACATTGATAGAATCCAGAGCAAAAGTAACTCCAAGAAATGCAGAGGCTAAAAGAGTAATGAGATATTCAGATTTCTCTGACCCGGATGGTAGCTACGTAAAACAGTTGTATTTACACGATATTGAAGAAGATAATGAAGGAAATGCCAGGATTGCTATAATTAATAAGGATTTTAACAATAAGCAGGGTATCGGAGTACTGGTAAAATATAGCAAGAACACATTGCCTTTTCTAATTCAGTGGAAACAATTAGGTTTTGGTGAATATGTTTGTGGTATCAATCCTTCCTCAGATTTGGCAAAAGGGAGATTTATTGAGAGAAAAGAAGGTAGATTAAATTTTATAAAAAGCGGGGAGAAAAAATATTTTAGAATAGAGATAAGAATACTTAGTTCAAATGAGGAAATAAAAAAAATAGAAGATAGTTTATCTTAAGCTAGAAAGTTTAATTTTATTATGAAGATTATGAAGAAAGGCAGAATTACATTAATTGATGTTGCTAAAGATGCAAAAGTCTCAATTGCAACTGTATCCGCTGTTATTAATGGAAGCAGTCCTGTCAGTGAGAAGGTAAGAAAAAGAGTTAACAATTCAATAAAAAAGTTGAATTATACTGTAGATGGCATAGCCAGAAGCTTAAAAATAAGAAAAACCAATACAATAGGTTTACTGATATCCAATATTAGAAATACATTTTATACAGAAGTTGTTGGTGGAGCAGAAGATTACTTAATAAGAAACAATTATAATTTAATATTGTGTAATACGGACTATGATGAGCTAAAAGAGAAATCATACTTAAAAATTTTAGCTGAGAAAAGAGTTGATGGATTAATTATATCTTCTCTCTCAAGATCTAATTGTAAGGAATTAGGAAAACTAATTAACGCTGGTATTGGTGTTGTATTTGTAGATAAACAGCCATATAGATATTCCAGTAAAATATCGACTGTAACAACTAATGATTTTTTAGGAAGTTACTTAGCAACCAAGCATTTAATGGAACATGGCTACAAAGAGATAGCTTTTTTTGGATTTTCAGAAAAAATACAATCAATTGAAGGAAGAATTGAAGGTTATAAAAAAGCTTTGATTGATAATAACAGGAAAGTACAAGATGATCTAATAATAAATTCTGGTTTGCATATCAATCCTCCATATGAAGAAGCCATGAAATTTTTGAAAAGAAAAAAGTTACCGCGGAGCGTGGTGGCTGCAAATAATTTGATTGCTAAAGCTCTGATATCATGTGCCCATAAATTAAAAATTAAAATCCCGGAAGATATTGCACTTATTAGCTTTGGTGATTTTGATATGGCACCTTTTATTAATCCACCTGTAACTGTCGTTTATCAACCAAATATAGAAATGGGTAGAAAAGCTTCAGAGATTTTACTGGAGGAAATAAACAAAGAAAAAGGAGTAAAGAAGAAACAAGCTAAACATGTTCTTTTGGATGTCAAGCTAATAATAAGAAGATCGTGTGGATGCAATTTTGAAAATTAATTTATAAATATATCCAATATATTATAAATATTAATGGTGTTGTTAAAAAATTGTAGGCTGAATAAAGTAATTCTATTTTTAAAGAAGTCTGTCTAACTATTCCCGAATAAAATTTATATTCATATATGCTTGTATATAATTTTAACCTATGGCTTGATGTTTAGATTTTTATATGGGTTAGTCATAATATTTTTATATAAAAACTTCTACTATGAAACAATTATATTAAAAGACAGGGAAATTTTAATTATTAGTTTAGCGGGATTGGGATAAATATGGGGTATATATTAGGCGTTGATAGTGGTGCAACTAAAACGATTGTTCAGATAGCTAATACGTCAGGGGAAGTTTTATCTGAAAGTAAACATAACTCGTGTAATTTTAAGAGTGTGGGAATACAAACTGCGAAAGAGAATATTGGTAGAGCAGTGCTTAAGGCAATTAGAAATATAAAACATCCAAAAAAATTTACTTTTAAGTATGCTTGTTTTGGTCTGGCTGGCAATGACTCAGTTGCAGACAATGATACTTATTGGAAAATTATATTTGAAAGCAGAATCAAAAGATATCTTGATCCTTACCATACGCTTATATGCAATGATACAAGAATTGGTATTGCTGCGGGTAGCGATAATAAAAATAGTATAATAATAATATGTGGTACAGGCTCAAATTGTCTTGGCATAAATGATAATGGCAAGGAAGTAAAGGTGAACGGTTGGGATTATATACTTGGTGATGAGGGAAGTGGATATGAAATAGGTCTTAAGGCACTAAAAGCTGTTATGAAAGCATATGATGGGAGAGGTAAAAAGACTCTTTTATCCAAAACGGTGATTAAGGATCTGGAGTTAAATAACATATACGAACTATTGAAGTGGGCTTATAATGATAGTTTTTTTAAAAATAGGGTTGCTTCAGTTGCAAGGACGGTGTGCCGGACAGCGGAAAAAGGAGATATAATATCAAAAAAGATTCTTAAAGAGGCAGCGATGGAAGTTGTAAATTCAATAAGTACCGTAGCTGAAAAATTAAATTTTAAAAAAAGGAAATTTGATCTGGTTTTTGTTGGAAATGTATTCAAGTGCGAAAAATTTTTTAAGTCAATAGTAGTTAAAGAAATAGAGAATAAATTTAAGAAGGTAAACTTTATACCACTAACAGAGAAACCTGTCCAGGGCGCTATCAGGCTTGCCTTAGAAAAGCTGTGAAAATATTTCTTTATTTAATTATACCTCAGACCTACAAGTATTTTTAAGAACTTGCAGGAAATCTACTATCAATTATTAATTTCCTTATGGTTTTAAATTTCCGATTATTAAGATATTATTAATCAAAATTATTGTTCAGGAAATATTAATTTTGAAACACTGTGCTTGGTAGATTAAAATTAAATAGTGTTTACAGATGAAAGACAATTAAATTAACTCTAATATAAATGTATCATTAATTATGAAAAAAGGATTATTTATAACTTTTGAGGGTCCCGATGGCTCGGGTAAGACCACACAGATAAAATTACTGGCAGACTATCTAAGACAGAGAGGGTTTGATGTGGTTCTTACTGCGGAGCCCGGCGGAACAGAGGTTGGTCAGAAGATAAGAGATATTTTGCTTGCCGGGGAGAAGGTGAATATATCTGCA
>Ga0307433_1001012_pt1 | contig 17121 bp, 8 predicted proteins | sample SalMarWE160210MG_FD_202166 | JGI IMG/M metagenome (GOLD analysis project Ga0307433, IMG submission 202166) | Salt marsh sediment microbial communities from the Plum Island Ecosystem LTER, Massachusetts, United States - WE1603-210 | ecosystem: Environmental > Aquatic > Marine > Intertidal zone >... | reverse complement strand
CAAGTGCTTTGACAAGAAACAGTTACAGATATGCGGCCCGAAGGCGATAACAACCGTAACGGCAACCGCCTGAGCCGCCAGAAACTTGTATCCTGCGGGCCCGTCCCCGTCAAGCGTTTTCGAGCCGGAGCCATTTGCGTTGTGGGCGTTTGGGCAGATGGGGTGAGGCGTTGGGCGGGGGTCGGGTCGGCGTGGGAAGGTGAGCCGAGCGTCGCGAGGGAGCGAAGCGGCCGGGCCAAACGGGCCCGTACTGGGGCGGCCGCGACGCGGGGCCGCTCACGGTGCCGCCGGGACAGACCTGCCGCGCCGTCGGCCTCGGGCGTCTGTTTTTCCGGCGGCCGTCAGGCGGCCTGGGAAGGCCGCCGCGCGGAACGTAGCGTAGTCGTACTAACCCAAGACTTACAAACAGCGCAAATGGCTCGCTTGCGGTGCGAACTGACAACCCGGCGCGGATGGGGAGCAGTTCTTGATTGCTTATAGCACACTGCGCGGGGGTCTGGTGACCTGCCGCGCCCACAGGAGCGGGAATATCGACACGCGGGCGCGGTGGGTCAGGAGACCCACCGCGCCATGCCCTGCCGGCGTTGAACGTGAACTGCTACATCGCCGATTTTCACGGGAATATCCGCCACCTCAGCCCCCGCCGGCGGTTACAGTCTACGTACACGGGCACGGTGTGTGGACTGCGCGCGTGCGGTCTGCGCACGGCCCTCGAAAGCGGGACGTTCAGGCACGTGCGAACTCCTAAGCGGAGGCCGATAGATGACTGACACACCGAAACCGGGCGCAGAGAAACCGACGGTGGCTCCCAAAATCACCGAGGGCGACGACATCCAGGCCGTCAAGGCCCTCAACACCGCCTACAAAGACATGACCGAGCAACTGGCCCGGGCCATCGTCGGCCAGAGCGAGGTCATCGAGCAGATCCTCATCGCCATCTTCTGTCGCGGCCATGCGCTGCTGGTCGGCGTGCCGGGCCTGGCCAAGACGCTGATGGTCAGCACCACGTCGCAACTGCTGCACCTGACGTTCAAGCGTATCCAGTTCACGCCGGACCTGATGCCGTCGGACATCACGGGCACCGACGTGCTGGAAGAGGACAGGACGACCGGCAAGCGCATCTTCCGGTTCGTCCGCGGCCCGCTGTTCTCGAACATGATCCTGGCCGACGAGATCAACCGGACGCCGCCCAAGACGCAGGCCGCCCTGCTCGAGGCCATGCAGGAACACATGGTCACGTGCGGCGAGACGACCTACACGCTGCCCGAACCGTTCTTCGTGCTGGCAACCCAGAACCCCATCGAACAGGAAGGCACCTACCCCCTGCCCGAGGCCCAACTCGACCGTTTCATGTTCAACATCATGGTCGATTATCCGCACGCCGACGAGGAAATAGCCATCATCAAGCAGGTCACCGGCACGTACGAGGCCGACCTCGAGGTAACGCTCACCGGCGAAGACATTTTGCGGCTGCAGGACATCGTCCGCCGCGTGCCCGTGGCCGACCACGTGGTCCAGTACGCCCGGGACCTGGCGCGGGCGTCGCGGCCGAACCGGCCGGAGGCGCCGCCCTTCATCAACGAACTGGTCCAGTGGGGCGCCGGGCCGCGAGCCGGCATCTACCTCATCCTTGCCGCCAAGGCACGGGCCATCCTCCACGGCCGCTATCATGCGACCACCGAGGACGTGCGGGAGATCGCGTTGCCGGTGATGCGGCACCGCGTCATCACGACGTTCAACGCCGAGGCGGCGGGCATCTCGCCGGACGAGGTCGTCGAGCGGCTGCTGGCCGAAGTCCAGCCCGCCGTCGAGACCGCCATCGCCTGACGAGGCGCCGGCTGATTGGGGCGGTGCGGGCGCCGCGGCGGGTACCCGTTCGACAGGCTCAGGGCAGGCTCCGACCCGCCGCGCAAGGTAGCGTTGTCGAACTATGGGAGCGCCGTCCGCGCGGCGGCAGACCGGGTGAGGATCCATGGCACTGGCACAAGGTGACACCACTCGAGCGTACATGCGTCTGCTGGACCCGGAGGCGCTGGCCAAGATTCACCGGCTGGAACTGATCGCGCGGGGGCTGGTCGAAGGCTTCGTCTCCGGCCGGCACCGGAGCCCCTACAAGGGGTTCAGCGTCGAGTTCGCCGAACACCGGCAGTACGTGCCCGGCGACGACATCCGCAACCTTGACTGGCGCGTCTACGGCAAGAGCGACCGCTACTACGTCAAGGAATACATTGAGGAGACGAACCTGCGGTCGGTGATCCTGCTCGATGCGTCCGGGTCGATGCAGTACACCGGCCGGCAGGCGGCCGAGCACAACGGCCGCAGACTCTCGAAGTTCGAGTACGGCCAGTTTCTGGCGGCGTCGCTCGCGCACCTGATGATCAACCAGCAGGACGCCGTCGGCCTGGTGACGTTCGACACGAGGATCCGCCGGTACATTCCGTCGCGGTCGCGCGTCAGCCACCTGCGGGTCCTCCTCGACGAACTCGTCAACACGTCGCCGGGCGACGAATCGGCCTTGGCCCCGGTGTTCCACGACATCGCCGAACGGGCACACCGCCGCGGCCTGATCGTCGTCATCTCGGACCTGTTCGACGACCCGAAGGAGATTCTCAACGCCCTGCACCATTTCCGATACCGCAAGCACGAGGTCCTGATGCTGCACGTGATGGCCGAGGAGGAACTGACGTTCCCGTTCGAGCGCTGGAGCCAGTTCCGCGACCTCGAGGTCGACATGCGACGGGTCCAGTTGGACCCTCGGGCCGTCCGGGCCGACTACCTCGAACGCATCCGGCGGTTCGTCCGCGACATCGAAGTGGGCTGCGGGCAGATGGACATCGATTACGTGCCCCTGTCCACCAAACGCAACTTCGACATCGCCCTGGCCCACTACCTGGCAAGCCGCAAAACCAGAACGAAAGGATTGGGGAACCGATAGGAACTCGGGACCAGGCACGGGGCACGCGTGCTACGACGCCACTTTCCGCGCGGCGGCCCGGGCTTGCGCAAGGGGGCCGATGGCTGTTCGAGGCAGATGCACGGTTTGCTGAGGCGTCTCAAACAACAGGGTACGTAAGCCGGAGGATCACGGTCGGCGCCGATGGTGCGAGATGGTCCGTGGTTGGGGACGTGCTCTCCCCCAGTGCCTAGGGCCGGGTCCCGCCGTCCGGAATCCGCGGCGATGCTAACAGGCAAAGTCCTATGACCTTCCTGAACCTGGCCATGTTGGCGGGGCTGGCAGCGGTGGCCATCCCGATCATCATCCATCTGCTAAACCGGCAGCGGGCGACCATCGTCGATTGGGGTGCGATGCGATTCCTCCTGGAGTCGCTGACCCACCGCAGCCGCAGAATCCTTATCGAAGAGATCATCCTGATGGCGCTGCGGTGCCTGATCGTGGCCCTGCTCGTCCTGGCCATGGCCAGGCCGTTCATGCCCAGCCGCACCACCATTCCGTGGGCGCTCGTGTTGCCGACCCTGATCATCGCCGCCATTCTGGCGGGAGTCGCAGCCGCTGTGTGGCGCAGCGTGCGGGCCCGCTGGACCCTGCTCGGCGCTGCCGCCGTCCTCACGCTGCTCGCCGTCGGCGCCTCGGTCGCCGAGAACTACCTCCAGCAGCAGCAGTGGTCGTTGAGCGGCGGTGAACGCGACGTGGCCATCCTCATCGACGGATCGACCTCCATGACGGTTCCGGTCGGCGGCAAACCGAATTTCGAGCGGGCGATTGAGGAGGCCCAGGCCGTCATCCAGGCCTGCCGCCCCGCCGACGCCATCAGCATCCTCCTCGCCGGGCCCGTGCCGCGCCCCGTCGTGCCGAACCCCATCACCGACCGCGAGGAACTCGCCCAGGCCCTCCACGACCTGGTTGCCACGGGCGGCTCGATGCGGGTCCTCGACTCCCTCGGCGCCGCCGCCACCAGCCTTGCCGAAGGGGCCAACCCCGCCAAGAAGATTGTCCTGATTACCGACGGCCAGGCCATCGGGTGGGATACCCGGCACGAGGCCCGCTGGAAGTTTCTCGGGACCGGCCTGAACGCCTTCCCCCTCCCGCCGCAGATCATCTGCCGCACCCTCGACCTGCCCAAGGAACTCCGCAACGCCGCCATCGGCGCCATCCGCGTCTCCCGCAAGGTCGTCGGCACCGACCGCTCCGTTCGCATCGACGTCACCATCATGAACACCGGCACCACTTCCATCGAGCCGCTCACGGTGGAACTGCTCGTTGACGGCGTCAGCGCCTTGCGGCAGGACGTGGGGGAGATGCAGCCGGACGCGGCCGAGACGGCCCGCTTCGATTACCGGTTCGGCGACCCCGGCCCCCATCTCGTCACCGCCAAGGTCCTCAGCGAAGACGAGATGCCCAGCGACAACGAGGCCACGCGGGTGCTGCCGGTCATCGACACGTTGCCCGTTCTCATCGTCGAGGGCAGCCCGGCCACGCGTCCCCTGGACGGCGCGTCCGCCTTCGTCGAGATCGCCCTGACACCCATCGACGAAGAGGCCGAACCTGAGGAGCCGCAGCCCGAGGAGAAGGAGGCCGACGCCGAGCCCGCCCTCGGCCAACTTGTCGAGCCCACCGTCGTGCCGGCGCCCGACATCGCCTCGGTGACCGATTTCAGCCCGTACAATCTGGTCATTCTCGCGAATGTGTCGCGGCTGCCGAAGGCGACCGCCGACCGACTCGTGCGGTTCGTCCGGGCCGGTGGCGGGCTGCTCATCGCTCTCGGCGACAGCGCCGTCCCCGGGTTCTACGGCGGCTGGACGAGTGAAGGCGGCCAGCCGTTCATGCCGGCCGGGCTCGCCCAGCGCCGCTCGCTTCCGGATGCGCCGGCCCATTTCGGTCTGAAGACCCTGAGCCACCCGGCGCTGGCCCTGATGCGCGACACCACCCAGTCCGACGTCGAACGAGCCCTCATCACCGCCTTCTGGACGCTCGACGTCGATGAGAAAGACCAGACCGTTCGGGTCGGAGGACGGCTCGACACCGGCGAACCGCTCCTGGTCGAGCGGCGGGTCGGCAAAGGGTACGTCCTGATGACGTCGATGTCGCTGGACCGGCGTGAGAGCAACCTGCCGTCGCTCAAGTGCTTTGTCCCGCTGGTCCACGAGTTGGCGTACTACCTGGCCGCCCCCGCCCTGGCCCAGACGAACGTGCAGCCGGGGTCGGAGTTCGTCATGGAACTGCCCGCCAAGTCGGCCGGCGCCGCCAAGAAGGCCGAGCAACTGGCCAAGACACCCGCCGACGTCCTGACCCCCAGCAACCGACGGGTCCGGGCCTCCCTGGCCGCCGTGCCCAACGGCCTGCGCGTCACCTTCCCCGGAACGTACGAGCCCGGCCTGTACCGGCTGACCGTCTCCAAGCAGGTGGGCGAGCATTTCCAGGCGCCGGCGGCCGCCACCGGCAAGGGCTTTCCGTTCGTCGTCCTCGGCAATGCCGCCGAGGGGAACCTCGTGCCGCTCTCCGACGCCGAACTGGAAACGGCCGGCCAACACGTGGACCTCTTCCAGGCCGACAGCACCGCCCGGCTCGTCGAAGCCGTCACGGGAAGCGTTCCCGGGGAGGAGTTGTGGAAATACCTCGCCATCGCCCTGCTGGTGAGCCTGTTGGCCGAGATCGGCCTGGCCCGATGGATCGCCATGCAACGCCGCATGCACATGATCGACACGGTTTCGTTCGGCCCCGAATCCGTGGACATCCGGACGTTCCGCCAGCGGGCCAGGAGCCTGTTGGCCGTGCCGAGCCAAGAACCTGAAGGTGCATCCAAGGCATGATCCCAACCACCGAACTGCATTACGTGTTACCCGAGTCGGTGCCGACGGTGCTGGTGTATCTGATGGCCCTTGCCGCCGCCGGGGTGTGGATTCTCGTGCACGTCCTGTGGCGGCGTCCGGGCGGCGCCGGTCTGTGGGCCGTCCGGTTTGCCGTGCTCACGGCCGTCGGCTTCGTCACGCTCCTGGCCGTCTGGCAGGCGCTTCAGCGCGGGCTCGTCCTGGCGACGAACTGGCCGCTCTGGCCCATCGCCCTGCTCGGCGCGCTGGCCGTCGAGATCGTCCTCGGCCTCTACGCCCTGGAGCACCGCACCATCTCGCGCGGCGCGGGGCTCGCCCTGTCGGCGCTGCGCGTGGCGATCGTCATCCTGGTTATCGTCATGCTCGCCCAGCCGGTGCGTCCGTGGAACCTCGACAAGACGATTCAACGGTGGGTGGCGGTCATGCTCGACACGAGCGCGTCGATGTTCGTCCCCGACACGCAACTGGGGGCCGCCGAGAAACTCCGCCTGGCCGAGGCCCTCTCGGTCGAGGGCGTCCACCGCCCCTTCGCGCTGGAGCGTCTCGCGGAAGAACTCGACAAGATTCGCCGCGACCTTTCCGCACAGGGCGAGTGGCTCGCATCGCTCGGCAACCTCGACGCCGAGGCCCGAAAGCAGCAACTCGATGCCCGCGCGGGCGACATGAACCACGCCTTCACCCAGGCCGACGAGGCCCTCGGCCAAAAGGCCGCCTCGGTCGCCGAACCACTCCAGGCCTCCCTCAAACTCGGCGACGCGCTCGTCAAAGGACTCCAGGAAATCAGCCAAAAACTCGCCTCCCCGGTCCGCGAGCGGCTCAAGGAAGCCATCGCGCTGACCGGCAAAGACAACGCCAACCGCCTCGTGGCCGAACACGGCCGGCTTCTCAAGACGGTGCGCCAGGCCGCCACCGAACTGGGCTCGCTGGCATCGAAGACGGCGGCCGTGGCCCAGGCCCTCGACGAGGCCGCCCACGCGTCGCTCGACGCCGACGTCAAGGCCAAGGTCGACGGCCTGGCCGGCAAGAAGCGGCTGGCCCTGGCCCGCGACGTCCTCCTGCACGCCCCCCCCGCCGCAGGCAAGAAGCCCGGCGATGAGGGCAAGCGGGGCAAGAGCCTGCTCGACCGGCTCCGGGCCGACTACGGCGTCAAGATGTACACCTTCGCCTCCGAGCCGTCCGAGGTGGACCTCGACGCCTACGCCAAGGCGTACAAGGGTCCCGACGAGCGTCTGCCCGGCGACGCCGCCGCCCTCCCCCCCGAGCAGCAGCAGACCGACTTCACGGCGGTCTTCGAGAAGGTGATGACCGAGATGTCGGACGAGCAGTTGTCGGGCATCCTGGTCCTGACCGACGGCCGCCACAACGCCACCAAGAGCGTTGAGCCGCTCGTCCGCCGGCTCGGCATCCAGCGGGTGCCCGTCTCGTCGATCGTTCTGGGCGGCGAGAAGCCGCCGATCGACGCCGGCATCATCAGCGTTGAAGCGCCCGAGGCCATCGCCACAGGCGACCGCATGTTCGTCACCACGCAGGTCAAACTCGACGGCCTGGCCGGCAAGGAAGTCAAGATCACCCTCAACGACGGCGACAAGACGGTCGATACCGAGACCGTCCGTGTGCCGACCGACGCCTACCGCGCCCGCGTCCAGTTGGCCGACGAACCCAAAGAGGCGGGGCTCCACCGCTACGCCATCCAGGTCGAAAAGTTCGACGGCGAGGTGCTGACCACGAACAACGCCTATCCGCTGGCCGTGAGCGTCTCTGACGACCGGACCCAACTGCTGCTGATCGAGGGCCGGCCGCGTTGGGAGTTCCGGTACATCAAGAACCTCTTTGCCGGCCGCGACAAAACCGTCCACCTCCAGTACGTGCTGCTGGAGCCCGACCGGATCGAAGGCGTCCCCCGGCCGCCCACCACCCATGCCTCCGCCTCCCGCGACGTCGAAGAGGTTGAAGCCGCGGCCCTGCCGAAGGACGAGGTGGAGTGGATGAAGTTCGACGTCATCGTGCTCGGCGACGTGTCGCCGGAGACCATCGGCGAGGAGGAGCAGCGCATTCTCCGCAGGTTCGTCACGGAGCGAGGCGGCACGCTGATCGTCATCGCCGGGCCCCTCCATACGCCCCACGCCTACGGCGACGCCGACATCGCCGACGTTCTGCCGGTCATGTTCGAGAAATCCACCGAGCCCGTCGTCGAGCCGCCTGAGAAGCAATTCCACCTCGCCCTCACCGCCGAGGGACGCGAAAGCGTCATCATGCGACAGAGGGTGAACCCCGACGAGAACCTCGACGTCTGGGGCGGTCTGCCGGAGATCTACTGGCGGCACCCGATCCTGCACGCCAAACAGGGCGCCACCGTGCTGGCCTACGCCGTCCCTCCCGACCCGCCTGATTTCATGCCCCGGCCCAAGGCCGACGGCGCACCGCCCGACGACGTCCCCGACGAGGAGACCCTCGCCAAACGCCGCATCTTCCAGCGAGAACACGCCCTCATCACCCATCACAACGTGGCCATGGGCAAGGTCATGTTCCTCGCCTTCGACCGCACGTGGCGGCTGCGTTACCAGGTGGGCGACACGCACCATCACCGGTTCTGGGGCCAGGTGCTGCGGTGGGCCACCGCCAACAAACTGCCCGCCGGCACCGAGACCGTCAAACTTGGAACCGACCGCACACGCTACGCGCCGCACGCCTCCGTCCGGGTTCAGGCCAAGATCGCCAAGAAGGATTTCACGCCCATCGTCGACAGCAAAGACGTCTTCGTGAAGGTCTACGGCCAGAACAAGAAGGAGCCCGACCGCCATCCCCTCACGTACCGCCCCAACTCGGCCGGCATGTACGAGGCCGACATCGGCGAACTGCCGAGCGGCACGTACCGCGCGGAACTCGACGCCCCGGCCGCGAGGCCCATCCTCGCCGCCGAGAACGTTGACAGCGTCTCGATCGAGTTCTCGGTCGATCCGGCCACGCCCGCCGAACAGGCCGAACTCACGCCCGATCGCGGCCTGCTCAGCCGCCTGGCGACGCTTACGAACGGAACCGTGGCCGATCCGGCACGGGCCGACCGCGTGCTCGGGGCCCTCGGACCGGTCACGGAAGTGGAGATTGAGCGCCACGAGTACGTCATTTGGGACTCCGTACCGTTGTTCGTCCTCATCGTCCTGATGGCGACGGCCGAGTGGCTGCTCAGAAAGAAAGTGGGGTTAGCGTGATGACCGACACCACATCACCGCTGGCGGCTGGTGCCATCCCGCAGCCGATTGCCAAGGCGCTGCGTCGGCTGATTCACCGCGTTCGCGGCGTTATTCTGCTGCGCGGCGTGTCCGCCGTCGTGGCTACGGGCATCGGCTCGTTGCTGCTCGTCATGGCCGTCGACGCCGGATTCACACTGTTCTCGCAGACCTTCCGGTGGGTGCTGACCCTCTCGGCCCTGGGCGCGACGGCGGCGGTGGCCATGTGGCTGCTCGTCCTGCCGATCGCCAAGACCATCACCCTGACGGGCATCGCCCGGGCCATCGAGACCCGCCACCCCGAACTCCAGGAACGTCTCAGTTCGGCCGTCGAACTGCTCACCAGCAGCGACATCCCCGAGATTCGCGGTTCCGAGACCCTCATTGCCGCCCTGGTGGCCGAGGCCACCCAGGACGCCGGTCGCGTCAGGCCACGCACGGAAGTGCCGCTCAAGGCCGCCCGGCCGTACCTCGTGTCGGCCGTCGGCCTCCTCATCGTGTTCGGAGCGTTGTGGGCGCTGTACCCGAGTATCACGTCGCGGCTGCTGAAGCGTGCGGTGGCGCCGTTCATGAATCTGCCCAACATCTCGGCCGACATGCTTGTGGTAACCCCCGGCGACGCCATCCTGGCCGAGGGGCAGCGTCTGGAGATCCAGGTCGAGGTCCGAAACACCGCCGTCAAGCGGTGCTCGCTGCGCAAGACACTGCCCGACGCCACTGAACGGTCGGCCTACATGACGCTCCTGCCGCCATCGGAAGAGGGCTATCCGCGTTTCACGATCACCTGCCCGCCGGCCGCCGAGGACTTCAGGTACCGCGTTTACGCCGGCGATGCGCTCAGCCAGTTCTACGACGTCAAGGTCGTGCCGCCGGCCATCGTCAAACGCCTCGACGCTCACTACGTGTATCCGGCCTACACGCTGCGCAAGGCCGAGACCAAGGACAACATTCCCGGCGACATCCGCGCCGTCGCGGGCACCAAGGTCACGGTCTCGGCCACGACAAACAAGCCGATCAAGTCGGCCGAGGTGCGGCTGAACGGCCGTCCCGCCAAGGGCATGGCCACACAAATCCTGCCCGGCCCGGACGGGACAAGCGTCTGCAAGTTCCAGGTTGAACTGAAACCCCGCATGCGGGGACGGTGGGCCCTGGCGATGACCGACCAATACGGTTTCAGCAACACCTCGCCCGACCGGCCGCTCGTCGCCCTGCCCGACAAGCCGCCCTCGGTGAAGATTCTGACCCCCGAGGTCAAGCGGCTCCGCCTCAAGCCGACCGACCAACTGCCCGTCCAGTTCTCCATGGCCGATGACTTCGGCCTCTCGAAGGCCGAGTTCGTCGTGGCAACCGACACCCGCAAGGGCGCCAAGGTCGCCGTTCCCCTGCATCAGGGGCAGGATGCCGCCAACCGAACGGCGGCCGGCCAGACGCCGCTGCTGCTGTCGAAACTGCCCCTCCGGGGCGCCAAGCAGTTCACCTTCCGCCTCCGTGCCGCCGACAACCGACCCGCCGAGTTCAAAGGGCCCGGAGAGGCCGCCTCCAGAATCATCACCGTCGAACTCGACCTCTCGGCCGAGTCCTACGCCATGCAGACGCTCAAGGCCCAGGAGGAGACCATCCGCCGGGCCCTCGAAAGAATCCTCGACGAACTCAAGGAAACCAAGGAAGACTCCGTCCCGGTCAAGGAACAGGTCGCCAAGACCGAGCAACTCAGCAAGGCGCTGGCCGAACGCGTGGACCGCATGCGCGAGCACCTGGCCGAGGCCAAGGCCACGGCCGCCGACATCACCCCCAAGGCCGCCGAGAGCGCCTTCGCCGGCCTCGAACCGAAACTCAATGAAATGGGCGCCGAGGTCACGGGGGCCGAAGACAAGACCGGACAGGTTAAACTCGCCGACACGCCGGCCGACCGCGGCCAGGCCGCCGCCGAGGCCGATCAGCACGTCGACAACGCCATCCAGTTGACCGAAGAACTGCTCGGACAGATGGATCAGATGGCCGAGGCCCTCCAGTTGGCTCAAGCCCTGACCGACATGGCCGCCCAGGAGGCTGCTCTCGCCGCCGAGGCCGCTCAGGACCAGATCCCCGGCGAGTGGCAGCAGGCCCAGGAGGCCCTCGCCGGCGACGTGGGCGAACTCGTCGCCGACACCCCCGCCGCCCAGCAGGCCCAGTTGACCCGCGACCAGCAGGCCGCCCAGAACCTCGCCGCAGACGCTCGAGCGCTCCAGGAAGAGCAACTGGCGGTGGCCCAGGAAACCGGCCAACTCGCCGACATCGGCAAGATCGACCAGGCCCTCGAAAACCTCGCCGCCGAACAGGCTCAACTCGCCAAAGAGGCCGGCGCCCAGCCGATTGCCGCCGACCAACAGCCCGGCATGGCCCAGGCCGCCGAGAACATCCGGGCCGCAGACCTGCCCCAGGCTATCGAACAGCAGAAGGCCGCCGAACAGGCCCTCGCCGCACGGGCCGAGGGCCAACCCGCCGGACAGCAGGCCGGTGGTGAGCAGCCCGCCGGGCAGCAAGCCGGCGGGGAGCAGCCGTCGGGACAGCAGGCCGGTGGTGAGAAGCCCGCCGGGCAGGAAGCCGGCGGTGAGCAGCCGTCAGGACAGCAGGCCGGTGGCGAGAAGCCCGCCGGGCAGCAAGCCGGCGGGGAGCAGCCCGCCGGACAGCAAGCCGGCGGGGAGCAGCCGTCAGGACAGCAGGCTGGCGGTGAGCAGCCTAGTCCGCAGGAGATGCAGACGGCCGGCGGACTGGCGGCCAAACAAGAGGACATCCGCGAGCGGACCGAGCAACTCCTCGCCCAGCGGAACCAAGTCGCCCAGCAGATGAGCGAAAGCCAGATGGCTCGCCTTCAGGCCGCGCAGGCCGAACTCGCCCGTGAAGCCACCCAGTTGGCCGAGAACGTCGCGCCGATGGGCGGTCAGCCGAGCCAGCAAGGCGAGCAGGCGGCACACGACGCTCAGGCCGCCTCCCAGCAACTCCCGTCCGACGTCGGGGCCGCCGCCGAGAGCGCCACGAGCGCCGCCGAGCAACTCGGTGGCCTCTCCGAGAATCTCGGCGCCCAGGCCGCTGAGCAGGCCGGCGGCGAGGCGTCATCCGGCGAGGCGTCATCCGGTGAGGCATCATCCGGTGAGGCGTCGTCCGGCGAGGCGTCGTCCGGCGAGGCGTCGTCCGGCGAGGCGTCGTCCGGCGAGGCGTCTTCCGGTGAGGCATCTTCCGGTGAGGCATCTTCCGGGCAGCCCTCAAGCGGTCAGCCGTCCGGAGGCGAAGTCGCCGAGATGGCCCAGCAGGCCGGCGACCTGGCCGAGCGGCAGGAACAGTTGGCCGCCGAGATGCGTGCCCTCGCCCAAGAGAGCCCGCAGCAATCGCTCGCCGCCGCCCAGGAGGCTGTGGCCGCCCAGGCCGGCTCGCTTCAGGAAGCCGCCGCCGCACTCGGTCAGCGTGCCGAGGCGATGGCCCCCGCCACTGCCGCCGCAGCAGGCAAAGCCACCGAGGCCCTCGGCAGCGCCGAGCAATTCGCCGAACAGGCCGCCGGCCAACTCGGTCAGGAAGGTGGTCAGCCCGGCCCCGCCCAGCCGTCGCAACAGAGCGCCGCCGAGGCGCTCGGTCAGGCCGCCGAGGCCCTGAGCGGTCTCGGCCAGGCGTTAGCCCAGGCGGCCGAGGGCATGGCCGCGCCCTCGCCAGGCGAGGCCGCCATGGGTCAGCCGATGGCCGAAGGGTACAGCGCCGCCACCGAGGCCGCTGCCGGCCAGTCGGCCCCGTCGGCCGCCCAGTCGGCCCAGGCGCTGTCGCAGGCCGCCAGCCAGGCCGCCGCCATGGCCCAGGCGATGGGCGCCCAGCCCGGCATGGGGATGGGCATGGCGATGCAGCCGGGGATGATGCCCACCCACACGATGAACTCCAAGTTCGGCATCGGGCCGATCGGCATCAGCCTGACGGCCGCCAAACTCCAGGGACTCGGTATCAAACTGTCGGACTGGGCACGGCTGCCCGGCGAGTTGCGGAACCAGATTCTTCAGGCCGCCGAGGAGGGCGGACCCGAGGAATACCGCGTCCTCATCAAACGGTATTTCCAGAAGGTCGCCAAGAAGGGCGGCGAAAAAAGCGAGGAAGCCAAATGAGAGCCCCTCGACACGGCAACACCCCACGCCGACGCCTAACCCGCCGCGCCCTCGCCGTCGCGCTGGCGGTCGGCCTGTCGGCCGCTCTCCCAGGGCGGGCGGTGGCCGACAAGGCCTCCCCGGCGCTCGCCAAGTACCAGGAGCGGGTCGACAAGTCCATCGACCGGGCCCTCGCCTGGCTTGTCAAGGAGCAGAGTCCCGATGGGTCGTGGAGCAAGAACGAGCAGTCGCGCAACGCAACCGGCATCACCTCGCTCTGCCTCATGGCGCTGCTTGCCAAGGGGCACACCCCCGGCGTCGGGCCATACGGCAAGGCCCTCGACAAGGGGATTGATTTCATCCTGAAGAACCAGCAGTCCAACGGCATGCTGACCCGCGGCAGTTCCGGCCACGGGCCGATGTACAGCCACTGCATCTCGGCGCTGATGCTCTCGGAGGTCTCCGGCATGGTCGAGGCCGAGCGCCAGGCCAGGATCGACAAGGTCCTGGCCAAGGCCATGAAGTTGATCCTTTCGGCCCAGCAGATTCACAAGGACGAACGCAGCACGGGCGGCTGGCGGTACCAGGGCGACAGCCGCGACAGCGACATCTCCTGCACCAGTTGGGCCGTCATGGCCCTGCGGTCGGCGCGCAACAACGGTGCGGCCGTCCCGACCGAGGCCATCGCGCGCGGCATCGGCTACGTCATGAAGTGCCAGGTTCGCCGCGACGGCGGCTTTGCCTATCAGCCGGGCGGCGGCTCCGGGTGGGGCCGGACGGGAACCGCCCTGCTCTGCCTGGAACTGTGCGGCCGGCATCGCGACCGCAGCGCCCTGATGGCCGGCGAGTGGCTCCTCAAGAACCTGCCCACCCACTACGGACGCGGGTCCCACTTCTCCTATGCCATGTACTATTGTTCACAGGGCATGTTTCAACTCGGCGACGATTACTGGGACCGGTGGGCCTCGCAGATGTACGAGGTCATGCTCACGGCCCAGCAGAAGGACGGCAAGTGGCGATCCTCCGGCGAGAACGTCGGCGAAGGCGGAGACTACTACTCCAGCGCCATGGCCGTTCTGGCCATGAGCGTATCGTATCGCCAACTTCCCATCTATCAGCGGTGAGATTCCGTGCGGGCACTCCGGCCGCGCCGCCACCAGGGCCAGGTGCGCCCGCATCGCCGATTGGGGCAATTCTTTCTGGCGATCACAGGCGGTTGTAGCGCCGGGCTTCATGCCCGGCGGCCGTTGGCGGCGGCGCCGCCCAGGATGCGCCGGGGATAAACCCCGGCGCTACGGCCAAGCCGCAGGAAATCGTCCCATGCCAGAAATCGTTGCCACACCCGCATCGCCGATTGGGCGACGTTTTCGCTTGACACGCCGCCACGCGGGCGGAGAATGGGCCGTTCGTCGGCCGGGCATTTGTGCTCGGACCAGCAGCGCCGTACGGCTGGCCGTCGAGACGCGGGGGCGTAGCTCAATTGGATAGAGTTCCGGACTGTCGATCCGGTGGTTGCGGGTTCGAGTCCCGTCGCCCTCGCCATTTGAAGACAACGACCGCTTGACTTCTTTAGGTTCCGTGCACCTGATTCAACACCACAGCGCCACCTAGGCATTTCGCGCGGTGGGTCTCCGCACCCACCGCGTGTAAAGGGCCATTTGCGGGGCTGCGCGGCGGGTACGGAGACCCGCCGCGCGCGAAGTGGCGCTATAGTGTTAATCCCACCGCCTTTGATGCGGCGAACTTTCAGTCACGCCGCTTACCAGACGCGTTCGACCCAGCCGGTGTCGACGCGTGCGGCGTTGAAATCGGGGTTCGACATGATGTCCATGTGCAGCGGGACGGTGGTCTGGACGCCCTCGATCACGAACTCCGAGAGGGCCCGGCGCATGGTGGCGATGGCCGCGGCGCGGGTCGGCCGGTGGACGAGCAGTTTGGCGATCATCGAGTCGTACTGAGGCGAGATGGTCCACCCCTGGCAGCAGTGGGTATCGACGCGGACCCCCGGCCCGCCCGGGACGCAGAACCGCTCCAGGACGCCCGGCGACGGGCGGAAATCGTTGAAGCAGTCCTCGGCGTTGATGCGGCACTCGATGGCACACCCTTTCTGCGGCACGTCCTTCTGGCGAAACGGCAGCCGCTCACCGGCGGCCACGCGAATCTGCTGCTCCACGAGGTCGATGCCGGTCACGAGTTCGGTCACCGGATGCTCGACCTGGATGCGGGCGTTGACTTCCAGGAGGTAGAATCTCTCATCCTTGTCCACCAGGAACTCGACGGTCCCGGCGCCGGTGTAGCCGGCCTCCTTGGCCATCCGGACGGCGGCATCGCAGAGTTTGGCGCGGGTGCGGTCGCTGATGGCGGGCGAGGGCGATTCCTCGATCAGTTTCTGATGCCGGCGTTGGCACGTGCAGTCGCGTTCCCACAGATGGACGCAGGCGCCGCGCGAGTCCGCGAGAATCTGGACCTCGATATGGCGGACGCCGTCGAGGTACTTTTCGAGATAGACGCGTCCGTCCTTGAAAGCGGCATCGGCTTCGGACTGTCCCTGTCCGACGGCCTGGGTCAGCGAGATGTCGTTGTGTGCGATGCGCATCCCGCGTCCGCCGCCGCCCGCTGCCGCCTTGACGATGACGGGGTAACCGATCTGGCGGGCCAGGCCGATGGCCTCGTCCACGTTGTCGAGTGCCCCGTCGGAGCCGGGAATGGTGTAGATGTTGGCGCGGCGGGCGAGTTCCTTGGCCTGGACCTTGTCGCCCACGAGGCGCATGGCCTCGACGTTCGGACCGATGAACTCGATGTTGCACGAGCGGCACACTTCGGCGAAGTGCGGGTTCTCGGCCAGGAAGCCATACCCGGGATGGATGGCGTCGACGTCGGCCACCTCGGCCGCCGAGATGATCCGCGAGGTGTTCAGGTACGACTGGGCCGGCGGCGCGGGGCCGATGCAGATGGTGTCGTCGGCCAGGTCGAGGTACCGGGCGCCGCGGTCGGCCTCGGAATAGACGGCGACGCTTTCGATGCCCATCTCGGTGCACGCCCGGATGATGCGCAAGGCGATTTCGCCGCGATTCGCCACCAGGATACGTGAGAACATGCTCTCTCCCCGGCCGGCCCAGAGACCGCCTGGTTCCTTGGGTGTCGGGTTTGCCCGCTCGGCACCCAGGCTCGGCCACCCCTCTCGCGGCACGCCGGCAGCCCCGCCGCGCACGCTCTCGGGCAACTGCTAAACGGGGCGGATGACAAACAGCGGCTGGCCGAACTCAACGGAGTCCGCATTCTTGATCAGAATCGCCTCGATCGTGCCGCTCTTCTCCGCCCGGATCTCGTTGAACACCTTCATCGCCTCGATGATGCAGACCACAGTGGACTCGTCCACGGTGTTGCCCACCCGGACAAACGGGTCGGCCTCCGGGCTGGCCGCCTCGTAAAACGTGCCGACCATCGGCGAGTCGATCGTCGGCAGGCTCTCCTCATCGGCTTCGGCCTCGGGCGAAGCGGCGGCGGGTGCCGGCGGCGGCGCGGCAGCAGGCGCAGCGGCGACCGGGGCCGCAGTGCTCGCGCCGGCTTTGCGCAGGCGCACGGCCATGTCTTCGTGCTCGATCTCCAGTTCCTCGAGGCCGTGCTCATCCATCAATGTCAGGAGTTGCCGGATCGCGTCGAGGTCAACCTTGCCGGCGCCGGATTCGGCCCCGTCCGCTGCCTGCTCGTCTGCCATAGCCGTTCTCCTGCTATCGGTCGTCCAGCCGCCGTGTCCGGCAGCCACAGGGTCACTCGGTGCAATCTTCTCTCGACTGACGGCGAGACATGGCCAGCCCGTACGGCGGCTACAGGATCATCTGGTCGATATCCTTCTCCACGTGCGTCAGCACGGTGCGCCCGGTCGGGGTGATCAGGACGTCGTCCTCGATGCGGATGCCGAACCGGCCTCTCAGATAGATGCCCGGCTCAACGGTGACGACCATGCCCGGTTCGAGTTCACCCTTCACGCCCCTGGGCGCGAGCCC
>Ga0307433_1001010_pt1 | contig 17134 bp, 18 predicted proteins | sample SalMarWE160210MG_FD_202166 | JGI IMG/M metagenome (GOLD analysis project Ga0307433, IMG submission 202166) | Salt marsh sediment microbial communities from the Plum Island Ecosystem LTER, Massachusetts, United States - WE1603-210 | ecosystem: Environmental > Aquatic > Marine > Intertidal zone >... | reverse complement strand
TTCAGTTTAGAGTTATTCTGAAAGAATGGCATGAAATCCACTTTTCAAGATCCAAACGGATAACAGAATTCCTTATATAATCATTTATGGTGCGAAGCGCATATCTTTTTCTCTGAATGGACGAAAATAATGCGTTGGAATCCGTTTCTTTATTTATCCGTTCCTTCAAGTAAATTTCTAAATATACTAAACTTCACGGCTCTTTCTTTTTAAATACTATTATCCTCTTAATTTCATTAAATTGAATCTTCTCCGAGATGGTTCTTCATTTCTAAAGGCTTTACAAATAAAACAGAAATAGATAATCTTCCTGAAGAGATAAATTCTATAGAAGCTCAATCTCATTTAGAAGAAGGAGAGGTTTCAATAGCAGAGCCTAATCTACCTCTTCAATTAGTTCATGATCTAGTAATAAAAGAATGCGAGATTGCAAAGAAAGAATACTTAACTCTTATCAGTGATATCCATGAAGTCTTAGAACATTGCGATGACCTAACGAATGACCAAAAACTAGAATACTGCACAAGTGAGCGATTTTATATGAAGCAATACTTAAAGCACGCATTAGTTAAAATTCATCGTTGTTTTCCCGATTAATTATTTATTATATTTACTACAATGAGATACAATAGCATCAATTATTTGTTGTAAGATCTTTCGAGGAAAACTATGCGCCATTCCATCGATGAGTAACAATTCTGCACCTGGTATTGTTGAGGCAATTTCTTTAGCAGCATCAACAGAGTTAAAAGGATCTTCTTTTCCATGGATCACGAGAGTTGGTGCTGTTATTGAAAAGATATAAGGCTTCACATTACCAGGTACTGCCATTGCTGCCATTTGACGAACTATTCCCTCAGGATAATAACTTCTATCGTATTCTTCTGTTCTATATCTTCTTCCTTCTACTTCATCATATTCAAAAGCTCCACAAATGAGACTATCCCGTTTAATCATCTCTTCGATATAGGCTTCACGTTTAGAAGGTACGGGTGCGAAAAACTTTGCCATTATTTCTGGCTTGGCTGCTGGTAAAGCGGGATTTCCTGTTGTACTCATCATAACTATTAGAGACTGAACTCGAGACGGATGTCTATAAGCTATTATTTGTGCGATCATTCCCCCCATCGAAGCTCCACATATATGCGCACTTTCTATATTCAATGCATCTAATAACCCAATAGCATCATCTGCCATATCGTCTAATGTATAAGGAAGCTTGGGTTTTTCTCCACGGGTATAAGCAGCACTTATCGCCATCATATCTGGAATCCCAGCATCATCAAACTTCGTTGACAACCCAACATCTCGATTGTCGAATCTGATGATATAGAAACCATTTTCGGCAATCATTTCGCAAATCTCATCTGACCAAGCTAACAACTGACTGCCTAACCCAGCAATCAATAGCAAAGGTTTTGAAGATGGATCCCCAATTGTCTCGTATTGAATTTCTATTTGATTTACTTTTGCTTTTGACATATTTAGTATTCACTATTTTTAATTTTATTTCTATAAATATATGAAATTTATTAAAATCACAAATCTTTCCTAACTTTATTAAATACTAAGCTTTTAATCGTGACCGGGAATGCTACTCCATCTTTGAGAGGAGCACCTATGTCAATCCAATCTCCAGCTTCTAACTCTAATTCATCTAAACAAAAAAGGTTTTGTTTTATTGAAGTGTTATCTCTAATAGTTATTCCAAACATTTTTGCTCCATCATATCTAAGAATAATCATTATTAATTTCTTATTTGCCACTGAATTTGGAAGAGCTTTTTCGATTTCTTCAGCAAGCATCTCTAAATCATTTTGAGCTATTAAATCTTTGAAATATAAGGCAAAAACGTCTTCACCTTCTGTTAAATTAAAGTTCTTTAGCGCTTGTTTCACTTTACTTTTTAGATTTTGCTCTCTTGGATTTATATTAGCAGGTACTACTGGTACATTTAAGATGGGTAAATCAATATTTTCATCGTAATAGGAAGTAGAACCAGATACCGAGAGAGAAAATGCACCAGCTCCGATCACTGTTGCCCTTATTTTATTTTCAGGTTCAATTAATGGTACATTAAATTCTTTTATTAGATTTTTGATTTCTTCGGCTATGTATATACCAATATCCTCATATGTCTCAGAGGTTTTACCATAAATCATTTCTGCAACTCCCCCCGAAAAAGATACTTCATCGATTGGGATAGAGAAATCCAAATCATTAGTCATCATTAATTCTATAGCAATGTTACTAGTTGCTGGGCCTCTCATCACCTCAAATAGAGACTTTGCATATTCATGGGCTATCCTCCTAATATCATCTTTAGTTATTTTATCACCAATCTCATAATTCATGTTCAACTGATTCATAACAATTTCAGTTGGAGCATCAATTCTCCAGATCTTAAAATTATCGTCTATTCCAAGTAGTCGACCTCCAATGTTGATACAGGAGGTAGTAAGTATCTCTCCTTTTGATGAAATTGCGAGATTACTTGTACCTCCTCCGATATCCACGTTTAATATAGTGTTTTGTTTCTGTTTAGACAATTCAACGATGCCACTTCCCATTGCTCCAAGAACTGATTCAAAATTAGGACCAGCTGAAGCGCTTACAAATTTTCCAGACTCGGAAGAAAGTTGACTTACAATCTCTAACGCGTTTTGCTTTTTAGCAGTTTCACCAGTAACAATTACCGCACCTGTATCTACCATGTCAGGAGTAATACCTGCTTTCTCATATTCTTCTTTAAAAAACTTTATAACTGCCTCAATATCGATTGTATTACGATCAATTAAAGGAGTGATTATGATATTCCCTTCATATATTATCTCTCGATCATTAAGAATAAATCGATTTGACATGTTAAAAAAACTCAACTCCCTTTTCAGAGTAAGGGCCGAGAACACAAGATGACATGTGGAGGAGCCAACATCTATTCCGACACTTAATAGTTTTAAGTATTCTGTTTTTGCTTCTTCAGAATCTATATGACTCATTAACACTTCAGCAGAAAAGATTTTGAGTTCGGGCTCAATTTCTTTAGTTTTATCAATAGATACGTCTTCTTGAGTCCTTACTATTTTAAGAATCATTTCTTTTTCGCAGTGTTTTGGAAGTTTTTGTTTTTCATCGCTGTTCAACAATTTTTCTTTAGTTTCAGTTGGAATATCGAAAGTCTGCTTACAAACTGTACATAGATACTTTAAATTCATGGTTTTGCTACTCCCTGGCATAATAGGACCCTTCATTGTTGGAGTGAGTTTATTTTGCTTAATTTGCTTTCTAATCCTATCTAAAGCTACATTGAAATTCTTTACAGCGACATCGCAAATCATATCAAATTCCTTACCTGGTTTCAAAATCATCAACAGAGCAGGTTTAAATTCGGTTATTAGTCGATAATATCGATGGAGATCGTAAATGTCTTCCTCTTCGTGCTTTTTAAGTAACTTTTCATATTGTTGCATAAATTTTTCGCCTAAAGATTCTGCTTCTGTGTTGCCATTTGTTTCCAGAATATATTTTACGTAATATCCTTGGGCTAGTTTTTGCGAATCGATGTTAATCTGAATATCTTGTATTTTTACCATTCTTTTTCAACTGAATGAGTTAAAAAATCTATTGTAATACTATTTATTAATAAAGCATCAATAAATAAAGATTTTCTTATTGGATTCTAAGATCCAATAACATACCAATCTTTAAATATCAAAGATACAATAATATATTATATAGGAATGTTAGATAAAAAACCAAAACGGAGAACCATTCAAGAACGGGTAGAAGATATCTTTAAATTCATTAATTCGCATGATAAACCCTTTCCAAAAAGTCGGTTAAAAGATATCGGATTAAATCCCAGTTCTGCGGAAACATGGTTGAAATTGATTGATTATATACAGAAACAACCGAAAATACGACTTATTCAAACAGAGCACAATACATTTATAGAAAAAGTAGAAGGGAAATACCAAGCTCTCATGCGAAAAATGATTTATGATGAGACACTATCATTTGAACAAAGGCTTCAATCTATAACTGATTACCTAAAGTCGCAGTATACTCGAGAAAGAATAAAACAGCTCCATTTGTGATATAAATATAAATAAAGTTAGAAGAACTGCCATAATTCGAGAGAATGAGAAGGGTTTTAATTCCCTAAAGGTTGATAATTAATAATGAAAAAAAATAATTTAATTATTCCATCAATTTCTGATCTTTATCGTTTAACTTCTAAAGATTATTCTAGGGCATGTGAAGTATTAGGTTTGGCATTTCAAGAAGATCCAATATGGAAAGCGATTCTTAAAGATGATCCTGATAAATTCTCATTTGTTTTTGGAGTGCCTCTCAAATATAGTCTTAAATATGGGGTTGTTTTAGCCTCATCTCCCAATTTAGAAGGAATTGTGGCATGGATACCCTCTGACTATATTAAAATGGGTTTCTTTCGCTTGTTAATGAGTGGAGCCTTAAGGAGTGCCATGAAAATGGGAAGTAAAATAGGAAAACTTATTCAGGAAGTCTTTGAAATTATCACCAAAGACCGCGAAATTAACATGAAAGGAACCTATCTTTATCTATATGTAATAGGAGTGGCACCTGACCATCAAGGAAAAGGGATTGGATCACGTTTAATTAATAATATGTTAGCTCATCTCCCTCCTGAGATTCCTATTTACTTAGAAACCGAAACTGAAAAAAATGTTAGGCTCTATGAAAGATTAGGTTTTAAAGTATTAAAAAAAATTATGGTTCCAACATTACAGTTGCCTATGTGGGAAATGCTGCATGATAGGAAATAAATCTAGATTCAATATCAGGAAAATTAAGAAGTAAGATCGTGAAACACTGATTATTCTTTAAATTTTCATATCAAGTATATGATTAGTAAGTTTGTTAAATTGTAATTTAATGAAGCCAATTATCAATTTTTTTTCTATTCAGTTCATAAAGAGGAATTCGTTTACAACATTTTTTAATTTTTAACCAATTACTCCATTATCTTTTTATTTCTTAAAAACTGTAAAACTCTGAAGGTAAAATATTAATAGATTAACTAAAAATTTAAATTGGGATATTTTATCAATTATTATTTTAGTTTCTAAGAATCTCAATTTAAAATTATAAGTAACAGTATATTTTACATTGCTCATCTATCATGATCTGCGGGACAATTATCCAGACTCCAGTAAATTAATGGTAAATCAGCTAGAAAATACCCTTTCAGTAATTTTGGCAACAAAAAAAGAATGGAATCAAATGTGGGCCCCCTTACTTTAATTCTATAAGGATATTGTCCCCCATCGCTTACCACATGAAAACATAGCTCTCCTCTTGCACTTTCGACAAAAGATATTGCTTCTCCTTTTTGAATTTGATCCATGGGGCTAAATTCCACTTTAATAGGACCACCAGGTAACTTATTCATACTTTCTTCTATTAAATTTAAGCTTTTTTCGATTTCTAGTCGTCTTACTAAAACTCTATGGTATACATCTCCATCGTTAAATATTGGCACATCGAAATGAAGTTTGTCGTAGGCTGCATATGGAGTTGCTTTTCTCACATCAAATTTTACACCTGATGCCCTAATGTTGGGACCAGTAATATCAGATTCTATTGCAATATCACGAGATATTTTCCCTAAATTAATAGCTCTTTTTCTGAAAACTAAATTTTCCATAAAGAGGTCATCAAGAATTTTAAGTCTATTTTTTATATATGATATTATATTCGGAGCATTTTTTTTAAATTCATCTGAGACATCACACCTCACCCCTCCTGGAATATTATATATTTGATAAATACGACCTCCACATAACGCCTCAAGGAGGAAAAGTATTTTTTCTCTATCCCCCCATACAAGCCTCGCTACTGTATCAAATCCACTACTATAAGCAACGAGCCCTAAATTAATTAAATGACTTTGAATCCTTGATAATTCTGCCTGAATTACTCGTAGATACTTTGCTTTATCTGGAATTTCAATTTCTAATAATTTCTCTACGGCATTAACATATCCTATTTCATATGATGCTCCATCTAACACACAAATACGTGATATAAGTATTATGTTTTGATACCACGTTCTATATTCAAAGAGTTTTTCAAGTCCTCTGTGGAGATACCCCACAATACTTACAGCATTGTATATTGTTTCTCCCTTAATATTTAATCTTAGCGAAAAATTACCTGATGCTGGATGTTGAGGGCCAAATGAAAGTATCCTCTCATCGGTTCTAATTTTCTTTATGATTGGTTCTACTTTTAAATCATCTGTATTTCTATATTGAATCTTCTTCTTTGTTCTAACTTTTATTTCCCTCGGCATATATCCGCTTTCGATAGCTAGTATTGCATGGTAGGCAGCAAAACCTATTGACTCTGGTCTAGTCGGACATCCAGCGATCCATATATCCACAGGGATATAATCATCAATCTTTTTTATGGTATTGTAACTATCCCAATATGTTCCTCCTGTCATAGGACAGTTTCCAAGAACCAATACAAATTTAGGTTGAGGCATCGCTTTATATATACTAATTATCCTCTTTAATGTTTTATAAGTCACATAGCCCCCTATAAGAAGTACATCCGAATGTAACGGGCTTCCTTTTGCAATCATCCCAAATCTTTCCATATCAAATCCACTACCAATCCATGGTATTGCTTCTATGAAACAGCATCCAACAAAATAGTTTGTTATCCATAAGCTCCTTGAACGCGCCCAACTTACAATATTTTTCCTCTTTGGTTTTTCAGGATGTTCTAACACTGGTTGTTGAGCCAACTTTTCGGGTGTGAAAATTAAATCTTTTTTATTTATCGAAATTATTATAGAAAAATTTGTTGTATCAAGAGCTTTTGTAGGACATAAATCGAGACACAGTCCGCAAAAACAACACTTTGAATAATTAATACTTGGATAATAGACAATTCTTCCATCTTTTTGTCGTTCTACCATATTAATCGCTTTATTAGGACAGATTCTAAAACATATCCCACAAGATATACATTTTTCTGGATGAAAGATATGCCGTCCCCTAAATTTCTTTGAGATTGGTGACTCTGGAGGAAATTTGAATGTAATTGGTTTTTTTATAAATAGTTTTACCCCTGTTTTTAATATATTAAATGCTCTCTTAATCATTTTCCATCATCTCTTTTAAACTCTGGCATCATTATGTTGAAATTCCTTTTGACATATTTCCTCCAATCAAAATCCTTTCTAAAGGGAGGTGGACCTATCCAATTTTCTAAAAATAATGGTTTTAACATTTTATTCCCCTCAAAGATAATACCGAACATTTCCCATACCTCTCTTTCGTGCAACGCAGCATTCGGCCATAACTTGGATAAGCTTTCAATTTTAACATTCTCTCTACGTGGAATGCGTGTGGAAACTTTAATATAGATATTCTTGTTCATAATATGTAAGATAAAAAATATCTCAAATGAATCATCTTTTATCCAGTCCACCGCACTTAAAGTTAATAATCTTCGGAACCCATGGTCTTTGAGGTATTTTGCGATATTGAGATAATCCTTTTCCCTAATTTTAAAAAAAAAGATATTTTTATCTTCTATATATTCTAATGAATCCTCTTTAAGTTGTTTTAAAAAACTAATTCCTTCAGACATATAAAAATGACACCTCAACTATAAACAGATAAGAAAGAATCTACACATTTACAAATAAATCCCCAAATGAATAACGACATAATGGATACTAGTAGCATTATAATGAAAAGTGTTACCTCGGACGCTAATATCGTATTGTTTTTTTCTAAGGCATTATGAACTTCTTCTGAAATCTGATTTTCGGGAACAATGACTATGTTTTTTACTAAAACGCCATAATAATAGCCTATAGAAATCACAGTGTTCACTACGATTATAATTGCGATCATAATCCCCATCCAACCAACTTGTTGTGATGATCCAATTGCAGCTTCTATCAGAAATAGCTTACTCCAAAACATAGCTAATGGTGGAAATGCTGCTAAGTAAAATGCGCTTAGGGCAAATATCATCCCTGTAACTTTCATTTTAGTTCCGATCCCCATCAACTTCTTTATTTCCCTTGTTTTCCCCTCTTTTATAAATGATCCAGCACAAATAAACATGGTCGCTTTTGATATTCCATGATTTAGAATATGAAATATTGTTGCTGCTAGTGCGAAAGGAGTACCTATCGCTATACCTACTATCATCAAACCTATATTATAGACACTGGAATAGGCTAGCATTCTTTTTATATCTTCTTGTACTAGTGCAGTTAAATTTGGAATTGTTATAGTTAACGCAGATATTATAAGCAAAAAGATTACCATTATATTGTCAAAAGATAATAAAATCTCGTTATAAAAGATAGAGACTAATACTTTTATTAATGCGAACATTTCTATTTCAATAACAATTCCCGAAAGCATTGCACTTACTCCAGATGGAGCTGCTGAATGTGCGTCCGGCAACCATGTGTGGAGTGGAAAGATTGCTGCCTTCACACCAAATCCAAGTACGAACATGATAAAAAGGAAATAATAAATGGTAAGGGGTTGATCATTTAATGCACTATTTAATTCTGTCAAATTAGTAGTGCCTGCGATGATGTAGACAAATGATAGTGCAAACAACACTAAAGCAGCACCAATTGAGCCCATTATGATATACTTAAATGACGCTTCAATAGATTCCTTATTTCTGTAAAAAGCAACTAGAATATAAGCGGTAATTGCGAGAAATTCAGTAAACACAAAAAGGGTTATGAGATCACCCGAATATGCTACACCATTTAGTGCCGATATCATTAACAAAAGCAGAAAATAATATTCTGTTATTCGTTTTTCCTCTAAGTAACCAATACTGTAAAGAGATATTATCGTCCCTAGAATGGAGGAAAAAAGTGATATTAATGCAGAAAGACCATCAATTGCAATAATTGTTCCTCCGGTATGAAAATCGAGAAGAATTGGAGTAGTCAATGACTCGATAAGATTGCATAAGGAAAAGAACACAACTAGAGATGAACCACCTGTGCTAATAGCTCCTAATATTACTTTATTTTCCCGACACTTTCCGGTTATTAAAACTATAATAGCTGTAATTAGGGGTATAATTATGGGAAATAGATACTTACTTGTTAAAAATACTAATTCTGACATATTAACTCAGCTTCACCAACGCATATATAATAATAAGGGATAAAAATATACTGATAACATAATAAATCAAATTTAAATTTATCTTTCCAGTGTGGAATTTTCTTATATGATCACCACTCTTTCTAACACTATACGCAAGCCTGCAATAAAATTTATCAAGTGATTGATGGAAGTTTTTTGTGGCATTTCCTAATTTAGTAATCCTTTGGCCAACACCGTAATAAAGCTTATCAATTGATTGATGGAAGTTTTTTGTGGCATTTCCTAATTTAAAAATCCCTTGGTAGAATGAATAATAAAGAGGATTAAAGATCACTCGCTTCTTTAACAATTTATGTATATCTTTTATGAGATATTTTGATGTTATAGCACGAGTAGAGATTTTTCTTGTGAAATAGAAAGGATAGGTTATTAATAAGCCCACTATAAGTAATGTAACAATTATATAACTACCAATAGACAAATATGTATTAGAAAGGAAATACAATAGTTTATCAAATGAGATATCCAGTGGAATACTTCTAGATATAAAATTAATAATAGTAGGGTAAAAAAAGATTAATCCAAAAGATAAAGTGGCTAAAATAATTAGAGGAACTGTCATTATGGAGGTAGGCTTGTGTACTTTTTCCATTGTCTCGATTTTTTTAATTTTCTCACTCTCGGTCCCAAAAAATATAAGCCCAATCATTCTAAATATATATAGGTTAGTTAGGAGAAATGTCATGATAAATAGAATAGTAATCCATGCAGGGAGAACAAATATTTCGTTAACTATAAGTTGAATGCTGAGATATCCCACCAATGGAGGGATTCCAACAATCGAAAATGCTCCTATAATCATTAAGATATAAGTCTTTTTCATATATTTTCTAAGAGAGCCCATTTCATAGACATTTTTGATACCTGTTGAGTGTATTATTAAGCCAGAACTTAAAAAAAGAAGCGAATTAAATATGCTATGTGCGAGGATATAAAGAACACCTGCAACAAATGCTGAATAATTAAGATAAAGACCTGCAACACCGAATATAAAGAATATGTATCCCAACTGATTTGAGGTTGAAAAAGCAAGAATTCTCTTTAGATCCCTCGCTACTATTCCATAAGCACCAGTTAATATAATAGTTATTAGTCCGCATACAATCGCAATTTCAAATATTAATGAGAGCTCAGAAGCAACTGATAAAGAATATAAGTCATAATTTATTAAAAAGAGCCTACCAAGTATATAAACACCTGCATTTATCGTAGTCGCGGAAAACATTAATGTGGAAGCAGTTATAGGCCCAGCTGTCGACTCAGGAAGCCAATCATGAAATGGGAACTGAGCACTTATTGCGAGAGAACTTGAAATTATCAATATTGAGAATAGAGGAAGGATTCCAGCATTTAAAAGTTTAGTTACCCAACAATTATCTTTACTAAGAGTCAAAAAATTTGAAGTAGGATGACCAAAAGAATTCATAGTAGCGAATTCGAGTAAAATAATTGCAACCTCCATAAAGCACCCAGCGATAAATATAGTTATTAGTGCCTTAGTTCCACAGTGTCTATTATATTTTCCATCAGTATCAAAACCAGGAACCAGACTTGGGTTTGTTTTTTTATACCAGAATGAGATTAGTCCCCAATTACAAAGACTGACCATTAGAAATGCTAATAGCATTTCAATAAAATTATTCGATATTACCAAAAGAAACATAGAACCTAATGAGAAATTCATCCAAAACCAATATCGCCCTAAATCGATTTCTTCACGCATGTAACCCAAGCTATAAATAAAAATCAAAATTGAAATAAATGCGATAATAATTATTATAAGTACACTAAACTCATCAATTAATATACCAAATTCTAAATAAGCTACTCCAAAACCGTAAAATAAATTGAATGTGTCTTGGTAGGGGAGAGATAGTGGAGATGTGATCATATCATATAAAATTTTTACGGATAAAAAAAAACACATAATTGATATACCTAACGAAAAATATCCGGCGTATGACTTCCTCCTCTTCGCAATCCCATATGCTATAAAGGAACCAATCAATGGAATTAACCATATCGCCCAAGCTTCCATATATATCTTTTACCACCTAAGCTCACTAATTTTTTCAGCATTAAGTGTATTGAATTTTTCTTGCATCATATAAACAATAATAAGAACAAACGCAGCAACAATTGCTGCAATTATTGTCGAGATCATAACGATTGTTACAACAAATGGATCTAAACTACCGCCTGCAAAATATACAGAAAAAAAGACTAGAAATGCATTTGCAGTAATTATTAAAATCTCCACGCCTATTATTATTTTGATTACATTTTTACTAGTGGCAGCTATTACCAAGCTTATGAAAAATTCTGTCATTATTAAAAAAAATATAAGTATTATTATATCAATCATTTTTATCACTTCCTATCATTGGATCTCCTAATTTGTGTTGAAATACCAGCATATACGCTGAGTAAAATAAAAGCTATTATGATCATCTCGAATCCCCTATATTCCCAGATAAATTTTCCTATTAATGTATCAAATACTTTACCATCCTCACCTGTTAAAATATCACCTGTGTTTTCTACATAATTGCTTTGAATATTCTCAAATTCAATGGCATAAGAAACAGTAATTGTTACCATTAAGAACAATAACACACATGACAATAATTTACTCTTCTTTATTATCTTCCCCTCCTATTAAACATATTATATAAAAAAATAGAGTTGCCATCGAAACAGAGTATAATGTTATCTGAAATATGCCCAAGAGAGTATAGCCCAAAAAAATATAAAATATTCCTATTAAGATATTGAATACTGTAAAAAAAATAGCAACGTGCATTAATTTTTCTACAAAATAGATTGTTAATGTGGTTAGTATTATTAAAATAAATAACGACAGAGGAATAATAAGAACATTCATATTGAATCACCCCAAACCAAATATAATAATTATAATTAAATTCAACATTGCCAATGGAAAAATAACTTTCCAGAAATAGTTAATTACTTGATCAATGCGATATCTTGCAGTAAGGCTCCTTATCATTGTTATTATAAAGACAATTAATGATGTCTTGAGAAAGAATATTATAAAATTTAAAGTCTGATTAAGAAATAATAACTCAGGATAGTTAAAATAAGGGAATGTTGGACCACCTAGGAAAAGGATGGCTGCAAAAGATGCCACAAAATACATATCAAGATCCGAAGAAAGTCTGAATAAGGCTAATGTTCTCCCACTGATTTCTGTTGACCATCCTGCTACGATTTCTGACTCTGCACTTGGAGAATCAAATGGGACTTTTTCTATTTTTGCTATGCTACTAAATATATATGCAATAAAACTTAAAGGCATGAATAATATAAGGGGAATACCCGACGATTGAAATAACAAACTTTCTTTTATAGTAATAGATTTGGATATGGCTATAATAGTTGCTATTGATATTCCGAAAGGAATTTCGAAGGAAATTATCATCTCTGCCTTTCTTGCTGCACCTTCATTTGAATAAGGGCAAGCAACAGAATAACCAGTTATTATAATTAAAAGATCTATAAGCACACCGATCCCGAATAATAAAATTAAATCACCACTAAACGAAAGTGGTGCATTAAAATCATAAAGAGGAATAAAAAGTAATATAAAAAACATTAGTGCGACTGATGATATTGCAGAGAATGTTATCAAAAAAGTATTACTTACTTTTGGAAATATACTCTCCTTGTTTAATAATTTAATGAAGTCCGCCAATGGTTGCATTATTCCTTTGAAACCGGTCATTTGAGGGCCTATTCTATTTTGAAAACGTGCATACACCTTCCTATCAAACCACTCATAAAAAAGGGAGAATAAAAACGATAGAAGAACCCATATCAATATCATTGCGATTTTAATCATCATTCACACTCTCTTTTTCTTTGGGAATAAAAAATAAAGAGAGCATGATCAAAATCAAGAAAATTAAAGTTATAATATTTAGTGAAAGAGAGGTAATTGCAACAAGAACTACTGTGGCATCAAATGCGATAAAAAGACTGGCATAATATATCCATGGGACTTGATATTTCACCTTATGTTCTATTAATCTTTCACCACAATGATAGGTGTCACTATATCTTCTTTTTTTGCTTCCTAATAAATAAATTATAAATGCAACAAGGTATACGATAAGTAGTGATACTAGAAGTTCAATTATGATCATTTCTATTTAATGAATAATTATTCATTTTTTATTTTTACATTTTTCATTATTACAGCTAAATTTAAAAATTTGTCTTTTTTTTTTAATTACTTTAATATCAATCTCAATTAGATTTTCATTAGTCATAAATTTCAATATTTTTTTTTTAAATTATTTTAAAATCATTTTCAGTAATTTTCCTTGTACGCTGTACAAACCATGACCAAATTGTTGTTGTTGGGTATTTATCCTTAAAAACATCTAATTTTGCCCTAATACTAGCATTAATGACAATTGGATTTTCCAAATTTATTTTAGTATCTTTAAGCTATAACGATGATTTCACGAAGTTTTGAATGATTCATTCAAACATGATGACAAAAAAGCAATTTATTCTTTCCTGCTTTAATCGAGAATGAACTTCATTTTTACTCTCATAATCAAAGATTTTATAATTATTTACACTATTCATTTAATTATATGAAAATTGAAAAAGAAAAATCCAAATTTTCACTTATAGATTACAGAAAAGACGAGAGACTTGTAGAGCTTGTAAATAAAACTGATAAAAAGACATTAGCTGTCTGGGCATTTGATTGTACCAAACGTGTTCTGCCATACTTTGAGAAAAAATGTCCTAAAGATCATCGTCCCAAAAATGCTTTCGAAACGCTCCAAACATGGATAAATACAGGTTCATTTAAGATGGCAGTTATACGCAAAGCTTCACTTGATGCACATACTGCTGCTCGTGAAATAGGCGAGGATAATGCCGCTCGCTCTGCAGCACGTGCCGCAGGTCAGGCAGTTGCAACAGCTCACGTTAAAACTCATTCTATTGGTGCTGCAATTTATGGCTTACAGGCTATACATAGAGCCAGCAACTCCTCTGATGCCTATGCTGCTGTAGCTAAAGAAAGAGAGTGGCAATATCAACATTTGCTTTGGTTGAGAGAAAAAATATCCCCGAAATGATTTAAACTAAAGAATTTCACTTAGAAGGTTTGTATGATTTTGCGAAATCAAAAATAATTTTAATCAGAATTTTTTGTAATAATATGCTGTCCAAACTTTATTTTTTTGATCAATTTCTAAACTATATTCTTTCTGTAAATAAGAATCGAAACCGTTAAGCTCGTATTTGAATGAGATGAATATAGCTCCGTTTTTTGCTGTTTTAAATACATGATTCAAAGACTTCTGCATAGATGGCAAGGAATAAATATATATAAAGTCATAATCCTTTAAATTTTGCTGAAATAAATCTTCATTCCTAAGTTCTATTAATCTAAATAGTTCCTTTCTATAACTTTTTTCTTGTTTCAATGTTTTTATTATTTCTTTTGCTTCCTCCATTAAGTTATGATTAATTTCAATTCCAATGGATTTAATTCCATAATTTAATGCAGAATATATAACTACTCGACCATTTCCTGCGCCTAAGTCGATTAGTTTTTGGGAGGAATTATGAATTAGATTGAACTTCTCTGCCAAAAGATTAAATATATTTGGTATGAGCTCCCAAGGCGTTTCTAAAAATGGTAGACTCAATTGTGAAACAAATTTGAGATAATCAGACATCTTTCTTTAAATTAAAACTTACTATTTTGTATATATAAAATTTCTCTTTCCTATGATTCCAAGTATTAACTATTACAATTTTTAAAAGTATGATTATAATTTAAAAGTATGATTAAATTTCTTCTTTAATTTATTGAACTTTTTATCTTTATACTATGGTAAATATTTTAATTACTGGGGGAACGGGATTTATTGGTGTTCCATTAGTTGAAAAACTCTATGAACTAGGTCATTCTCTTAAACTTTTAGTACGTGAATCGAGTGATATCTCCCCTTTTCAGAATTTTAAAAATATAGAGTATATTTATGGCGATGTTCGAGATATAGAAAGTTTCTATAAAGTAGTAGATGATGTTGATATTATATATCATCTAGCTGCATTTACACGCATGTGGGCTCAAGATGAATCAGTATTTGAAGATATAAACATAAAGGGTACAGAGAATGTCGCTAAAGTAGCAATGAAAAATGATATTAGATTAATATATGTTAGTTCTTTTATTGCGTTAGGTGCAACTCCTGAAGAACCAGTAGATGAGACTTTTGAAAGTGAGGATGGATTATTCCTTGATTATGCTAAGACAAAATTTAAAGCAAAAAAATTGATAAAGGACTATATTGAAAAAGGACTTAATGCAGTAATGTTCTATCCTGGAATAGCTTATGGTCCCAGAGATTTTAATATATTTGGGCAGACTATACTAGATATAACTAGCGAATCCTTTATGGGATGTCCTGGTAAAGGAGATAATGTTGGTTCCTTTGTTTACGTTAATGATATAGCCAATGGTTTGACAAGTATAATAGAAAAAAATGATTTAAAGGGAGAAGAATTCATCCTTGGAGGGGTGAATATGCTCTTTAATGATTGGCTTAATTCAATTGCTGATATATCAGGAAGTGATAAAAAAATACGACATTTTCCAATGAGCTTGGCTCTTTTATATGGTTGGTTATGTGAACTTAAGACAAAATTCACGAAAAAAGTGCCTTATATAAACCGACCGACTATTAAAATGATCAACTATAATTGGTCATATTCATCAGAAAAAGCTATAAAAGAACTGGGCTATAAAATTACTCCTTTAAGAGAAGGATTAACTAAAACCATAGATTGGTATAAAAAATTCATCGAAGAAAATAGATTAAAAAAAAAATAGGAATTAGGAGTTTGTAAAAAATGGCAGAAGATCAATTAATAAGTAAACTTGTTAATCAAGAACAGTTTAAAACTAAATTAGCCAAAAATTATACTACCTTTTTATCGCAATACCCTGAAATCTTTTCTGATTTAGTCTCTGGCTCTAATTTTGATTTCGCAATTTATAATTCTATTGAAGATTATGATGCAACTTTACCTCAAGATATTTTTAATGTTTATCGAAATGGTCAAGGTATTGAAATCAAACCGGGAAGAGCAACTAACGCTGATTTAGAACTAGCACTTTCAGTATCCGCAGTGGAAAAATTGATCCAAACCAACAACAAAGTAGAATATGCCCAACTTCTCGGATTTTTCTATAATGAACCCGATGAATGTAAAGGATGGATTGATTTTATGTTGCATAAAAGAACTCAAACTCTAATTGATATGGGTTATGGAAGATTCGCTCAAACAGCGGGTATTCTTGAAGATGATGATGATATTTATAGTATTTAAATTTTTTTAAAAAAGGTATTCTTAAATTTAGATTAAATAAAACTTAAAGAGAATTTTATATGTCAAAAGTAAAAGTATTAGAAATTAAAAATAAATACACAGGAGAATTAATAGAAAGCATTCCGGCTGATACAGTAGAAAGCGTTCAAGAAAAAATTAAATTTGCTTATAAAAATCAAGATTTATTAAAAGAGATGGACTTCTTTGAAAGAGCACAGCTTCTCTCCAAATTTGCAAGTAAGTTACGCTTCAAAAAAAAAGAACTAAAAGATTTAATCGTAGCTGAAGGAGGTTTGCCCATAAAATATTCAGAGTGGGAATTAAACATTGTTACAACAGGATTCCGTTTTTGTGATTGGTATTACCAATTTATAGAAGAAAAGTCTTTAACAAGTATTGAAGGAGAACAATTAGTTAAAATTCGATATATACCAAAAGGCTTAGCAGCTTGCGTATCGCCTAGAAACACTCCGATTAGCCTCCCGCTATATCAACTTGGTGCAAATTACTTGGTAGGAAATGGTGCCCTCGTTAAA
>Ga0307433_1001009_pt1 | contig 17177 bp, 12 predicted proteins | sample SalMarWE160210MG_FD_202166 | JGI IMG/M metagenome (GOLD analysis project Ga0307433, IMG submission 202166) | Salt marsh sediment microbial communities from the Plum Island Ecosystem LTER, Massachusetts, United States - WE1603-210 | ecosystem: Environmental > Aquatic > Marine > Intertidal zone >... | reverse complement strand
ATTGAACCAGACCACTCTAATATTTCCCGTCTTGTCGCCGACGATTGCCTCTGTGCCCCGCCGGTTACCCAGAGTAGCCACCCTGGCTTGCCAGATCGTGCCTATGATAGTTTGCTCTTCACCTTCTATAAGTTCGGAGATGGGTTTCCTTCGGCTGTAATCGACATAGCGTCTGGGGAAGAAATAAAGCAGATCGCCCAACGCCCTGACATCGAGCTTGGCAAATTTGTTAGCTACGGTGGGCGTGATGCCTTTGATAACGGTTATGGGCGAGTCCAGCCCCTCTCTTCGCCTCTGGCGGGGCTCAGCCGGCGCTGTTGTCACCCTGAGCGAGAGCGAAGGGTCTCGAGATTCTTCGCGGAGTTTATCCTGAGCGAGAGCGAAGGGCTCAGAATGACGGGTAGGACCCTTCGTCCCTTCCAGCTTATCCAACCAGCCCAGGACATTTGCCATCCATCTCTTGCGCTCGTCCGGGCCGTAAGAGCCGTAACTGGACTCGGCCAGGTTAAGCCCGTCAAAGCCGCTTACAAGCTGGGGGACTAGTTTCTTCGTCTTCACTTCGTTCAGACTCAGGACAAGACTCTGCCTGATTTGCCCGGCCTGCTTGTGAAGATACTTGTCCAGGCCGCCGATTACCGCCTTATCGGTGTAACCCTTCCGGCGTTCCAGCTCGAGAACGTTTCGTAGCGAATCAATACCTGTCACTTTCTATTCTGCTTCAAGGACGGAAACAGCCAGGACATGAGGACCGACATGAGTTCCTACCACCGGGCTTACCTTGGAACGATGGATGCGCTCTGGAGGGACGACATCCTTAAGCCGCTCGGCTAATGTCTGTAAATCATCGGGGGTAGTGGCATCCTCGATAGCCACGGCTTCTACCTGGCTGAAACCCCTGACAAAATTTACCAGGAAATCTATGGCTTGAGTGCGGTTGCGGGAGCGGGCAATAGGAAAGGTTGCACCGTCTTTTACTCCTACGATAGGATTTAATTTTAACAAGCTGCCCAGGAAAGCCTGTGCCTTACCGATGCGCCCGCCTCTCCTCAAGTATTCCAATGTATCGAAGCTCATTCGTATGTGAATTCTGGGAATTGCCTTCTTAACCTGGTCAACAATATTGTCTAAACCGGCCCCCGCTCCGGCCATCTGAGCTGCCAGGATAACTAAAAGCATTTGTGCGCCTGCTCCTGCCTTAGAGTCGATGACCTCGATGTGGCAATCTTTTTTAACCATAGTCTTGCCCTGAAGCGCTGCTGTATAAGTGCCGCTGAACTTTTCCGAAAGGGTTATAGTCAGGATTTCCTTTGTTTCTTCCGCTAATCTGGTGAAAATCCTGGCAAAATCAGCCGGAGTGGCTGTTGATGTGGCAGGGCGAATCTTGCTTGTCTCCAGTTTATGGTAGAACTCCTCCGTACTCAGGTCGACATTATCCCGGTAGGTCTCATCGCCGAATTGGACGTACAACGGCACCACGGTAATCCCCAGCTCCTGGGCTAACTGCTGGGTAATGTCAGAGCAGCTATCGGTTACAACCTTAACCACTATCCTTACCTCCGCCAAAGCTCGATCCACCAAGTACAACACCTTTTGTCATTGCGAGCCCCTTTGCTTTTTGTCATTGCGAGCCCATCTCTCGTTTCATTCTGAGTCCCTCCCCTTTGTCATTCTGAGTCCCGATTTATCGGGACGAAGAATCTCACAGATTCTTCATTCCGCTTCGCTCCATTCAGAATGACAGAAAAGAATACCATTGTCAGTCTCCCCCTAACTATCATTGCGTGGCAATCCCCTGCCCCCACCGAGATTGCGGAGCCTGTTCCGAAGCATAAGCGAGGAATCTCGGGACTTACAATGACGGCAAAGGGGATGCTAAGAATTTTTGCTTTTTGACTTGTCATTTTTATTTTTTATCTTTGATTTTTGACTTAACGTCATTCCACTGAAATTATATAATTATAATGGGGCTGGCCACCGTAAACTACCTCGACCTCGGTATGGTATCGGTCGCGAATTTCCCGGGCTATCTCCTGGGCTTCAGCACCCTTGATCTCAGCACCGTAATAAATGGTGACTATCTCCGCCTTTTCAGCTCCTGCTTTGCCCAGAGCTTCAAGGACAACATCCCCTGCTTTATCGGCCCTGGCTATCAAGTCTTCGCCGTTCAGCATAGCAATAAACTGCCCCTTTCTTATTTCCAGGTCACCAAGACGTGTCCCGCGCACTGCCCTGGTAAACTCTATAGCCTTTACTCTCTTTATTGCCTTCTCCATAGCCTGAGCATTCTTTTCCAAATTCATGTCGTAACCGAAAGCCAGAAACGCCGCTATGCCCTGAGGGATATTCCTGGTGGGAACCACCTTCACTTTTTTGGAAGTTAAGGACCGAACCTGGGAGGCGGCGGACACGATGTTCTTGTTATTGGGCAGTATAATAACGTTGTCCGAGGGCGCCGATTCTACAGCTTGCAGGAGTTCACGAACGCTGGGGTTCATCGTTTGCCCGCCGGGGACAATGATTATGTTGCCCAAACTATTAAGCAGCTCGAAAAACCCGTCCCCGGTGGCCACTGTTACCATAGCGATATCGGCTTGAGGCATTCTTTCCCTCTGTATCTTGATGAATCCTATATATTGGTCATCCATGTTATTAATAGTTATCTCATGCAGCTTGCCCAGCTTTGTGGCATATTTCAGGATTTCACCGGGCTCGAAGCTGTGGATATGGACTCTAATCAGGTTATCGTCGCCGGTAACTATCAAAGATTGTCCCTTCTTTTTAAGGTCTTTCCCGATTTTGCCTGAATTAAGATTCTTCCCCTCCAGGACAAAATTTGTGCAATACCCATGAGGCATTTCCAGCCGGGTCGGCATCTGGGCTGCCCTGGGAACTAATTCCGTCTCGGCAACGACCAGGCGGGGCCTCCGGTACTGTATCTTCTGTGACTCTCCCTTGAGGAATTGAAGGGCGCCGTCCAGCAAAACGTACAAACCTTGCCCGCCGGCGTCCACCACTCCGGCCTCTTTTAATACCGGCAGTAAGCTGGGCGTCCGGGCTACCGAATCCCTGGCCGATTTTACCGCGGCTTCCAATACCGAGACCAGGGTATCATCATTTTTAACTGCTTCTTGAGCAGCTTTAGATGCGTCTTTAAGCACCGTCAGGATAGTCCCCTCGACAGGATTGACAATCCCCTTGTAAGCAGTTTGCGATGCTCCGGCCAGTGCTCTGGCAAAATCCCCGCCGTCGAAATTGGTCTTGCCCTCCAGCCCTTTAGCCAGACCCCTGAAGAATTGAGATAAGATAACCCCGGAATTGCCCCTCGCCCCCATTAAAGCACCGTGGGCCAGCGATTTAGCTACCGACGAGACCTGATTATCCGAATTGAGCTTGGCCTCCTCCAGGGCGAACTTCATGGTGAGCACCATATTGGTTCCGGTATCACCGTCGGGAACGGGGAAAACATTTATAGCATTGATATCGGCGGCGCTTTTTTCCAGCCAGGCAGTTCCTGAGGCAAACATTTCCTTCAGGGTTTGACCATCGGCTAAATCAGCTTTCATCCCACCCCTTTACCCGGGCTGATAATTGTGCTATCATTCGACGCCAATTTAACGGATAGAGAAGTTTCTATGAAGTGTGAGATTTGCGGTAAACACGCTCAATCTGGGCATAATGTAAGCCACTCCAAGAGGCGTACCTTGCGACGCTGGCTACCTAATATTCACCGAACTACGATTATGGTAGAAGGAAGGAAAAGAAAAGTCAACATCTGCACCAGATGCCTCCGCACCCAGTACAAAGCCGCCCGCCCGCCCAAGCCCCACCACGAGATTGCGGAGCCTGTTCCGAGCGTAAGCGAGGAATCTCGCTCCTCGCAACGACAAATCGAGGCGTGAAGGAATCCCTTCCTTCACGATTGAAAAAGGAGTGTCATTGCGAGCCCATCTCTCGTTTCATTCTGAGTCCCGCCCCTTTGTCATTCTGAGTCCCTCCCCTTTGTCATTCTGAGTCCCGATAAATCGGGACGAAGAATCTCACAGATTCTTCATTCCGCTTCGCTCCATTCAGAATGACAGAAAAGAATACCATTGTCAGTCTCCCCTAACTGTCATTGCGTGGCAATCTCGTTGACTAAATCCCAAATCCCAAAACCCAAGCTCTAAACTGTCTTGGTCATTTATATTTTGTGCTTTGTTATTGTTTAGGCCTGTCCTGAGCGAAGTCGAAGGAATTTCGCGCTTAGGATTTAGGATTTAATACCTCTGAGGCGCGAAGGAATCCTTTCCTTCACGATTGGAAAAGAATGTCATTCCGAGGCTCTCCCCCATTGTCATTCTGAGACCCCCATTGTCATTCTGAGACCCCCATTGTCATTCTGAGACCCCCATTGTCATTCTGAGACCCCCATTGTCATTCTGAGCGAAGCGAAGAATCTCCTCTTTTTATTCTCTCTCCCCTGGCGGGAGAGAGTTAGAGTGAGGGGGATTTCACACCCTCACCTTAGTCCTCTCCCATCAAGGGAAAGGCTAAATTTTTACATTTTAACTTGTAATTTTTATTTTTTACCTTTTATTTTTGATTTCCCTCCGCCGCTGCTTCTCTCAGCCTCTGCATCGCCTCGCTTATCCCTTCCTCGGCCCTCTCTCTTTTGTCATTGCGAGCCCCGACTTGTCGGGGCGTGGCAATCTCGTTGACTAGCTCGTTGCTTCCCTGAGTCTTTGTAACGCCCCGCTTATCCCGTCCTCTGCCCTGAATACGCTGTTCCCGGCCACCAGCACCGTCGCGCCCGCTTTAACTATGTCCGGGGCGTTGTCGGCATTAATCCCCCCGTCGACTTCCAGTTCGGCACTCAGCCCTCTATCATCGAGAATTTTGCGCATATTCTCTATCCTAGGCAGTGTTTCCGGAATAAAAGACTGCCCGCCGAAGCCTGGATTAACGCTCATAACGAGCACCAGGTCCACGTGATGAAGGAATTCCTCTACTGCGCCGATAGGAGTAGGCGGATTTAAGGATACCCCGACCCTGGCCCCCAGCTCCTTAATCAACTGAATCGTGCTCTGGAGATGGGGAGAGGCTTCTACATGCACGGTAATGATATCGGCGCCGGCGTGAACAAACTCGGAGATATACCGCTCCGGGTGCTCTACCATCAGGTGGACATCCAGGGGCAGGCTGGTCACAGGGCGAATTGCAGCCACCACCGGAGCCCCGATGGTAATATTGGGCACGAAATGCCCGTCCATAACATCCACGTGGATATAATCGGCCCCTGCCCTGGTAACCTCGGCAACCTGCTCGCCGAGGCGGGCAAAATCGGCCGAAAGAATCGACGGCGCCAGCTTAATCATTTTTTAATCAGCCGCTTAGCTCTTCTCAGCGCCTTTCCCACCTGTTGGGGGGAGGTGCCGCCGGCAACGTTCCGGGCGGCTACCGATGATTCCGGAGTTATCTTATATACAGCGCCGCCGAAGAGCGGGGAGAACTTTTTGTATTCCTTCCGGCCCAGCTCCCGGAAGTTTTTACCTTTCCTTGCGGCATATTCGCTGAGCCTGGCGACCACGCCGTGGGCTTCCCGAAACGGCATGCCTTTCTTCACCAGGTAGTCGGCCAGGTCGGTGGCCAGGATATAGTCTGTTTTCATCGCCTGAGAGATACGCTCGGTGTTTATCTTAAGCGTCTTTACCATCCCGGCAAATACTTCCAGGCTGGAGTGCAGTGTGTCCACGGTGTCGAAAAGCCCTTCCTTGTCCTCCTGCATATCCCGGTTATAGGCTAAAGGCAGAGACTTCATAGTAGTCAAGATGCCCATGAGGTTGCCGTATACCCGCCCGGTTTTCCCCCTGGCCAGCTCGGCCACATCGGGATTTTTCTTCTGGGGCATAATGCTGCTGCCCGTGGTAAAGGCTTCGCCAATCTCTATAAAGCCAAACTCGCTCGACGACCACAGGATAAGCTCCTCAGCCAGCCGGGAAAGATGCATCATGGCAATGGCCGCCGCCGCTTCGTACTCTATGACGAAGTCTCTATCGGAAACGGCATCCAGGCTGTTGGTGCTTACCTTGCTGAAGCCCAGTTCCTTGGCGACGGATTCCCGGTCCAGGGGATAAGGAACGCCGGCCAGGGCGCCGCTGCCCAGGGGCAGGACGTCGGTGCGCCCCAGACAGTCCTGAAATCTTTCCTTATCTCGCTGAAACATCTCGAAATAAGCCAGCAGGTGGTGGGCCAGAAGGACAGGCTGGGCTTGCTGCAGGTGGGTATAGCCGGGCATGACGACGGCTTTATTCGCCCCGGCCAGCTCCACCAGCGAAGTCTGCAGAGCCTTTATCTTGTCGATGGTTTTCAAGATTTCCTCCTTGGCGAAGAGGCGCAAGTCCAGGGCTATCTGGTCGTTCCTGGAACGGGCGGTATGGAGCTTGCCCGCCACATCGCCTATCTTTTCAAACAACCCCGCTTCGATGTTCATGTGTATATCCTCGAGCTCGGTCTTGAATTGAAACTTCCCTCGTTCGATTTCCTTTCGAATAGAGTTGAGCCCCTTGATTATCGCTTTCGCCTCGCTCTGGGCTATTATCCCCTGCTTTGCCAGCATCCTGGCGTGGGCGATGCTCCCCTCGATGTCCTGGCGGCATAGCCGCCGGTCAAAGGGAATAGACGCCACGTAATCTTGCACCGGTTTATTAGCGTATTTCATCTCTCCACAAGTCCTTTTCCTATTTTGGCTTCGCTTTCAGCTATTATACCCTGTTTTGCCGGTATTTTTAACAGGAGCACCTGCTTGAAGCCTGAGGACATCGCGCCTGCCTAGATTTTTGCCGGAATGTGCACCTGCCAATCGTGCACTACTGTAGTATACTTGGACGCGAAGCTATTTGGTGGAACCTGCGACACTTAGCTATTGACAAAATTGTCATAATATATTAAGCTAATAATAGCTCATCTACCAAGTGTAGAAGGAGTAACGATGCCGTCTCATTGAGGCGGCGTCTGTCGTTTCTGGTACTCTTCATAGTCTTTAAGTAGTTTCTTTCTGGTGTGATCCCAAGACACATAATATGCAGTCCAAAGTAGTATATATCGACCTCTATCAGCTAACACTACAACGTAATCTTCATCATAGAACCATAAGACGATTCTTCTTTCATTCCTTCTTCTCGCATTCCCACGTACATTTGCCCAGCATCTGATCGAATCATCGTTATAGTGTTCGATTATAGGACGCGGCCAACGGACTCTTTCACATCTACGGAGGTCCGGCACACGTTCATCTTCCTCTTTGCCTTCCGATGTTATGTGCCAGAAAGTTGCCTCCTTTCCGTCCAAGAGCGGATACCGCTTAAGTCTTATAGTTTTGTCCTGGAACTGCGGTTTAGAATCTATGAAGTCAACTTTGAAATAGTCATATACTGTCTCTATATATTGATTCCAGTCACCATTATATTCCTGCAAAAGTACCAAAGGCGGTAGCCAATCAGGAGGATTGCTCACGCTTGCCTCTCCGTCGCCTGCCACATGAAAAGATTAACTTTGTTCTCTCTCAGCAAAGTGGTTTTTGTAAGGCTATAACTTGAGCGTTCTATCATCCGTTCGACCACAGCGAGCTTGGCTGCATTCCTATGGAGTCCGCGGTTAACATACGACACAGCTCCAATAAGCAGATCAGTAAGTTGCAATATCTCCACCTCATGGGAACGTACCGTCTGTACACGCTCAATAACTTGACTCCCGAAGTCATACATGCTACTGCACAGCACGTCATGCAGCTTAGCAATCTTTGCAGCACTCCGTGTATCCTTAATGTCCAGATAGATGCGATAGCAAGCTTCAGGGTCAAGAATTGCTTTCAGCATGTCAAAGTACATCTTGTAATACCAGGTGTCATGGTCCTGACCATAAAGCTCGTGTTGCAGCTTGGTTTTGTCTGGCACAATCAGGGCACGGAAATGAAGGTCGTCGTCATCAAAGAAGTAATCAAGCAAATCCAGGTAAAATACTTGTTTGGAAGGTGATACTTTGGTCCATTTGCTTTCGAATTTTGGGGAGAGCCCATGCCTTGTCTTAATCTCACGAATGCGCACGGATATCTCACGGCTCTTTTCCAGTGGACACCAGACAGCTCCCAGCACCATTACTGGCTGGCGATCCCTTTCCAGGTGACAGCTTTCGTCACAGTACACATTGTATATTGGGCTCATATCACCTTCTCCACAAGTCTGGTTTCTACTTTTTGGCTTCGGCTATTATACCTTGTTTTCCCGGTATTTTTAACACTAGCAGTAACCCACCGTGTCATTGCGAGCCCCTTTACCCTTGTCATTCTGAGCCCCTTTACCCTTGTCATTCTGAGCGAAGCGAAGAATCTCGCTCCTCCCAGTGACAGACAGAGATATGGAGAGGAAGGGTTAACTACTTTATGTGATATAATCGGAGCAAGGGCAGACCAGGTAAAGGTGGCCAGACTACCGCAGGTTATTGGCATGGTCAATAAGAAATCACTTATTCCTGTCGATAGGATTGAGAAGGCGATTCTATTAATCCGTGGGCAAAAAGTTATGCTCGATGCCGACCTGGCGGAGCTTTACGACGTCGAGACGAGGGTTTTAGTCCAAGCAGTCAAACGTAATCTGGAGCGCTTCCCGGAAGATTTCATGTTCCAGCTTAGCAAGGAAGATGTTGATTTTCTAAGATCACAAATTGTGACCTTAAAGAAAGGGCGCGGGCAACACAGCAAATACCTGCCTTACGCCTTTACTGAACAAGGCGTTGCCATGCTATCCAGTGTCTTGCGTAGTCAGCGTGCTATCCAGGTAAATATTGAGATAATGCGGGCCTTTATTCGCTTACGGCAGATGCTTGCAAGCCATGTCGAGCTTGCCCGCAAGCTAGATGCCCTTGAAAAGAAGTATGATGCTCAATTTAAACAGGTGTTTGAAGCTATTCGTCAGCTTATGGCGCCGCCGGAACCGAAACGGCGCCCCATAGGATTTCGAAAAGGTGACGAATGAAATCTGGTTTTGGTGAAGATTGTCATTCTGAGCGAAGCGAAGAATCTCATCTTACGATTCTCTCTCCCTCACCCTCACCTCAATCCTCTCCCATCGACGAACACGCAACAATCTTTGCGTTTTAACTTGTCATTTTTATTTTTTATCTTTAATTTTTACTATTCGTTTTGTTTTGTCACTATTTTTAACAGGAGCATGACCTCCCGTGTCATTGCGAGCCCCGACTTGTCGGGGCGTGGCAATCTCCGGGATTGCGCAGATTGCCCCGAAGTATAATCGAGGGCACCGCACCTGCCTAAACTTTTTGCCGAAATGTGCACCTGCCAATCGTGCACTACTGTAGTATACTTGGACGCGAAGCTATTTGGTGGAACCTGCGACACTTAGCTATTGACAAAATTGTCATAATATATTAAGCTAATAATAGCTCATCTACCAAGTGTAGAAGGAGTAACGATGCCGTCTCATTGAGGCGGCGTCTGTCGTTTCTGGTACTCTTCATAGTCTTTAAGTAGTTTCTTTCTGGTGTGATCCCAAGACACATAATATGCAGTCCAAAGTAGTATATATCGACCTCTATCAGCTAACACTACAACGTAATCTTCATCATAGAACCATAAGACGATTCTTCTTTCATTCCTTCTTCTCGCATTCCCACGTACATTTGCCCAGCATTTGCTTGAAGCCTGAGGGCATCGCGCCTGTCTAAATTTTTGCCAAAATTGACTAGCCGTATACGAAATAGTAACATATAATCAGTGAATACTTGGCGCAGCACTAGGTCGTTATGTAGGAGGTGAGATAGGGCACATGCCGCCTGTAGTTATTGAAAATCCCATCCTGAATTCCCCCTTTGAAGAACCCAAATGTCATTGGCGTTTCTCTGATGACGGAATCACAGACGACATCGTAGAATCCCGCCGGGTCAGCTCCTATTTTATCCCCATTGCCAAACCAAAGAAGAAAGGCAAGGCTGCCCAATTGGCATTTGACACCGAGTGGACTAGAGACCGCATTGAAGAAAATGTTTTTATCAACCGTATCCGCAGTAGAGTTTCTTTATGGCGGAAGGGAAACTACGAAGGAATCACCAAGACGACTCGCCGTCTTTTGGAATACTGGAAAAATCCCGAGCGAGAAAGAAAGCTGTTCTTTTGTCAGATTGAAGCTGCGGAAACAGCGATTTACTTAACTGAGGTAGCTAATAAGTATGGCGATTCCTGGATTGAGAACAGTATCAGACAATTCAACGAGGATGCGAATCCTGAGCTCTACCGCATCGCTTTCAAGATGGCAACAGGTAGTGGTAAGACCGTCGTTATGGCTATGATTATTGCTTGGCATGTGCTGAACAAGCAGGCGAACGCCCAGGATGCTCGTTTTTCTGACGCATTCCTCATTGTCACGCCGGGCATCACCATCCGTGACCGCTTGCGTGTCCTGCTGCCCAACGACCCCCAGAACTATTATCGTCAGAGGGACATCCTACCCACTGAGTGGATGGAAGACCTGGGGAAGGCAAAAATCATCATCACCAACTTCCATGCCTTCAAGCCTCGTGAACTGGTAAGTGCTGGCAAGCTCACTAAGGATATTCTGGCAAACGGTCAGAATAACTCGCTTACGGAAACCCCTGACCAGATGGTGCGGCGGGTTTGCCGTGAACTGGGGAACAAAAAGAATATCATTGTCATCAGTGATGAAGCCCACCATTGTTACCGACGGCGCGTCGGCGGTGAAGAAATCAAATTGGTTGGAGACGAGCGAAAAGAGGCTGAGAAACGAGAAGAGGAAGCCCGGGTCTGGATATCAGGGCTGGAGGCAGTGAAGAAGAAGATTGGCATAAAAGCGATATACGACCTGTCAGCCACTCCCTTCTTCCTGCGTGGCTCAGGGTATCCGGAAGCCACATTGTTCCCCTGGGTGGTCTCGGATTTTTCACTCATTGATGCTATCGAGTGTGGAATCGTTAAAGTCCCCCGCGTGCCAGTTGCCGATGATTCTATGCGAGGGGAACTGCCAACCTACCGCAACATCTGGATTCATATCAGGGACCACTTACCCAAGAAAGGACGTGGTACCAGGGACGAGAGTGGGGGAGAGCCCAAATTACCTAAAGAACTGGAGGGGGCTCTTTATAGTCTCTATGGGAACTACGAGAAGTATTACCGCCAGTGGGAAAAGAACACCGAAGCCAGAGCAAAGGGGCTAACCCCTCCGGTGTTCATTGTTGTCTGTAATAACACCAATGTTTCCAAGCTAGTCTATGACTGGATTTCAGGTTGGGAAAAGAAGCTACCTGATGACTCAAACACCGTGGTGCCCGGCAACCTGCCTGTTTTCCGCAATTCCGATGATAGTGGCAATTGGCTATCTGTGCCCAACACTATTCTGATTGATAGCGAGCAGCTTGAATCGGGCGAAGCCATGAGCAAGGAATTCAAGAAGATGGCTGCCCTGGCAATTGAAGAGTTTAAGAATGAATATCGTATCCGCTGGGGACGTGATCCTAGCAAACTTACTGATGAAGACCTCTTGCGTGAGGTGATGAATACCGTGGGCAAGCCAGGAAAGCTTGGTGAGAACGTCAGGTGTGTGGTATCTGTTTCTATGTTAACTGAGGGATGGGATGCCAACACTGTAACTCATATCATGGGAGTGCGGGCTTTTGGCACCCAGCTTCTCTGCGAGCAGGTGGTGGGACGCGGGCTACGCCGCGTGGGTTATATCCCCAATGAAAGTGGTTTCTTTGACCCGCAGTATGCCGAAGTCTACGGTGTGCCGTTCTCATTCATCCCCTGTTCTGGGTCAGCTATCGACCCAAAACCAGGACCGATGCCTACCAGAGTCCGTGCTCTGGAGGAGCGCATTGCCTGCGAGATTACATTTCCACGCCTCATCGGTTACCGCTATGATTTACCAAGGGAAAGGCTGACTGCCAATTTTACTCAGGATTCTAAGATGTCTCTCTCCACGGCGGACATCCCGACGAAGACGGAGAACGCCCCTATTGTGGGGGAACCCAGTCTACATACTCTGTATAGCCTGAAGAACCGTAGAGAGCAGGAAGTTGCCTTCCGTCTTGCCAAATTGACTCTGGACAAATATTTCCGTGACGATGATGGCAATGATAAACCATGGTTATTCCCACAGATGGTCGGCATCGCCAGGCACTGGCTCAGGGAATGTGTCACCCTGAAGGATAACACTTTCCCGCAGCTACTATTGCTTATTGAGTTCGCTCACGATGCCGCCGACCGCATCTACAAAGCCATCATCGCCTCTCAGGATGGTCCCAAATACCTGAAGCCTATCCTTCGGCCGTATGACTACACTGGCTCAACTCGGTATGTTGACTTTGATACCACCCGACCAGTCTACCCAACCAGCCCAAATAAATGCCATATATCCCACGTCGTAGCCGATACTGAGTCGTGGGAGCAGAAGATGGCGCAGGTTCTGGAGGAGATGGGTGAAGTTGTTTGCTATGTGAAAAACCATAACCTCGGCTTCACAATACCCTACACCTTTGAAGGTGAGGACAGGAATTACATACCAGACTTCATAGTTCGCCTGAATGATGGTAAGGAAGACTTGTTAAACCTTATAATTGAAGTTACTGGTGAGAAGAAAAAGGATAAAGCTGCCAAGGTATCCACTGCCCGCAATCTCTGGGTGCCCGCTGTGAATAACCACGGTGGCTTTGGGAGATGGGCATTCATAGAAATAGCCGACCCATGGGACGCTAAGAATACAATCCGTGCCTTTCTCAAAGGAGGTGTATGATGCCCCAAAATCGTGAGACAGGAAGAGCGGCCATGCTTTTCGGTCATGAAATGGCTAAGAAAGTGGCAGAATATTTGAGAGCGCAATTGGTACCCGGACCAAGTAACAATGCTATTTGGAATAATAAGAAGATTAACATTAAGTCTGCCAAAGTAGAGAATACCAAAATAGGTGCCACTTTGAATAATCTAGCATGGGCAGATTCTATTATCGCAGCGATTCAAAAAGACAAAACGTATTTCACGCTTTACGAAGTCACTTCGAATTGGTTCAGAAATGAAATGAGGCCTTCCAGACAGCCTCATACCATGATGGTAGACTGTGTAAAAATAAGTAGGTACGGAATCAGAATCGGGGACATGCCTGCTTAATCTGAGGAATGGACTATGGCAAAGGGTGAGAAAGCAAAATCTATAAACGTAGAGTCACTCCGGCACAAGGACCGGCGTGCCAATATCCCTACCGAGGAGCTACGCGACTTCGTGGCTGAGGATGAGGCTAAACCGAAGACCATCCTCTACCCTCGAGACCCTTCCCTTGACCCCCAGCTTGTCTGGAAAGGCAAAGACGAACAGGACTCTAAAGGTCTGGAAGTGCCGGCGGTACCAGTCTATATCCAGGAGAAGATTCACCCAAAGTACATCATCGAGGATATTCGTGCTCAAGTCAAAAGGGAAAAGCCCGAGCTACAAATGCAGCTATTTGCCGACTTCAACGGCATCCAGTTTGAGGAATTGGTTGAGTTCTACCAGCATGAGCAGAACTGGTCCAACCGCATGATTCTGGGCGATTCCTTGCTGGTAATGACCTCACTGGCGGAGAAGGAAGGGCTTAAGGGCAAGGTACAAATGATTTACATTGACCCGCCCTATGGCATCAAGTTTGGCTCTAACTGGCAGGTGAGCACCCGCAAGCGGGATGTTAAGGACGGCAGCGCTGGTGATGCTACCCGTCAGCCGGAGCAGATTAAGGCTTTCCGGGATACATGGAAGCTAGGCATCCACTCTTACCTTGCCTATCTGCGGGACAGGCTGGTGGTGGCCAGGGATTTGCTTACGGAAACAGGTAGCGTATTTGTCCAGATTGGCGATGAGAACGTGCACTTAGTGCGTTGCCTGATGGATGAGGTGTTTGGGTCAGAGAATTTTGCCAGTCTAATTGGTTTTAGGAAAACGGGAGCCACTTCGACCAGGGCACTTGCAGGTGTGCAAGACTATTTGATCTGGTATGCAAGAGACTTGAGTCTTCTGAAATTTCGCTCACTATTTCTAACTAAGGAAATTGGGGGAGTGGGTGGGGAAAAGTATTTTTATGTAGACTCGCCAGATAATAGTGGATGGCGCCGATTAACTGGAAAGGAGTTAGCGAATCCAGAAACATTGCCCCAGGGATATCGTATTTTCCGTTTTATTCCGCTTTCTTCACAGGATCCCAGCGCAACAAGGACATTCGAATTCGAGTGGAAAGGTAGGAAGTTTCACCCAGGGCGAGATAGACATTGGTCGACATCCAGAGAAGGCCTTAATAATCTAGTTATCCAGAATAGGCTATTAAACGAGGGGAACAGCTTGGGTTACAAGGGCTACTGGGATGAAACCTCACTATTAGAACTGACTAGCATGTGGACCGATACTTCTTTCGGAACTCAGACTGAAGGCAAGATATATGTCGTTCAAACGAATCCCCGGATCATTGAGCGATGTCTACTCATGACTACTGACCCTGGCGACTTGGTGCTTGACCCCACCTGCGGCAGCGGTACCACTGCCTTCGTGGCGGAGCAGTGGGGACGGCGCTGGATAACCATTGATACCAGCCGGGTGGCGATGGCGCTAGCACGCACCCGCCTCATGGCGGCTCGCTTTCCCTACTACCTCCTAGCCGATTCTCCGGAGGGTATTAAGAAAGAGGCAGAGCTTACCAGCCGGACGCCGCCAGACTACAAGACCCAGGGGGATATTAAGAAAGGCTTCGTCTATAAACGGGTACCGCACATAACTCTCAGGTCCATCGCCAATAACCCAGACATCAAGGAAGGCATGAGCAGAAAGGAGATTGACGCTGCCATTGCACGCTATGCCGAGACGGAGACCCTTTATGACCAGACTTATGAAGATAACAAACGCATCCGTGTCACTGGGCCCTTCACTGTGGAAAGTCTCTCTCCGCACCGTGTCATGGCGGTAGACGAGGAAAGACCAGCCGCAGAGACTGAGGCACAGAAAGAGGCTGGAGTTGGTCAGTTCGAGACTATGATTCTGGACAACCTCAAGAAAGCCGGTGTACAGAACACCGTCAAGAACGAGCGCCTGAAGTTTGACCATCTTGACCCTTATCCTGGAGAGTGGCTCCATGCTGAAGGTGAGTATACTGAGAAGGATGGCACTGTCCATCGGGTGGTGGTCTGCATCGGCCCGGAGCATGGCACGGTAGGACCGGAACTGGTAAAGGAAGCCGCAAAAGAAGCAGTAAAGGGCGTAGGATTTGACCTGCTGGTGATTTGTGGTTTTGCTTTTGATCCACATGTCTCAGAAGAAGCCAAGCGCTACGGCAAGCTCAACATTCTTATTACCCGCATGAACCCAGACTTGGCGATGGGTGATGAACTGCTCAAGACTACCGGAGCCGGCAACCTGTTCATGGTATTTGGCGAGCCAGACGTGGACATCAAGAAACAGAAAGATGGCAAAATAGTCATGAAAATCAGAGGCGTGGATGTTTATGACCCAACCACAGGGCAAATAAGGAACAGCTCCACTGACGATATTGCCTGCTGGTTTATTGACACTGACTATAACGAGGAAAGCTTCTTCGTCCGCCATGCCTACTTTCTCGGCGACGATGACCCCTATGAAAAGCTCAAAAGGTCTCTCAAGGCTGAAATCGACGAGGCAGCCTGGTCATCCCTCTATTCTGCCGAGAGCCGTCCCTTCGACCCACCCAGCACCGGCAAGATCGCCATCAAAGTCATCAACCACTACGGTGACGAGGTGCTTAAAGTCTACGAGGTGAAGTAAATGGCACTATACAAAATCGACGATGAAAAGGTTTCACCTATACAGCCCATTGAGTTTCATAGTGAGGCACACCTTCAAAAAATGATTGATGAAAATCTGGAAGATATCACAGGTGTAAGGCTTATTGAAAGTCAATATCCCATACCAAATGGAAGATTAGACGCTCTAGGTATTGACGAACAAAATGTCCCTGTGGTCATTGAATACAAATGGAAAAGTGACCCTGGAGCAATAATACAAGGTTTATTTTATCTTAGATGGGTCCGAATGAAGGAAAATCGTAGAGCATTTGAATTGTTGGTCAAGGAAAAGCTTGGGCCAACCGATGTCAATTGGTCTTCGGAGCCGCGCTTGATTGTGATAGCTAAAGAATTTGATATTAGGGAGCTATCTGCCATAGACATGATACAGGCCTCTGTAGAACTAAAAAGATATTCTTATTATGGAAACCTCATTAATATTGATGACGTTACACCACCAAAAACCATAAGGTCCTCCAGGAGCGACATTGAAGAAGCGGAGCAGACTGAAGAAGTAAGAACTGTTGAGAGCATTATTGAAAGAGTTTCTCCCGAGCTTACGAAAGTGTTCTATTCATTAAGAGATAGGATCCTTAAGCTAGGTGGCGATGTTCGCGAAGTAATTGGGGGATGGTATATTGATTATAGGAAATCTTCCACTTTCGTCACTATCACACCACAATCCAAAAATAATCGCTTACTCATTTTCATAAAAATGGGTGATAGTATCATAAATGATCCTAAAGGATGGACTTCTCCCCTGCCTAAAGAATGGGCGTATGGCAAGTTAAATACAAAATTCGAAGTTAATAAATCGGACCAACTAGATTATGCAATGGAGCTCATTGAACAAGCTTATCAATACGTACCGTGAACAATTGCATTAATCGTGCGGCTTAGTGCAGAACCTTCCTCCCGTTGTGGTAACAATACTGACGAATGTGCAATTCTGCTCGACTGAACAGCTCATATTCGAATTCCAGAGACGCCATACCAATTAGGCCTGCTACAAATCAGGCATTATCTCCCCAGAATACCTTAAAGTCCACCACGACTGAAGCGAAAAGTTTGAAAAATTGGTAACCACACTAGATATGAAGAATAGATCAAGCTATGAATTGACTCAGTTCTCGATATCTGAATGGCTCTTACCAGCCATAGACTAAGCTAATCAATAGATTTTTCTATTTTACCAATAAAAATAGAGTCATTTTTCTGTCCTGTGGGACTCAACATGAAAGTGTAACCATGTTTTTCATAAATATGCTTTAACTTATCAAGGTGATCAATATCAACACCACTCAAATCTCCAATTAGCTTCCTAATTCCACGTTTTTTCGCCTGTT
>Ga0307433_1001006_pt1 | contig 17216 bp, 19 predicted proteins | sample SalMarWE160210MG_FD_202166 | JGI IMG/M metagenome (GOLD analysis project Ga0307433, IMG submission 202166) | Salt marsh sediment microbial communities from the Plum Island Ecosystem LTER, Massachusetts, United States - WE1603-210 | ecosystem: Environmental > Aquatic > Marine > Intertidal zone >... | reverse complement strand
GGTAAAATATCCTTTAATCATTATATTTGGATTTACTTCTCTTAATTTTCTGGCAGCTACAACTGCTTTTGATTCTCCCATTTGAGCCCCAGTAAAAAGTATCTGTCGATTTAAATTTGAATGTTCAATAATATCCAAATCAACAAGATCGATATAACCTACACCTAACATGGCTAAATTTTTAGCAATTTCACAACCTAAGCCCCCTACTCCTGCAATTAGTACTCTCGAGTTTTTTACCACCTTTTGCGACCATCCTTCAAGGCGAAATTGGCGATCATAGAGGTCTCGTTCTTCCCCTGATAGCTCTTTAGCAAAAAAATCTGAATCTTTTTCCAATCTTATCACCATAATTATTAATAAAAAAAAATAAATGAAGGACTAAATGCCTTCTTATTATACTTTATGTAGAAAATTATTTAAGTCTACCCGCAGTGCTCGCAGGAATCAAAAGAATGTCATCTCCATCATTTACGCTATAATCTTTTAATTGATTATTTTCATCCATCGTAACTCCACCAGAAGATAAATGAAATTCATTAGGATCGAGACCATATAAGTTTCCTAAGGTTTGTTTAATATCACTTACTTGATTAGCGTCATTTACGGTTAACTTTTCTTTCTTTTCACCAGGTCCGATAGTTGACATAAAATATAGAGTTAATTTCTTTCCTGTTGAAGGAGTCTTACTTGCAGGCGTTTTAGACTTTAATGGTTCCAGTTGTTCATCAAAATCCTCTTCAAAACTCATTTAATTCACTTCCTTTTTATTATTTTTTAAAGTTTATTTTTAAACTTAATAAAATCAAGCTAAAATGATATTATAAAACCATTTGGAATGATTTTGAAATTTTTTAAGTTAAGATGAAAAATACAATAATATCCTTATTAGCCTAAGAAAATATACTTATAAATTGAATAAATGGCTAATAATTAATATGAATTAACTGATATCATTTTAGACATAAGGAATGATTATTAAATTAATATCATTCAACATAACAAAAGTAGACGCTTATGAATTCCCCGAATAATACCGAATATGTTGTTTTTGAATTGATTAAAGAATATTTAAAAAAGAAACCATTCTTTTCAATTGAAGATATCGTGGTCTTCATTAATAACAGAGTAAAGGCAAATCCGAACATTAATAAAAATAGGATCGAATGTATCATAAAGAAACTTATTAAAAAAAGAGTCCTTATTCCTGGAACTAAATTAATGAAAAATAATATTATAGAACATCCCGTAAGAAATGAAATTTTTAATTTAATTAAACATACTCCATCAAACATTAATGAAATTATGAAAGCACTAAACATTGGAAGTAATCAAGTTTTATGGCACCTATCTTGTTTAGAAAAATTTCAATTTGTAAGATCAAAAAAAATTGATAATCAACGGGTATTTTTCAAATTTGATTTAGATCCTAAACTCGATGAATTGCATTTCTATTCAAAACAAAATGTGGTAAAAGAAATAATTAAATTCATGCAGGGGCAAAAGAAAGAATTAAAGATCGCGGAAATCGCAAAAGGAGTGAAAAAGAATTATAATACTACAAAAAAGTATCTTAAGATTTTACAAAATTTAAAACTAATAAAAATTGAAAGACAAAATAGAACTGTTTTATTTTGTTTAAATGAAGATAAATATTCAGAGGTTAGAAAATTAATCAATGAGGGATAAAAGAGAAATTGCAAATTTATTCCAATGGAATTTATATTTTGAATATAATATTTAAAATTTAGAAGAAGGTATTAAAATAAAATCATGAAATTAAAACGTTTATTTTTTGGTACAATCATTCTCTATATCATATTAATTTTAATCTATATTATCTTCATTTCGTTTAAAATTGATAATCTCGCTCTAAATTCATTCTTAGTTATTTGTAGTGTTTCTGTTTTGCCTACAGTCACACTTTATACAATTATAGAATCTAGAAAAGAACCTGATAAAATGACAATAAAGAAGAAGTTTCCTCTGAAGGTAAAAACCATTAAGGGAATTTCTACTGGTTTTATAAGCGATTATTTCGAAGCGATGCCAATAATTGATGAATATGCAGACTCAGATGATTCTTACGAAGATGTACCAAAACTTAATGATTTTATCTTCTCATTATTTATTCAGGAAGAATTAGATAAAATAGAACTTTTAAATCTATCTAAAATGGATAAGATATTTTTCCTTAGAGAATTATTATATTATAATCCAGAAGAAAGAAAAAGTTTAATCGATTCCATGTTGGAAGCTAAGAACAATGAAAAGATTATTTTTCATCCCCCAACATTTAAAATAGGAATGCAAGACAAAATCCGAGTTTATGTTCGATCCTTAGTTGAACCTGGAGAGAAAACTAAAATTTTGATAATTGAGTCATCCGAATTCATTAAAGATCTTAAAGAGAGGATAGCAATAATGTTTGGTTATAATCTCGATGAATTTTTACTCTCTTCTGGAGGAATATTACTGCATCAAAATTTGCTTATTAAGGAATATGACATTGATGATGATGATGAAATTGCCCTAATTCCTTCAAGAAATAAAATATAGATAAAAAATGAATTACTAATTCTATATATCATTAAATATTTCGATTAATTTTACCTGCAGTGCTAGCTGGAATCAAAAGAATATCATCTCCATCATTTAAGTTGTAATCATTCAGTGTTGATCCCTCATCCATAGTAACGCCCCCTGTAGATAAATGAAAGTCAGCGGGGTCCAAACCAAAGATATTAGCTACTGTTTCCTTGATATCACTAATTTTATACCCAGTATAAATTAATAATTTTTGCTTCTTTTCCCCTGGACCTATTGTTGACATTAGATATACTGAGATCTTCTTTGCTTCAGAAATAATTGTGCTACTTGGAGTTTTAGTTGCAAGATCATCGAGAATTGGCTTTTTTAATTGCTCATCTAACTCTTCATCCAAATCTTCATCGAATTCTTCATCCTCATCAAATTTTTCATCCTCATCTTCAAAATCCATAAGTTAAACACCATAGACTTAGCTTAATAAATAATTTTGTTATAAAAATAATAGAATGTAAATTATATAAATAGATTCTAATCAGAGGAAAAAAATCTTAAATTCAAATCACAAACACTTTAGAATATATATTATTATTATTTACTTAAGAAACGAGATTACTATTTTAATTATTATGAACGATAAACCCATTCAAAAATATCAAATTCGAGAAAAAACACCCCAGGATGAAATAGATGCTATCTCAAATGAAAAGTTACTCAAAGAAATAAGAGATGAAAGAGCTAAATTAATTAAGGAGAAAAACGATTGGGAAAAAGTTATAAAAAAGGTTGAAGGTTATGGTGATGATATAAATGATCTTGAGAAGAAGAGAAAAGAAAAAGAATTAGAAGTTAGAAATCTCTTAACGGAACGCGATCATTTAAAAAACGATATAGAAACAATGAGAAATGACATAAAACAGCATAAAAGTGCCCTCCAAACAAAAGAGAAGGAATTAGATCAAAAAAGTAATGATTTAAAACGATATCAAGATAAGTTAAATAGTATTAAAGATGATTTAGAGAAAGAAAAAATTAATCTAGAGAAAGAAAAAAGCAGATCAGAAGATCGTATTAAAGAGATTAAAACGAAAATACCGGGTATGGAACGAAGAGAAAATGCTTTAGAAAAAACTATTGAAAAACATGAAGACAAGTTAATGGGCTTAAGAAACGAAATAAAACAACTAACAAGTGAGAAGGATAACCTAAATAAAGAAATTAATGATAATAAAAGAGAACTCGTAGATGAAAGGAATCGCATTGAAGATGAGAAGAGACATTTAAAAGATTATAAAGATAAAATCAAATATAAGAAAAAGAACCTTAATCTAAAAGCTCGTGATATTGATAAGAAAAAGAAAGATTTAGAAAAATTTAGAGAAAATGTTGAGGAAGAGGTAAGAAATTTAGAAAGATCCCGAAAACAGGAAGAAGCAAAACTGAAAGAATTAAATAAAAAAGTTCCGAAAGCAGAAAGCACTTATCATTCTTTAGAGCGAAATGTTCAAGATTTAGAAAGTAAGCTAAAAAACTTACAAAATCATTATAATAATATTGAAAAGGAAAAATTTTCCATTGAAAGTGAAAAAAATACAATTAAAAAAGAAAGAGATAAATTAGAAAGAGATAAAGAACGATTTCTAAGAGAAAAGAAAGAATTTGAGAATCAAATAAGAAAACTAAAAGAAATACCAAAATATAAAATAAAATCAAAAACACCTTCAAAATATTAACTTTGGTTAGAATTTCTATGATAACTCCTATAGGGATTGAGGGTGATTATATAGAAACTAAAAAGACCCATCTTTTTTTTGATGTTAAGGGATTGCATCATCCAAATGATAGGAAAATATGTTTTATACGATTTTATCCCCACGAAAATGGGGATCGATTAAAAGCAGGGCTAAAATATAAAAAAATATATGATCTCGACAAAAGATACTCGTTTTTAAAAACATACTTTCCAAATCATCTTTTTTTTTCCCCAGAATTAGATATGGAATTACAATGTGTGAAAAATGAAGAGATAGAAAAGATTTATTCCCCAAGGACTTATTTTATCTCATTATATAATAAAAAAGTACTTTCTAAAAATGAAAAGATCTCAAAAAGTTTATGTAAATTATTTATTAATGAAGGAAAAATCCCAAAAAATTTAATCGGTATAACTGGGTCACAGATGATCGGATTAAACAAACAGAATTCTGATATTGATTTAATAATATATGGAACTCAGATTAGTTTAAATTTTCAAAAAAACTTAAAAAAAATCTATAATTCTCCAAATAAATGTCGAATGTATAGCAAGAAGGATTATGAAACTCACTATAATTGGCGAGTTGGGGGCTCAGGTATACCATACGAAACCTTTTTTAAAACTGAGAGCAGAAAGCTACATCAAGGTAAGTATGAGGATAGAGACTTCTTTATTCGATATATTAAAAGTCCTGAAGATTGGAAAGGCAACTATTATGATTATAACTTTAAGAATTTAGGAAGAATAAGTATAAAGGCCGAGATAACTGATTCTACAAATTCAATTTTTACGCCATGTAGTTATAAAATAAAAGCAATAAAAATCCTGAAGTCGATAATAAGTAGAGAAAAACTCCCACTTAAGAGAATACATGAAATTAATTCTTACCGAGGAAGATTCTGCGAACAAGCAGTAACAAATGAAATAGTTACTGTCATAGGCAAACTAGAACAAGTACAATATAAAGAAGAACAAGAATATTATAGAATATTGTTAAGTGATCAAAGATGCGATAAAATGATAGTATTAACCTAAAAATAATCATTTACTAATTTTACAAAAAGATTATAGATATTAATCATTTACAATCTTAAGAAATATGTGTAAATTAATATGATTGAACGATTTAAAGAAGCAATAAAACAAGATCCTAACGACTTAGACAGCTGGATAAACTTAGGAGACGCTTATTACGACGAAGAAGATTTTGATCATGCAATAAGTTGTTTTAAAAAAGCACTTGATATTAATCCTTATTATTCAGAAGTATGGAATAATTTAGGGCTTTCATATTCAATGAAAGGTGAATTAGATAATGCAATTGATTCTTATTTTAATGCCATTAAATTAGATCCGGAAGACGCTGTAATATATTATAATATTGGATTTGTTTATGAAGAGAAAGAAGATTTTGAGAAAGCTTTAGAATATTATAACAAGTCATTGGAATTTGATCCAAGTTATACAGATGTTTTAAATAAAATTGCTATTATTTATAAAGACCTCGAGGAATTTAATAATGCAATTAAAAGCTATGAAAAAGCAATTCGAATTAACCCAGATGACCCTATACTATATAATAATCTCGCTGCGGTATATTATGACAAAAAGGATTATGATAATGCTATGCACTTCTTTAAAAAAGCGCTTGAATTAGCTCCCCATAATGCTGAATTATGGTATGATTTAGGAGACGTTGCTTATGAAACAGCTAACTATGATTTAGCAATAGACTCCTTTACAAAAGCACTACAATTAGATCCTTACATACTTGAAGCTTGGAACAATCTGGGATTATGTTATACTTTTAAAAAAAATTATAGAAAAGCGATTGAATGTTATGAAGAAGCATTGAAACTTGAATCTGATGATCCTATCCTGTATGATAATCTTGGTTTCTGTTATGATGCACTTCAAGATTATTACAATGCATTAGAATATTATAAAAAAGCTCTTGATTTGAATCCTCAATCAGTCAATATTTTGAGAAAAATTGCAATCATTTATTATTACTGTGAAAAAGATTTTGCTTCTGCACTCAAATATTATGAAAAAATAATCAGTCTTATTCCTGATGAATATGATATCATTGAAAATCTCATTCATTGTTATGAAGAATTAAATGATCACGAAAAAGCAAACAAATGGCGTAAAATAAAAGTTAATGAATAATCTCTATACTCTAAAGTCCTTAAATAATAAAAATATTAATTAAATTTTATATTAAATTGTGTTTTTCTTATAATAATGCAATTATACAACACAGATCTTCATATTCATAGTCCTCATTCGATTGCAGTATCAAAATCTCTCAATTTAGATACTATGATAGCTACCTGCAAGAAGAAAGGGCTCCATTTATTAGGTACAGGAGATATTTTACAACCAGAATGGTTAAAATACATGCAAAATAACCTCCAAAGAACAGAAGATGGTGCTTTCAAGTATAAAGATCTCTATTTCCTTTTACAAACTGAAATCGAGGACACAGAAAATATTCATCATATAGTTTTCCTTCCTGATTTCAAGACAGTATATGAAACTCAAGAAAAACTTAGAACCCATTCCAAAAACTTGTATAATGAATGGGGTGGTAGACCTAGAATAAATTTATCTCCAGCTGAATTAGTGGATATTATTTCTGATTTAGGCGGAATAATCGGACCAGCACATGCTTTCACTCCTTTCAAGGCTATATTTCGTCAGAACCAATATGCTACACTAAAAGAATGTTATCAAGATTCAGTGAAAAAAGTATTATTCATAGAATTAGGTTTGTCTGCAAATACAGATTTAGCAGATCGTTTAGAATGCCTACAAGATGTAACTTTTCTTAGTAATAGCGATGCTCATTCTCAATCACCACGCTCCCTTGGAAGAGAATTTAACAAGTTTGATATAGATAATCCTTCATTTGAAGAAATTGAATCTGCTTTACGGAGAAAAGATTCGCGTAAAATAATTCTTAATGTAGGTTTACATCCAAAATTAGGAAAATATTATAATATGTTCTGTAATAAATGTAGAAGACGTATAATTTTTAAAAAGAGTAATAAATCTTTAACCTCTATTTTTAATCAATATCAAATTACCCCTAACTTCATTAAATACTACTCCAATGATGCAGAAAATACGAGAAAGGATTTCATCGGTACTGTTGCCAAAGGAAAAGTGATATGTCCAGCTTGTAAAGAAGAATTCAATAAAAATTTCAAAATTAAGTTAGGTGTAAGTGAAAGAATCGAAACCATTGCGTCATACAAAAATACTAAGCATCCTGATCATAGACCACCTTATATTAATGCCATCCCATTAATAGATATTATCCGCTCTATTAAGAATGTGAAAAATAGTACTAGTAAAACTGTGGTGAATGCATATGATAAGATAATTTCTCAATTGGGAAACGAATATGAAATTTTACTCGATTTACCTATCGAAAGAATTAATAATTATGATGAGAATATAGGAAGTATAGTTAAAGCTATGAGAAATAATGAGATCAGTTATACTCCCGGTGGTGGAGGAACTTATGGTGAGATAAAACTTGATTTAGATGCTTAAATCTTTTTAGTTATTTGAATTAAATCTAATTATTTCATTTGATAATATCTTCAAAATCAGATATTGAATTCGAAGTTACAATTTAAAAGCTCTCCGCAAAGTGGACAGGTCATCCAATCGAACACACGAGCAGAAACTAAAAATAAGTCCATTTGCTCTCGTGGAAATTGATTTTTAAACTTTTTCTTATAATCTCCATTAGGGCAGCTAATAATAACTCTGACATTAATCAGATTACTATTATCTAAATCACTTGAAGACCTTTCATTACTTTTATTATTATAATCAATTTCCATGACGAACAACCCTTAGTATATTAAACATGAAAATTTATTCTTATAAATTTTATTACTTATTCCTATTTCCTTATCATAACACAACATAATCATACTTGGATTCTATAAATAGTAATGGTATTACATGCATATTACTATGCTATATTATTCAGATATAATACTCATATTATAAAACTCACTACTTTTCTAAACAGATGTTTTAAATGGCTAAAGAAGAATTTGATTTAAAAGATGTAGTAAATTCTAGATTATCAGTAAGGTCCAGATTTAACGAAATTGCGCATCAAAATAAAGTAAGCAATAAAAATGCTAATTTAGATAGCGATAAATATTTATCTGATTTGTTAAAAGTTCTGAAAATAAAATCCGTTGTTGTTGGAATCGGCGGTGCAGGGAATAACACCGTTTCTAGAATGCAGGATTTAGGGTCTGATTATGTTGAAACTTTAAACATTAATACTGATGCCCATGACCTTTATTATTCCAATGCTAATAAAAAACTACTAATCGGGAAGGAAACCTGTAATGGTTTAGGTTCAGGTAATGATCCTCAAATTGGGGCTTCAGCTGCGGAAGAAGATATAGAAAGATTAGCTGAAGCATTGAATGCTGATGTTGTTTTCTTAACTTATGGATTAGGTGGAGGAACAGGAACAGGAGCTGCTCCGATTATAGCAAGAGAGGCAAAAAAGAATAATGCAACTGTAGTAACATTTTGTTCAATTCCGTTTTCTTCTGAAGGGAATGAAAGAAACTTAAGAGCCCAAAAAGGGTTAAAAGCACTTGTAAGAAATACAGATACTCTAATAACTATTCCTAATGACAATTGGATTTAAAATTATGGATGAAGTCTTAATTAGATGCATACGTGAAATTCTAAATTTAATAAATAATTGTGGCTTGATTAACATTGACTATGCTGACGTAAAAAAAGTGCTTGAAAAAAGTGGAAATTATCCCAGTGGACTAATTGGAATAACTGAATCATTAGGTGACGAGTCAGATTTGATTAATAAGGCAAGACTCGCATTAAATAATCCTCTCTTAGATCCGGACCCACACAAAATTGATAAATGTATTGTATCTGTTTCGGGAGATCACAAATTGTCATTATCAAAAATTGACAAAATAATATCAACCATATCTCATGAAATTCCTAAAGAGGCGTCATTAAAATTTGGCACATCTTTGAATCCATCCTTAGGATCTAAGATACGGATTATGGCATTGGGAAGGGGACCAATTTCTCCCTACGTTCAAGCTGCAGTTGATAATACTGAATTTCCAAATATTAATTTGAGATAAATTTTAGCTCATAACCTCTAATCTTTGGCTCATTTAGGATTATATTTAAAATTGGATCAAAAGCTCTTTTAATGATGGCAATTAGTTAATATTTGGTGGATTAATTTGAATAAAAAAATGCCTAAAGTTGAGCTAATTAAGGAGATTAGGGCATTTCTGGATAAAAGAAAGGTTTTAGTCTTATGCACTTGTTTAAATAATATTCCTCGTGCTACTCCCATGGATTTTTATATGGAAAAGAATAGGGAAAATTATGATATATATGTAGGTCTTGCTCCTGGAAGAAAGGTCATAAATATAGAAAAAAACCCTATTGTGAGCATTGGGATATACACGCCATTAGACACAGGGAAGATTCAAGGTATGCAAATAACCGCAAAAGGAAATAACAATCTAATCTTTCTGGAAGAAGGAGATAATGAATATGAAAAAGCACAAAAAATTGTGCGTGGTAAAAGAAAACTAATATTAAAAATAATTCCAAATAAAATAGAATTTTTAGATTATGATTTAATTAAACGGGGTTATTCACGTTTTCAAGTATTGGATCTAGAATCGGAGTAAATCGCTAGCGAGGATTTCCGCATGAAGGGCAAAATTTAGCTCCTTCTGGTATTCTACTTCCACAATTTGGGCAAAAAAGCCCCTTTTCTGTAATATTATCAAAACTCCGACTCTCAAAAGGTTCAGGAGGTCTTTCCTTTGTCATCGGGATTCCTTCCATGGGAATTGGCTCTCTTACAACTAAATAAATAATGCAACCTATACATCCCGCTATTAAAGTTATTGCTAACCACATTGTTGGTTCCATATTTCGTTTTCGAGCATCCTTATACACCCAAACTGCAATTGCAATTTGTATTACACATGAAACTAAAACTATCCCAATTATAATTACAAGAATTATACCATAAGCTCCGAATGGATCATAATATGTCATATCTTCTCACTGATTTTTTAATAATGGATTTACTAATAATTCTAATCAACTATTATATTATTTAAATCTATGCTTCTTCAATTAGTATTCTAATAATCAATTGAATTTCTCAATAAATATTCATGAAATTTCTTAAATATAATGCGAAAAATTTTAGGAAATGATATATTTTTCATTATATTGATACATCATAAAGAAAAATAATGATTATTGATTAAAATGCCTTCTAATGAAGATTTAAAAGATCTCAGAGACATTCATAGTGATAAGGAAATTAAAAAAGCTTTCAAGGTAATAGCTTCAAAAAATCCTGATAAATATTTTCCTACAAAAGAATTAAGGAAACTTGGATATATAAGAAAAAAATGTGAGTGTTGTGGTACGTTTTTTTGGACAGTCCTGAAAGGAAGAACTGTTTGCGGAGATCCCATATGCTCTGGTGGATTTCAGGTTACTAATGATAACCCTGCCAAAGTAAAACTCTCCTACATTGGAGTATGGGAAAAAATTGTTGAAATGCTAGAACCAAGAGGTTATGTGCCTATAAAGCGATATCCTTGCGTAGCTCGATGGAATCCTACCTCAGAGTTTACTATAGCTTCTATATCCGCATTTCAGCCATATGTTATTACGGGAGAAGTTGAACCCCCCGCAAAAAAGTTAATAATTCCTCAGTTTTGTTTACGCTTCAACGATATTGAGAATGTCGGTGTGACACTTTCACATAATACTGGTTTTGTAATGATCGGGCAACATTTTTTCGGGTCACCAGATGAATGGAATCAAGGTGAATTCTTTCAAGATATTCATGATTTTATTCATCTTGGTGTGGGATTAGCTAAAGAAGAAATTACAATTCATGAAGATAGTTGGGCAGGTGGGGGATCTTTTGGATGCAGTCTTGAATTCTTCAGTAGAGGAGTAGAGTTATTCAATCAGGTTTATACAATGTATGAACAAACTGCTGAGGGTCCAAAAGAACTCAATTTAAAAGTACTTGATATGGGAATGGGTCAAGAACGTGTAGCATGGTTCTCTCAAGGAACTCCAAATATATATGAAGCTACTTTTCCTTATGTAATCTCAAAATTAAGAGCTCTTACAAAAGTTAAATTAGATATGGATCTTTATAACGATTTTTCTAAATATTCAGCTTATTTAAATAATGATGAAGTTGAAGATTTGGATGATGCATGGCAAAAAGTAGCGGATGAATTGCAGTTACCCATAGCAGAGTTAAAAATCAAAATTTTACCTATGACCGCCCTTTATTCTATCGCAGAGCATGCACGAACTTTATTATTTGCGATAAATGATGGAAAGCTTCCATCTAATATGGGAGGTGGATACAATTTAAGAGTAATTTTTAGGCGTGCTATTTCTTTTATCGATCGCTTTGAGTGGAATATTGATCTAGCGGATGTATGTATGTGGCATGCTGAAGAATTAAAAGGGTTATTTCCAGAAGTCTCTGAACAACTTAGTGAAATAAAAGAGATTTTAGATGTGGAAAAAGAAAAGTATTATGAAAATAAAAAAAAAGCCGGAAAAATCCTGGAGAAACGTTTAAAAGAAGGAACGATTTCTATAGACACTCTAATAGAATTATATGATTCAAGAGGGATAAATCCTGAATTAGTTAAAGAAACAGCAAAGAAATTTGATGTAATCATTAAAATTCCTGACAATTTTTACAAGCTTGTTGTAGAAAAGCATGAAATGAATGAAAAGGAGATTGATATCATCATCGATACTCAATTAGATTTAAATGGAATCCCTGAAACCAAATCTCTCTATTATTACGATTATACTATAATATCTAATAAAGCAAAAGTATTGAAAATAATCAATAATAGTGTAATATTGGATCAATCTGTAGCTTATCCTACTTCTGGTGGACAATTACATGATATAGGGGGCATCGACAATCAGTCATTTAATAATGTCTATAAACAAGGAAATCATGTTATTCATGTTTTAGACGATAAACCGAATTTTAAAGAAGGGGATGATGTATTTGTTGAAGTGGATAAAAATTGGCGCTACCAATTATCACAGCACCATACTGCTACTCATATTGTTAATGCTGCTGCTCGAAAAGTGTTGGGAAATCATATTAATCAAGCAGGTGCTAAAAAAACCCTGAAAAACTCACATTTAGATATTACCCATTATGCTCAAATACCTGCTGATAAACTCAATCAGATTGAACAAATTTCAAACGAAATAGTGAATAAGGGGATTGATATAAATTTATCTTTTATACCTCGCTCCGAAGCAGAAAAAAAATACGGGATGAGAATCTATCAAGGTGGTGCAGTTCCAGGTAAAATGATAAGAATCGTAGAAATTCCTAACATTGATGTTGAAGCTTGCGGAGGAACTCATCTAAATAATACGGCTGAAACGGGAAAAATTAAAATTATTAAATCAAGAAAAATTCAGGATGGAATTATAAGGCTTACTTTCACTGCAGGGGAAGCAACTAAAAATTATGAAGAAAAACAAGAACGAATATTGCAGCAATTAGAATCAAAATTTGGAATTTCAAGAGAATTTATCGTTGTTAGAACAGAAGAATTACTAACAAAATGGAAAAAATTGAGCAAGGCTTTAGAATCTTTAAAATTTGGAATAATAGAAAAAGAAGATCTAAAATTAACTTCATGTGAAAAATTTGAGGGGGATATTTTATCAGAATTAGCAAAAATTTTAAAAACAAAAAAGGAAGATAAAATTCCAAAAGAAAACATTCCCTCTCGCATTGAAAAATTTTACTCAGAATGGATTATGGCTAAGGAGAAACTGAAAGATTTTCAGAAGATATTTAGTCCTGATTATATAAAGGAATTAATTAGCACGGCAGAGGATTTTAATGGCTTTAAATTGATTCTTAAGAAATTTTCTAATATCTCTCAAAAAGATCTAAATACTTTATGTAAAAATATCATGAAACAATCAGAAGATTTAATTGCGATCTTTATTAGTTCAGTTCAGAACGGAATCATTATTTTAGGTATGATGGGAAAAAATGCTTCCAATAAATTGAAAATAAATATCGGGGCATTTATAAAAGATATTTCTTTAAAGCTCAATGGTAAAGGTGGAGGATCAATTGATTATGGTCAAGGCTTTATTAATAACCTTCATATTGAAGGAACAGAACTACTCAATATAATTCGAACTGACTTATTTGAACTGATATGAAAATTTAAAAGATATATATAGTGAAAATTCCTTATTTCATAAAATGACTTTATTTCGCCTAAATCTTACTATTATTATCTCTATATATCTATATAGTAATTATATATTATGGTGAAATTGCTTAAAATATGCTCAATTATACTTTACTTAATTAGAGAAGAAAAATGAATTATGTTTCAAGAAATTTTATTGTATCTAAATGAACAAAAGGAGGAATACTTGCATTTGAAAAAGATTATATCACATAATCCTCTTGAAAAATCAATTGATTTCATACTTCATCAAATAGATCAAGATTTAAATAAAATTATAAAATTATGTGAGGTTACAAATGAAAATTGTTTATAAAGAATTTTTATGTCCCGAATGCGGGAATAAATGTTGGCTAAATTCACAAGGAGTATGCGTGAATTGTAGAGATAAGTTAATTTTAGATGAAATCGCGCAAACTCGAAAACTAAATAATGATTTGTATCATGCTAATATGATAATATAATATGTTCTTTTTATATTATATAAACCTATAAGTTTAACAGTTTTCAAGCTGCTTTTACTTCATTAATATAATTTAAAATTTAATATACATTAAAACACATTAGATAAAAAAATATCTAATGAGTATGGTCGAATTAGCATGGTTGAAATAATACAAATTAGCGATTTACATTATGGAAGTGAATTTGTTCCGGAATATATGGAAAATATTATCAAATACATAAAAGATACTAATCCTGATATAGTAATATGTACGGGTGATATTGTACATAAGGGAAGGGTTGTTGAATTTGAGAATATTCTTCCTTATTTCAATAGGATTAAGGATATAACCAGATTAATGGTAATTCCAGGAAATCATTGTGCCAAAAATTCTGGGCTTATTTTTTTTGAAAGATTAATTGCTCCTAGAAGGTCAAAAATAATCATAGAAGATAAAGATACCATTATTGTAGGTTTATGTTCCGCAAGAGATGACATGAGTGAAGGAATGATAGGAGACGAACAATTAGACTGGATGGGGAGATGCTTTAATAAAAATTTAGAAAATAGAATTATCGCACTACATCATCATTTAATCCCGGTTCCGTTATCAGGACAAAAATTTACTACAGTTCGCGATGCAGGAGAGATTATTGAATTTACTCAGTTATTCGAGATAGATTTAGTATTAATGGGCCATAGACACGTACCTCATGCTCATGTTATTGGACCTACAACCTACCTCTATTGTGGTACATCGACTTCAAAAAAAGTCCGTGCTGATGATACTCCCAGTTTTAATCATATTTTCTTGGATGAAGGGGATCTGGAAGTCTATATGGTCCATTCAAATAATTTAGATAGACATCTTCTATTAGAACGCCGAGAAAGTCGAACTAAATTTGTGCGACCTAGAAGAACTCGGATTGAACATCTGCTGAGCTCTAAAGTATGGGATGAATAGAGTATGAGAAAAGTATTGACAAGGCGTATAGAAGGAAAGCATTTAAATAAATTTATAACATCTAATCATTTTTAAAAAGAGTTTTATAACAACTACAGCAAGGAATTCCTATTTTTAATTTTTTCCTCTTATATCCATTAAAACTTTGGGACGCCTCTATTACATTATAAATTTGTTCTTTTAATTTAATGAGTTCTGGATCATTACTGATATAGATACTTTTCAAAGATTCATGATGATTTTCTTTTTTACATATTGGACATACTGGAAAATACTGAATAAATTCTTTAAATTCTTCAGAATCAAAATCTCTATGAGTATAAAGGGAGAAATTGTTAAGAGGATAATTGGGATCAATTGCTTCAACAATAGATTTGAAAATCTCTAATTTGTTATTATTATCATCATAAACAGAAGTAAAAAAGACATTGAGTAAATTTTTTTCTAATATATATTCATGAATTTCCTCATTATTTATTTCAAATTTTCCTAAATCGTACTTAGTGCCTATTAATATTATTGGAATGTTTCCAGCATTCTCTCTAAATAAACTTATCCAGCCATCTAATTCTAGAAAGGAATTTCGATCTGTTAGATCAAAACATATTAATGCAGCACAAGCTCCTCGAGTAAAATAATGAAAGAGAAATCGAAATCTTTCCCGATCTTTTAAATCCCATACAATAAATTTATAGTTATCAGATACATTAGCATAACACTCAACAGTTTTAAATGAAACCCCAATGGGGCTATCATTTAAATTATCTCCATTTATGAATGAAGTTTTTCCCGAATTTTCCGCACCACCTAATATTACTTTCAGTTTATACGATTTAGGAATGATAACTTCCCTCCATTCAAATCTAATGAATAATAAAATATTTTCCAAACTATAAATAAGAATTTAGAATAAAAAATGTTACTGTGATTTAATCTCAAATAGGTTACCAAATTTATCTTTTAAAAATAAATAATACCCCTCATTGTTTACTCGAGGTAATTTTGTCGTTTCGTATCCCATTGCTGCTGCTTTTTCTAACAGCTTAACACCATCTTCCACTACTATACAGGAATGTGTGAATTTGTCTTTGACTTTTTCCATTTTGTTGGTAATAATTACTTCAATGGAGATATTATTCTTTTCATATCTAATGAAGCTATGATTTTCATTCACATTAAAAAATTGTGCCATCTTATCATTAGAAACCGTAAATTTCTTTATTTTTTCTAATCCTAATAAATCTATGAAAAACTCATCACTTTCTTTTTCTGAATTTGAAGCCAGAGCAATATGTTCTATTTTCAAATCTTTATCACCTAACCAATGTGAATATGACCATATTATTTTTCTTTAATATTAAATAATTGAATGAAACCGTTTAAAAAAGTTCCTTTCATAATATAACAATTAGTTTTAATAAATTCCTAATAAAAGAAAGAATACATTTATAAGAGTCCTAAACTCACTAGTTATTGATAATTCACATTTTTGTATAGTCGTGTTGTACAAGAATTTCAACAACTAATTAATCTTAATAGAGGGTGGTAATGTGAGAGAAGATATTCATAATAAGTTAAAAATAGTGTCAGGTATACTGTTATTAATAGGATCTACATTTTTATTAACATTGTTTTTCATTGAACCAGATAGTATCGCAGCCCTATTTAATTTTTCTCTGGATCTATCTGCTGAAAATTTAGGAGAAGCAATTGCTATGGCAATTACCGGAATGTTGGCTCAATTATTCTTTGGTTTAGCGGTTATGATATTTGGGGGAATCTACTTTATTTTCTTCTTAATCATAGGAAGTCTAAATATTGCTTTAAGAAAAAGTAAAGGTTTAACATTGTTTGTCATAATCATCATTGGGATATCCTTAATCTTAGAAATAAGGGCTTTTACGTTAATAATTATTGCTAACTACCAGAGTATAGTATTACCAATACATATTGCTATGGATATTGTGATCATGATTATATGCGTCTATTCAACAGTATTCTTATTCCATGGCTCAAAATCAAACAAAGAAGTTATAGATCCGCAAAATATTCTCGGGAGAGATACTAATAAATTATAAATACAAGAAAAATGCTGTATTTATAAAATTCAATATTATTTTATTTTTTTATAATTTTGGCACTTACTTTTTTAGAAATTAT
>Ga0307433_1001005_pt1 | contig 17237 bp, 13 predicted proteins | sample SalMarWE160210MG_FD_202166 | JGI IMG/M metagenome (GOLD analysis project Ga0307433, IMG submission 202166) | Salt marsh sediment microbial communities from the Plum Island Ecosystem LTER, Massachusetts, United States - WE1603-210 | ecosystem: Environmental > Aquatic > Marine > Intertidal zone >... | reverse complement strand
GGACGCTCGTCGAACTCAAGACGCCCGCCGACATCGGCCTGGACATGGCGCGCCGGCTTCTCTACGTGCCGCAGTTCGAGGAGAACTGCGTGGCCGTCTACCGGCTGACGCACGAGAAGAAGTAGCGGAAGGAGAGGGGTCCGGCACGATGGAGAGCCGCTTGGTCCGCTGCGTTGTGATGTCGGCCGTGTGTTTGTTCGTCGCGCTCGCCGGCAGCGTGGACGCCGCTCGGAAGAAACGCGCGCCACAGACGGCCGAGGCCCCGCGGCTTGCCGAGGAATCGCTCCGGGCGGCCATCGGGGACCTGATTGCCACGTTTGGCCCTCGCTATCCTCGGGGCGAGGAGTACCTCGCCCGCCTCGACCGCATCCGGGAGCAGAAGAAGAACGCCTCAGGCGAACAGGCGAAGGTGCTGGTTGCCCAGTTGCAGGCCCTCGGCCGCGACGCCCTCATCGCGAACCCGCTCGTCAGTGGGCGGCCGATTCTCTTTGTCGCCCGCCGCCAGTACCGGTCCGACCACCATAACACGGCGACGATGTTCCAGACGGGCGAGATCAACACACGCAGTTTCAGCGGCCCCGCCGCCCTCAAGACGATTGACTTGGCGCGCGGCGGCCGGGTCAAGACGCTGCTCGACCTGCCCGAGGGTGTTGCGAGAGATCTCGACGTCGGCTTCGACGGCCGCACCATCCTCTTCTCCATGCGGCGCAACGTCAAGGACGACTACCACCTGTACGAGATGGCCGCCGACGGTTCGGGTCTGCGGCAATTGACCGCGCTGCCGGGCGTCTCGGACTTCGACCCGTTGTATCTGCCCGACGGCCGCATCGCCTTCTCCTCGACACGCGAACCGAAGTACTGTATGTGCAACCGTCATATCATGGGCAACCTGTTCCGCATGGAGGCCGACGGGGCCAACATCCACCAGATCGGGCGCAGCACCCTCCACGAGGGCCACGGTACCCTGACGAGCGAAGGCACCATCGTCTACGACCGCTGGGAGTACGTTGACCGCAACTTCGGCGACGCCCAGGGCGTCTGGACGTGCAACCCCGACGGCACGAACCACGCCCTCTACTTCGGCAACAACACGAAATCGCCCGGCGGCATCATCGACGCGCGCGCCATCCCGGGCACCGATCGGTTCATCGCCACCTTTACCTCCTGCCACGACCGGCCGTGGGGCGCGTTGGCCATCGTCGACCGAAGCCGGGGCCTGGACGGCAAGGGCGCCGTCGTCCGCACCTGGCCACCCGACGCCGTCAACCTGGTTATGGTCGGCAACTACGATACCTTCAAACGCGTCAAGCCGAAGTACGAGGACCCGTATCCGCTGGACGACCCCTCGGCGCCGGGGTCGGCGGGCAAGCACTTCCTCTGCTCGCGACAGATTGAGGGCGAGCAGATGGGCATCGTCCTGGTCGATGTCTTCGGCAACGAACTCGTGCTGCACGCCGAAGCGCCCGGGTGCTACGACCCGATGCCGCTTGGCCCGCGGCCGCGGCCGGCCGTCGTTCCGGACCGCATCGACCTCGGCCGCCCGGACGGCGCCTTCTACGTCCGCGACGTTTACATCGGGACCGGCATGGACGGTGTGAAGCGCGGCACGGTCAGGTACCTGCGGGTGGTCGAGTCGCCGGAGAAGCGTTTCTGGACGCAGACGAACTGGCAGGGAAGCGGCACGCAGGCCCCCGGCATGGCATGGAACGACTTCAACAACAAGCGCATCCTCGGCACCGTGCCGGTTGAGGCCGACGGGTCGGCCTACTTCACCGTGCCGGCCGACCGGTTCGTCTATCTCCAACTCCTTGACGCCGGCGGCATGATGATCCAGTCGATGCGAAGCGGCATGATCGTCAGGCCCGGCGAGACGCTCGGATGCGTCGGCTGCCACGAAAGCCGCCACTCCGCCGTGCCGAACCTCGCGAAGAAGGCCGTCGGCCGCGCCCCCGACCGGCTCAAACCCTGGTACGGCGCCCCGCGGCTCTTTAACTACCGCACCGAGGTGCAGCCCGTCTTCGACAAGCACTGCGTCCGATGTCACGACTTCGGCGGGAAGGGCGCCGGCAAGGTCGTCCTGGCCGGTGACCTCGCCCGGGCGTTCAACATCTCCTACATGGAACTGAGGCGCAAGAACCTCGTCAAGGTCGTCGGCGCCGGGCCGCCCGAGGTGCAGATGCCGTATTCCTGGGGATCGCACGCGAGCAAGATGGTCAAGGTCCTCCGCGAAGGGCACAACGACCTGAGACTCGATGCCGAGAGTTTCGACCGTCTGGTCACCTGGATCGACATCAACGCCCCGTACTACCCGTCGTATGCAAGCGCCTACCCGAACAATCTCTACGGACGCTGCCCGCTGAACAAGAAGCAGTTGGCCGCGCTGACGAAACTGACGGGCAAGAAAGTCACCGGCCAGCATCACGAGCCGCTTATCAGTTTCACGCGGCCCGAACTCAGCCCGTGCCTGGTGCACCTCAAGGAGAAGGGCGGCCCGCCGTACGCCGAGGCGCTGGCCATCATCCGGGCAGGTGGGCAGATGCTCGCCGAGCGGCCGCGCATGGATACGCCCGATGCCAAACTGCACGGCGTCGACGCCGACCGCGAAGCGAAGTACCAACGCCTCGACCGTCTCCAGGCCGAGGCACGCGACGCCATCGTCGCCGGCCGCAAGTATTACGACACGTCAATCTCGGGCGGCGAGTAGCGCGGCTACAACACGCCGCGCGAAATGCCCTTGGTGCGTTGGTGGAATAGCCGAGACTCGCGCGGTGGGCAATCTCGCCCACCGCGCTTTGGCGGCCTGATGCGCGGCGGGTCTCCCGACCGTACGTGTTTAGCGTTGTCATTCTGAGGCCCGCTTGCGGGCCGAAGAATCTCGCCGTGGTCTTTGCGGTTTCGTCGTTTCCACGGCGAGACCCTTCGCTTCGCTCAGGGTGACAGCCACAACCGACACGCTAAACACGTACCCCGACCCGCCGCGCCGCTGCAAAACCGCCGATTCCCGCGCGGCGGGTCTCCCGACCCGCCGCGCAAAAGAATCTCGTAGCGTTGTAGGAATAGCCGAGGCGGGACGCGCCCCAACCGTTGAACCTCCAGGACGTGGGAGAATCCGGCGTCCGCTCACACCGCTTGCGCGCCCGGGCAGGCCGTGGCTTCAACCTCGAACAGCAGGTTATCCCGGCACACGTCGCTGATGACCGAAATGCACGGCCAGGCGAGGTCGGCCCACTCGCGGTGGAACAGCGCCTGGATTTCGGGCGTCTTCGAATAGGCGATGGCGTGAACGACGTCGGCGTCGGTGCAGTCGATGTCGCGAAGGACCGCCTGGACGTTCGTGATCGTCATGTCGACCTGGCCCTTCGGATCGTCCACGTGCTGCGTGATGCCTGCCTCGTCGATGGCGGCGGTGCCCGACACGTAAACCGTCTTGCCGGCGGGCGTCCGGGCGGTTGCCGCACGCGAAAACGCCGACCCGTACTCGAACGGCGGTTGTTGCATTCCCGCCGCACGGTAGTACGTGATGGACGCCTTGCGGCCGACGGTGGCGATGAGGTCAAGGGCGCACTGAGCCCTTCCGGCCGGGCCGACGCCGATACCCGTACTTGCCGGCAGGCGATTCTCGTCCCGAGCCCCCTCAATGATGCCGCATTCACGGAAGAACCGGCTGCGGACACCGTTGAAATCGTCGTACCAGGAGAGGATGTCCTCGAGCCAAAGCCAGGTCCGCGCGACAGAGAACACGTCGGCCCCCGCCTGTCGGAGCATCGAGGCGGCCTTCTTGAAGATGGTCTGCGCCTGGTCGGTGTTTGCTCCAGCCGTCGGCGCGAGCAGCCCGCAAAGCGCCACGTAACCGAGCCCGTCGGTCTCAACCTTACGACCATAGGCCCCCTCGTCGGAGCGCAGGACAACCGGCGCCTTGTCGCAGGAAACCCCATGAACCTGGATGCCGCACAACCCGCCGTAAGGCCCTGCCGGCACGGACAGCAGCAAGGGCGGGACCCCGTCGTCAAGGTTGCCGTAGGCGGTCTTCCGGACGGCCAGGCAGTCCTGGAGGGCGGCGTCGGTGCCGAAGATCCGCTCCTGAAGGATATGGGCGCCGTGATTCCGGAGCACCTCCGCGACGCCCGAGAACAGGGCCGCCGCCTGCTCACGGACAGGTTGGGTCTGGGTCGGGTTGGCGGTGATGAAAACCTCCGCGACCTCGTCGGATTGGATCAGGCGCGCGCCGATATCTATGGTCTGTCTCCTCCGCGCCGGACCGCGACGAGTGCGGGTGCGCCGCCTGTAGTGTCCCCCCGTCCTTACTTACACTAAACGCGCGGCAGACGCCAAGGTAACGCAGGAATCATCGCCCCTCGGCGAATTCTATCCGGCATCTCACCGGACGCTATGCCCACCGCGCGGGCACCCACGGCATGCAGGTTGCGCGGCGGCCCGGGAAGGCCCACCGCGCGGTTTGGTGGATGGCGGTGCGGGTTGGTCAGACCCGGTCGCGGATGACGTAGGGTGGGCGGTAGGATTCCTTGACGAGGGCGTTGGCCTGGGCGGCGTGGTCGCCGGTGAAGCGTTCGGTCTTGGGGTCGAAGGTGAGCCAGGGTCCGAGGATGGGTTTTTCGGCGGCCAGGTCGACGCCGTTGCGTTTGAGGTGGTCGAGTGTCTGTTTCCAGGTTTCCTCGCTTTCCTCGCCGCCCTTGACGGCCTTGGCGACGTCGCTCACGTCCACCCGTTTGCCGATGCGGTAACTGATGTTGCCGGTATGGAGCATGACCGACGAGAGGTGTGCGCCGAGGACGTCGCCGCGCAGGTCTTCGACTTTGCGTGAGCGTACGGCGTCGATCCAGTTTCGCATGTGTCCGCCGCCGCCGTCGCCCTTGATCTTCTCGACCTGTTTGCCGTCGTTGTCGTAGACGGCCCCCCCGCCGCGCGAGACGGCGAAGAAACCGTTCTCGCACTTGATGAGGTTGGTGAACCGGAAACTGCGTCCGAACCGCCGGTAGACGGCCGTGCCCTTCGCCTTGCCGGTTTTCGGATCGACGTACGGCAGGTTGCGTGACCCGAAGATGATGGGCACCTTCCAATCCATGATGATGAACTCGGTGTTGGGCGTGTTGGCGTCGTCGTCGTACGTGAATCGGCCGCCCACGGCCATCACCCGCCTGGGCACATCCCCGCCGATCTGCAGAACGTGGTGGACGTCGTCGATGGTGTGGATAACGCGGTTGCCCATGTCGCCGTTGCCGTAGTCCCAGAACCAGTGCCAGTCGTAGTGGAATCGTTTGCGGCGAAGGGGCACGACCTCGCGCGGCCCGCACCAGAGGTCGTAGTTGACGCCTTCGGGGATGGGCTGGGGTCCGTCGACCTTGCCGATGGGTCCGCGGTGGGCGTACCAGAGTGAGTGGACCCATTGGACCTTGCCGAGTTCCTTCTTCGCGATCTTCTTGCGCAGCGTAATGTAGGCCGGGTCCGACCGCTGCTGCGTGCCGACCTGGACGATGCGCTTGTACTTGCGAGCCGCCTCGACCATCTTGCGTCCTTCCCAGATGGAATGGCTGGCGGGTTTTTCGACGTAGACGTCTTTGCCGGCCTGGCAGGCCATGATGGTGCCCAGGGCGTGCCAGTGGTTGGGCGTGCCGAAGATGACGGCGTCAACCGATTTGTCGGCGAGGAGTTTGCGGAAGTCGGTGTACTGCTTGACGTCGGTGCCGGCCTTCTTGGCGGCCCCGGCCATGTGTCCGGCGTCGGGGTCGGAGACGGCGACCATCTCCCCGCCGCTGCTCTTGGCCCATCCGACGTGACTCGTGCCGCGACCGCCGCAACCCACGACACCGCAACCGACCCGCTCGCTGGCGCCGAAGACGCGGTCGCTGACCACCATGACGGCCGCACCGGTGGCAGCGGTTCCGGCAAGGAACTGACGACGTGTAACGCGATGCGCGCTGCTCATGCGTAAGCCTCCGTTCGGTTGAGATTGCTCCGGGGCGTCGTTGGCCGGGTCGGCCGCCGGGCGACATCGCCCTGACTATACCTTCGGTTGCGTGTTGTGTCCAGCGTTTGAATGCGGCTGGGCTGGCAACCTACCGGCGATTCCGGGCAGGTTTCCGTGGGCGACCGATGCGCCGGTAGTCAGAACTAGCCGCGACCGCGACCGTGGGCGACCGATGCGCCCGTAGTCAGAACTAGCCGCGACCGTAAGCGAGCGGAGGGTGTGGCGAGTTTTTCCGGCGAGGGCAGGCGGTTGAACCGCCGGGCTTTATGCCCGGCGGCCGTTGGCGGCGGCGCCGGCCAGGATGCGCCGGGGATAAACCCCGGCTCGTGCGGCCAAGCCGCAGGAAATCGTGCCATGCCAGAAATCGTTGCTGCACCCGTTTCCAGGTTTCTTGTCGACGGCGCTTGACACCGGCGGCGCTGCGGCGTATGGTTGTCGGCGGTTGGAAGGAGTCAGGTGTGCAGGTGCCCAGCGGAACCAAGGCGACGCGTTCGTCGATGCCGTCGACCGGCATGACGAAGACGATGCGCGCCTGGGGACCCTAGGCCCGACCTCCTGACCCGTGAGTCGGCCTTGCGGTTCCCGGAACCCGCAAGGCCTTTTCTCTTGGCCTCAAAAACGACGATAGAAGAGGGATGACCCGTGAAGGAGTGCGACCGATGGCCCTGGACGTAACGGTGGTGGGCGTGGGATTGGTGGGCGAGGCGATTCTGGAGTGCCTGAAAGGGCGCGGGTTCCCGTGCAACTGGCCCCCGCGCGTCGCCGCCACCCGCGAGCGTCCCGAAACGCTCGTGGGGGAGAAGATGCTCGTCGAAGAGACCCGCGCCGAGGTCTTCGACGGGGCGGACCTCGTCCTGTTTGCCGGGCAGGAAGGCGCCAAGGGCGCCAGCGTCACGTGGCGCGACACGGCCGAGAAGGCGGGCGCGCGGTCCATCGACAACGGCCGCGATTTCCGGCTGGCCGACGACGTGCCGCTCGTCGTGCCCGAAGTGAACGCCGATGCGATTGGCGAGACGACCCGCTTCATCGCCAGCCCCAACTGTTCAACCATCCAGTTGGTGGTGGCCCTGGCGCCGCTGCACCGCGAAGCGCGAATCACGCGGATCGTTGCCGCCACCTACCAGGCCACCTCCGGCTGGGGCATGAAAGGACCGCAGGAACTCAGGAACCAGACGCCGGGGGCGCTCCAGGACCCGGTGAACATCGCGTTCGACCCAAGCGTGTTCGCGCGGCCGATCGCGTTCAACTGCATCCCGCAGATCGACCGCTTCATCGACGACGATTACACGCGCGAAGAGTGGAAGATGGTTCACGAAACCCGCAAGATTCTGGGCGACGATGCGATTCGCATCTCCGCCACCGCCGTCCGCGTGCCCGTCCTGAACGGACACGGCGAGGCCGTGTGGATCGAGACCGAGAAGCCGTTGTCGGCCGACGCGGCCCGTGATATCCTGCGCGCAGCGCCCGGCGTCGCCGTCATCGACGAGCCCGACGGCGACGGAATGCGGACGTACCCGACGCAGCACGACCTGCTGAAGGCCGAGTACGAGGGGATGACCCTCGTCGGCCGCATCCGCGAGGATACGAGTTGCGCGGGCGGTCTGGCGATGTACATCGTGGCCGACAATGTCCGCAAGGGCGCCGCCCTCAACGTCGTCCAGGTGGCCGAAACGCTCCTCGAGCGGGGCTACCTGAAGGCGTAGCGGCTCGCGCCCGCGCCGGCGTTCGAGCCCGCCGCGGGAGCGGCGGGTTATCGAGACCGGCCGAGCAACAACCGGGCAGACGCACAGGTAGCGTAGTCGTATTAACGCGAACGAGACCGACAGGGAGAACGCTGTGAAAGTCGCCAAGTTCGGCGGGTCGTCACTGGCCGACGCCGACCAGTTCCGCAAAGTCTGCCAGATCATTACCTCGGACGCCGACCGCCGCCTGATCGTTGTCTCGGCGCCCGGGCGGCGGCATGCGGACGATACGAAGGTCACGGATCTGTTGATCGCGTGTGCCGAGGCCCGCCTCGACGGCGGCGCGGCCGAGGCGCCGTTGCAGGCGGTCGTCGCACGATACGCCGAGATCGCCGGCGGCCTCAACCTGGCGGCCGACCTCGTCGACCGCATCTCGGACGACCTGAAGACGCGTCTTGCCGGCCCCACGGACGACCGCGGGCGCTTTCTCGATACCATGAAGGCCGCCGGCGAGGACAACTGCGCCAAACTCATGGCCGAGGGCCTTGCGGCCGCCGGCGCCGACGCCCGTTACGTCAGCCCGCGCGACGCCGGGCTCGTGGTCACGAGCGAGTTCGGCAACGCCCGCGTCCTTCCGGAATCGTACGAGCGGCTGTCGCACCTGGCCGAGGCGCCGGGGGTGACGGTGTTTCCGGGCTTCTTCGGCTACTCGCCGGGGGGCGAGGTGGTGACGTTTCCGCGCGGCGGGTCCGACATCACGGGCGCCATCCTGGCTGCGGCGATCAAGGCCGACGTCTACGAGAACTTTACGGACGTCGATTCGGTGCTCGTGGCGAATCCCGACGTGGTGCCGAGCGCGCGGCCGCTGCCGGAACTGACCTACCGCGAGATGCGGGAACTCTCGTACATCGGGTTCCGCGTGTTCCACGAAGAGGCTCTGGAGCCGGTCTTTCACGCGGGCGTGCCGGTGCATATCAAGAACACGAACAACCCGTCGGCGCCCGGCACGCGGATCGTGGTCGACCGCCGCGCGCCGCCGGGCCACGTGGCGGGCATCGCAAGCGACGCCGGGTTCTGCAGCATTTATGTCTCAAAATATCTGATGAACCGCGAGATCGGCTTCGGGCGGCGACTGCTCCAGATCCTCGAGAGCGAAGGCCTGTCGTACGAACACACGCCGTCCGGGATCGACAGCATCTCGGTCATCCTTCGCGAGGAGCAGTTCGACGCCGCAGCCGAGGCCAGGGTCGTCGCCCGCATCCGCGAACAACTCGACGTCGATGACGTCTCGGTCGAGCGTGGCCTCGCGCTCGTCATGATTGTAGGCGAGTGCATGCGACACGTCGTGGGCATCGCCGCGCGGGCATGCGGGGCGTTTGCCAGGGCGGGGGTCAGCATCGAGATGATCAACCAGGGCTCCACCGAGGTCAGCATGATGTTCGGCGTCAAGGCCGACGAGAGCGCCGCCGCCGTCCGGGCCCTGTACGGCGAGTTCTTCGAGGACGATGATTAGGCTCCCGGAAACTCATTTCGGGCGGTTCAGCGGCTGCGCCCCGTCTTCTGGAATCCTTCGAGCACGCGGGTCAGCCGCTGGACGATGTCGGGGTGCCGGGCGGCGAGGTCGGTCGTCTCGGAGATATCGGCGGCCATGTCGAAGAGGCGATAGGGTTGGCTGCCGGGCTTGCCTGCCGGTTTCTCGCGGCCGCCTGAGCCGGTGCTGAGGATGAGTTTCCATTTACCGTCGCGGATGGCGAACGTGCCGTTGGCCGAGTGATGGACCACGGGCGCGCGGGGCGTGGGCGGTTCTTTGCCGAGCATCAGCGGCAGCGTGCTGAAGGAATCTTCGCCGGCGTCGCGTGGCAGTTTCGCACCGACGATCTGGGCGCACGTCGCCATGAGGTCCGTGAGGCAGATCGTCTCGTCGCAGGTTGTCCCGGCCTTGATCTTCGCCGGCCACGACGCGATGTATGGGACGTGGTGCCCGCCCTCGTAAATGTCGGCCTTCGTGCCGCGGAAGACGTAGGCCGACGTGTGCGACGAGGCCTTGTAGCCCTGGACGCCTGGGTCCGTAACGTGGTCGGTGTCGGTTTCCTTGAGGCGGAACATGAACGACCCGTTGTCGCTCGTGAAAAGCAGGAGGGTGTTGTCGCGGACGCCCGCCGCCTCGAGCGCCTGGGCGACCTGCCCGACCGTCCAATCGACCTGCATGAGAAAGTCGCCGTACGGCCCCAGGCCGGACTTGCCCTGGAACCGTTTCGCGGGCATGACGGGCTTGTGCGGCGTGGTGAGGGCGAAGTATAGGAAGAAGGGCTTGGGCCCCTTGGCCTCGCGGGCGATGAAGGCGGTTGCCTTGCCGAGCAGGGCGTCGAGCGTTTCGATGGGGTCGAAGCCGGGCGCCCGCTCGCCCGCCCGGATGTAGGCGGGGAACTTCTGCGATTGCTGCCGGGCGGTCGGCTGCTCGGTCGCGCGCCCGTTCTCGATGTACACGTACGGCGGCATGTCGAGCGACGCCGGGATGACGTAGGAGTAGTCGAACCCGTACCCGTTCGGGCCCCGGTCGAGCGGTTTCGAGTAGTCCACCTGCTTCGGGTCCTCGGCCTTGTGTTTCCAGTCGAGGCCCAGGTGCCATTTGCCGACCACGCCCGTCGCGTAGCCGTGTGCCTTGAGCAACGAGGCCACCGTCATCCGGTTCCGGGCGATGAGCGGCTCCGAGTAGCCCCACAGCACGCCGCGTTTCAGACGCGTACGCCACGCGTACCGTCCGGTGACCACGCCGTATCGCGTGGGCGTGCAGACGGCCGCAGGGGAGTGGGCGTCGGTGAACGTCATGCCGCTCGCCGCAAGTTTGGTCGCGTGCGGCGTGGGGATGCGCGACTTGGGATTGAAGCACTGGAGGTCGCCGTACCCGAGGTCGTCGGCCATGATGAAGACGATATTGGGCTTGCCCCCTGCGCGGTCGGCGTGGCGTTTCGTGCGGCCGGCGGCCGCTGTAACCGGCGCCGGTCGTAAACAGCCGGCGGACATCAGGCCAAGGGCCGACCACTTCAGGAATCTGCGACGGGTTAGTCTCATGGCACCCTCCCATTCTCTCTGTCGTAAGCGTACGCCTCGCTGGTCATTGTTGCGGCAATCGTGTCGGTCGGCAAGGACCGATTTGCGCCGGGCAGGGTTCGCAGCGGCCGGCGCGGGTCGGGGGGTTTACCCGTTGTGTGCCCGTCTGGCTTTAGAGGTCCCTTCCGAATTCGTGGTTTACCGGCACGACGTTTCGGGGGAACTCCGTCCCCCCGACCTCGCCTGCCCATCCAGCGCAAGGGGGCGACTATCGGCGAGCCTCCCGCCACAGCGATCGCCACCTCTGCTTCAGTTCCTTCCACGGCACCACCCCCGCCGCCAGAATCCGCACCAGGGGGTACGATGTCTGGGGCGCTTCCCATCCGTTCGGGAGTTTCCTCTTGCATTCGGGGGGGGGGACTGGAATACAGTATCGCAAGTGCTGGCCGGCGGGGCCGGCCAGAGCCAAATGGGAAATCTCGGATAAACAAGTTCGACGAGACGAAGATGCGAAAGAGATGATATGCCCTTTATCACCTTGAGAACGGCAGGAGTCATCACGATTTCCGGCATGATTGCCGCAATGTCAGTGTCGTCTTTTGCAGCAGAGGACGCTCAAAGGGTCAAGGCTAACTGCATTGCGGAAATCACATGCGTTTCCGAGAAGACCTACCAGAACCCGTTCATTGCGGTGGAACTTGACGCGATCATTACGCGGCCGGATCGAGCGCAAGTTCGGGTGCCCGCGTTCTGGGCTGGAGGCAACCGTTGGCGTTTCCGCTATGCATCGAGCGCGCCAGGGGTCCACACATGGACGCTCGACTGTTCGGACACGAGCAATTCGGGACTTCACGGCATGGCGGGGAAGATCGAAGTGATTCCGTATCGAGGAGAGAACACGCTCTATCGGCACGGTCCTATCCGGGTGGCCAAAGACCGGCGGCGCTTTGAACATGCTGACGGCACGCCGTTCTTCTGGCTGGGAGACACCTGGTGGAAGAATCTGTGCAAGCGCATGACTTGGGAAGGCTTTCAGGAACTGACCGCTGACCGCAAGGCCAAGGGTTTTAGCGTGATCCAGCTTGTTTGTGGGCCATATCCTGACGAGAACATGCTCGAGCCGAGTTGGGAGAACGAAGGCGGAAAGCCTTACGAAACCAGGGATTTCAGTGTGGTTAATCCTGCCTACTTCGATTATGCCGACCGCCGCATTAAACATCTCGTGGATGCGGGGATCGTCCCTGCGATCGTCGGCGGCTGGGGGCGCCCGCAACATGGAGGCAAGAGCACCATCGCGCAAGTGGGGGCTGACGGATACAAGCGCCACTGGCGGCATCTGGTCGCCCGGTATGGCGCCCATCCCGCTGTCTGGATCCTCGGCGGTGAAGCCAGGGATTCGCAAGGCCCATGGTCCAAGGTGGCGATATATCTCAAGCACACGGATCCCTATCGTCATCTTCTCGTCTACCACGCCCCGGGACACCCACGACATGCGATAAAGGACAATGCGGTATTTGATTTCGACATGGTGGCGATTGGTCACGACGGCTTTAAGACAGCGGGGCAAACACTTGAACTGATCACGTCTTGTCTTTTGCAGGATCCAGCCAGGCCGGTGGTTTGCGGCGAGGCCTGTTACGAAGGGCACATGCAGACGAACTTTCAGGATGTGCAGCGTCACTTGTTCTGGAGTTTCATGCTTAGCGGCGCGGCGGGACATACCTATGGCGCGGCGGGGGTCTGGCACGCCAGCGTGGAAGGCGATCCCGGCATCACGCCGGTGTATGACCTGACGACGTGGAAGCAGGGGATGAACTACCCCGGGTCAGCCCAACTCGGGCTGGGCAAGAGACTACTGGAGAAGTATCCGTGGTCTCGGTTCGAGACGCATCCCGAATGGGTCGAGAAAGGCTGCTTTGCCGCTGGGATCCCCGGCGAAGTGCGAATTATCTACATGCCGCGACGCAACATTTATAACTGGAGCGGCCCGGCAGTGAAGAATCTTGAGCCGAACGTCGACTGGCATGTCTACTATTTTGATCCGGCTACGGGACGGGAATTTGATCAGGGTACGATCAAGGCCGGCGCCAAAGCGGGCGACAAGACGCCAGAGTCCGTTGGTTTCAAGAAGAACGTGCCGTCCCCGCAGGATTGGGTGCTGGTCTTTGAGCGGGGAACACAATGAGATCCAATGAGTCCCGTCAGAGATACAGTAGTCTCAAAGCACTGGGTGGCGCAGACGCTCGTGAACCATGAGTTCTGTTCGTTGCGAACGACAAGGTGGTCACAGGCAAACTCGGGAAGATCGCCTCTAGAATGGACGGGCGGTCGGCGACTTGTGAAACGGGACACGACGTGCGAGCCATCACGTTCCATATCAGCGTCCCGAAGTGGTTCCTGTGCAAGGGTCTCGGACGGTTTGCCAGGAGCGTCTACTGGGGCCGACTGTCCACGCTTCGCCTTCGCGATATCCCCGAGCAGCCTCTGCCCGGCGACGACTGGGTCCGCGTGCGGCCGCTGCTGGGGGGGGTGTGCGGCAGCGACGTCGAGATGATTAGGCTCGGCAACCCGCCCGACTCGTTTGCCAAGGCCTTCATCATCGAGCCCGTCGTCCTGGGTCACGAGAACGTCGGTATCGTGACCGAACGCGGGCAGGGCGCACGCGACGTGCCGGAGGGGATGCGCGTCAACGTGGACCCCGTCATGGCGTGTGCGGCGCGCGGCCTGGGGCCGTGCCCCTCGTGCCGGGCGGGGCAGTTCTGCGCGTGCTACAACCAGGCCCAGGGGCAGGACGGCCTGGGTTTCTCGGTCGGACACAGCGGCACCGTGGGCGGGTCGTGGGCAGACTCGTTCGTCGCACACAAGTCGCAACTCGTGCCCGTGCCGGACGGCCTGACCGACCCGCAGGCCGTGCTGGTGGACCCGATCTCCGCAAGCGTCCATGCGGTGCTTCGCCGGCCGCCGGGCGACGAGGACCAGGATGTCCTCGTCCTGGGGTGCGGCCTGGTGGGGCTCGGGATGATCGCGTTCCTTCGGGCCACGGGGTTCAAGGGCCGCATCTTTGCCGTCGCCCGGTACCGGTTCCAGCAGACGCTGGCGTTGCATCTGGGGGCCGATGTGTGTTGGGACCGAGAGGACCTTAAGCAACGCGACTACTTCGACCGGCTCGCGGAGGCGTACGACCTCCGGACGGTGCGGGGCCAGTACGGGAAGAAGATCCTCCTGGGTGGGGTGGACCTCGCGTACGACGCCCTCGGAAACCGAGGCAGCGTCGAGGATTCGCTCCGGCTCGTCCGGCCGCAGGGCACCGTCGTCATCGTCGGGATGGGCCATCCGAGGTGGGTGGACTGGGACCCCGTGCCGTACAAGCAACTCACCGTCATGGGCAGCCACGGTCGCGGCGTGGAGGAGTGGAAAGGGGCTCGGCGTCACACCTACGAAGTGGTCCATGAACTCATGGCGGCCGGCTGTTTCCCCGCCGACCGGCTGCTGACGCACATCTTTCCGCTCGAAGACTACCGCACCGCCCTCAACGTTCTCACCCACAAAGCCCGCCACGGCGCCGTGCATGCGGCGTTTCGGGTGTCGGGGTAGAATGTAATTGAAGTGGTCCGTTTGGCCTGCGATGATGGAGGTGCACGGCACACGCACGCAGTATGAGATGAGGCGTGGGCCGAAAACCTGACGGGGCATTCGCGTGACTCTCGCGCAACGCTGTCGCCTATATACGATCGGGCACTCCAATCACACGGCAGAGTTGTTGATTGGGCTGCTGAGGCAACACGACATTATGGCGGTTGCTGATGTCCGGTCTTCGCCCTATAGCAGGTACACTCCGCATTTCAACAGAGAGTCGCTTGCCCGCATGCTCCGCGAGAACGGGATGGACTACGTTTATATGGGAAGCGAGTTGGGGGCGCGTCCTGGAGATGCGCAGTGCAACCGGGAGGGGCGTGTCGATTTCCGGCGCCTCAGGGACACCGTTCCCTTCACGCAGGGGCTCAAGCGTCTGGGCGATCTTTGCCGCCAGCGACGGGTGGCTGTCCTGTGTGCCGAGAAGGATCCGTTGGACTGCCACCGCATGATTCTTGTGTGCAGAGCACTGCGGACGGAGGGCTTTGAGATATTCCACATTCTCTCCGACGGCAGGGCTGAGCCCCACGAAGATGCCGAACGTAGGCTGGTGCACTCGCTCGGCCTTGAACGGACCCTTTTCGAGCCCGATCTGACCACGCGCGACCTGATTGAGAGGGCTTACGACATCCAGGCCGGACGGATAGCGTATGGTGATGAAGTGCCTCAAGGAGGACCGCGCGGTGGGAGATGACAACACATCCGCGCAGCGCATTACGGTTTTCACGATCGGCTTTGCCAAGAAGAGCGCCCGCGAGTTCTTCGCCACCCTGGAAAAGGCGGGGGTACGGCGGGTAGTGGATGTTCGCTTGAACAACGTGTCTCAGTTGGCCGGGTTTACGAAGCGACGCGATTTGGAGTTCTTTCTGGACCGCATCTCGGACATAGGATATGTCCACGTGGCGGAGTGCGCGCCGACGAAAGAGATTCTCGATGCCTACAGGAAGAACAAGATTCCGTGGGCCGTCTACGAAAGCCGCTTCGTGACGGTGATGGCAGACAGGCGCATTGAGAGCATCCTGACGCCTGACCAGATGGATAGGGCTTGTCTCTTGTGTAGCGAACCAACGCCCGAGAAGTGCCACCGGCGGCTGGTGGCGGAATACTTGCAGAGCAAATGGGGCAGGACGGATATAACCCACTTGTAACATCATTGACCGCTTGGGGGGAACCATCGTGAGAATCATCTGTCTCGCCAATTCGCGAAAGTATGGTGCTCGCTGCATTGCTGGAATCGACGTGAACACCGGAAGATGGGTCCGGCCGGTATGCTCGACCTCCTCCGACGGCGCTATCCCCGAACAGATGCAGCGCATCGAAGGCGGGGACGTGAAACTGCTGGACGTGCTCGCCATCCCTGTTGAGGGACGTGGCCCGGGTTACGAATTCCAGCCCGAGAACAGGCTTGTTGCGAAGGGCACGTGGAGAAAGGTCGGACAGGTTGGGGTCGAAGCAATCCTGCGGTATTGTGAGGACATGCCGTTCATCCTGCATAGCAGACGCCCTGACCGCGTTGCCTGGAAGTTTATTAAAGCCTTGCCGTCCGGGCGGAAGAAGTCCCTTCAACTGGTCAGGGCCCGCAGGGTTGAGTTCCGCAAAGCGACGTCCGCCCGTGGGCGAATCCAGGTCCGGGCGTCCTTTCCATACCGAGGCAGCCGGTACGACATGGTGGTGACGGACTTGGTGGCCGAACGGCGGACAAAGAGGAATATGAAGATCGGTTCAGATTGCATTCTGACAATCAGTCTTGGCGGACCATTCCCGGAGCATGACCCCGATCCGCAGTGCTATAAGTTGGTCGCCGGCGTCGTGGAACTGTGACCGCGAGACCCCAGGCCGGGCCAAGGCCGGTCTCGTTGATAATGCCGTATGGCGTTAAGAAGCCGGGGCTTCCGGCAGGTCTTATGGCAGGATTATCGCGAGGAGTTTGTAACTCGGGCGCCCGGACGCGCCCATCTCGGCTGCCGTTACCGCATCGTGGCCGATTTGACGCAGTAACCGCACGGTGACGGCGTAGATGTCCTGGTCGGCGAGGAATCTCATGAGCCGGACGCTATGTGCAGGTCCTCAACGCCGAGGACCTCGATGGCGTACCGCACGCAGGCGCGGATGTCCTCGGCCTCGATGTCGGGATAGTGGTTGCGGATGATCTCGTCGAACGGCACGCCTTCGCCAACGAGTTCCAGAACGTCGGCGACGGGGATCCGCGTGCCGGCGACACAGGGTTTGCCGAAATGGATGTTCGGATTGACTTCGATACGCTCTGCCGTGGTCCGCACCTCGCACTTCTGAGATCGAAACGCCTCTTGTCTAATACGACTACGCTACGTTCCGCGCGGCGGCCTTCCCAGGCCGCCGCGAATGCAGTTTATGCCTCTTCCTGGTGGCCTGGGAAGGCCACCAAGCGGACAAGAAGGCGAAGTAGCATGTAGCACTAGATTCTACGCCAGCCGCACAGCGCGTGTCAATCGAGCGTTAGGCTCTGCCGTCAGCCAAGCACCTCGGCAATGCGCTGGCGGGTCGGCTTTTCGATCAGGCCGCGCTCGGTGATGATGCCGGATATCAGGTCGGCCGGCGTTACGTCGAAGGCGGGGGAGTAGACTTGGCAGCCGTCGGGGGCGGTCTGGCGGCCGAAACCGTGCGTCACTTCGTCGCTGCCGCGCTCTTCTATCGGAATGGCATCGCCCGAGTCGAGCGACAGGTCAAACGTGCTCGACGGTGCCGCCACGTAGAACGGTATCCCGTGGTGCCTGGCAAGGACCGCGACGCCGTAGGTGCCGATCTTGTTGGCGACGTCGCCGCCGGCGGCGATACGGTCGGCCCCGACGATCACCAGGTTCACCTTCCCTTGCCGCATGACGACCGCCGCCATGTTGTCGCAGATG